>JFJP01038227.1_pt1 | contig 18786 bp, 11 predicted proteins | sample 431651 | NCBI WGS metagenome assembly JFJP01 (sample SAMN02602958, study PRJNA72255) | Microbial mat metagenome, whole genome shotgun sequencing project. | biome: fresh water; feature: sink hole; material: water; isolation source: purple microbial (photo- and chemosynthetic) mats found in...
GACAATCACCTGAATTGGGAGTCCGGGTTGGGTTTATGCACTGTTCATCTGTCCGGAAGAGTTGCATGATGCCCGGCAGAGCTTGGTAAATCATCCGCGTCACCTTGACTCTCTACAAGGCTTTCGTATATACCTGAACCAAGGGGAGGATGTAATCGCATGGTGTCAAAGGGCCTTGCCGTCAGTGGGTGCTGTGCATTTGGATAAACTTCATTCTTTTGAGGGAGGAAGTTATGTCGATCAAAACCAAAATTCTCCTGTTTACCCTGCCGTTTTTCCTCATTTTCGGTATCATCACAACCTTCATGAGCATCAGTTCCCTGCAGGACCAGGGAAACCAGAGCCTGGAAACCATTGGCACGGTGATGCGCGAGGCCAAGAATGAAAAACTCAATGATCTGATACGTAATACCTACAAGATCATGGAGACCCAGTATAAGGCCGCCCATGATCCTGAACAGGTGGCCGTGGCCTATAAACGCGAGCTTGAATCCATTGTCAATCTGGCATTTTCTTCTGTTGAGGCGATCTATAACAAAGCCGGCCTGACCGATGCCGAAAAGCAGCAGGAGGCCTTAAATACAATCAGCACGCTGCGTTATGGGGGAGACAACTATATCTGGATAAATGATATGCGCCCCTTTATGGTCATGCACCCAATGAAACCGGCGATGAATGGCACCGATCTTTCGACGTTTGCCGACCCGAACGGTAAAAAGCTGTTTGTTGAGATGGTTAAGGTCTGTGCCGAGAAGGGACAGGGGTTCGTCGATTATATGTGGCCCAAACCCGGAGAGGATAAACCGGTCGGCAAGTTATCCTATGTGAAGCTGTTTAAACCCTGGAACTGGGTGATCGGCACTGGTGTCTACCTGGAAAGTGCTGAAAAGAGGTTCAAGGAAGAGGCCCGCAAGCAGATCAGTAGTCTGCGGTTTGGTCCGGCTGGCGATGATTATTTTTTTATCATCGATAGCGATGCAAATATGATCATGCATCCGATCAAACCGGAGATGGACGGGAATAATTACAAGGATTACGCCGATCCTAAAGGCAAAAAACTGTTCAGCGAGATGGCCCAGGTCGGTCGTGACAAAGGTGAAGGCTTTGTCGATTACATGTGGCCGAAACCCGGCAAGGAAGAACCGGTTCCCAAGCTGTCCTTTGTAAAAATGTTCAAGGAATGGAACTGGATCGTTGGGACCGGCATCTATGTTGATGATATCGATCAAGCCCTGGCCACGCAGAAAGAGGAGATAACCGGAGTTGTAAAGGCCCAGAGGATGTGGATAATTGGCATAAGCTCCATCCTTGTTCTTGTCGTGGCTGTGGTCTTGACCTTTGTCTCCATGAAGATCTCCCGGCCGATCAAGGATGCCAGCCTGATGCTGCGGGATATCGCAGAGGGTGAGGGGGATCTCACCCGCCGGTTACAGGTCAGCACCAAGGACGAACTGGCGGACATGGCCAAGTGGTTCAATGTGTTTGTCGAAAAACTGCAGGGCATAATCAAGATGATCGGCAGTGATGCCCGGGAGGTAAATTCCTCGGCCCAGTCACTTGCCGCCACTGCCGGCGAAATGTCCGGCGGTGCTGCCGCCACCTCGGACAAATCCAATACCGTGGCGGCAGCAGTCGAGGAGATGTCAGCCAACATGGCGACTGTCGCTACTTCGATGGATGAGACAGCCGCCAGCGTCGATGTAGTTTCCGCCGCTGTCGAAGAAATGACCTCGACCATCAACGAGATTGCAGAGACTTCGGAAAAGGCCAGATCCATCACCGAGAAGGCTGTTTCTCAGGCGGCTTCCGCTTCTGCCAGGGTCGATGAACTGGGAGTCGCGGCGCGGGAGATCAACAAGGTCCTGGAAACGATTTCAGAGATCTCCGACCAGGTCGATCTTCTCGCCTTGAATGCCACTATCGAGGCGGCGAGGGCAGGCGATGCCGGCAAGGGTTTTGCGGTCGTGGCCAGCGAGATCAAAGAACTGGCCAAACAGACATCCGAAGCGGCCCGGCAGATCAGAGGGCGGATCGATGATATCCAGAATACCACCAACGCCACTGTCTCCGAGATCCAGTCGATCAGTTCTGTGGTCGGTGAGAACAGCGATATCGTCAGTACAATTGCCACAGCCGTGGAGGAGCAGTCGGTGACAGCCAACGAGATAGCCAAGAGCGTCAGCCAGATTCTGCAGGGTATCCAGGAAATAAATGCCAATGTTTCGCAGAGTTCTGAGGTGTCGACCGGGATTGCCAGAGAGATTGCCGAGGTCAATCAGGCGAGCGCTGAAATGAGCAGCAACGCCAAATCGGTGAGCGACAATGCGGCGCGATTAAGGGAGCTCTCCGACGGATTCAGTAAGCTGGTTTCAACGTTTAAGGTGTAGCGGACGCAGCCATTAGCTGAAGTATTGTACACTTGAGGGGCGGGTACCGAAAGACGGGCGGTATTCGCCCCGTTTGTTTTGATTGGGGCGGTGCACGAAAAAATGGCCGGCGGGTGTATCTTTCATTTTGCTCCTGTGCTATAGTGGCGGGCTGTTTGCAGCTGTCCTTATCGTCGGCGGCGGGTGTATTCAAGTCGCTCGCCGGAGTTGAAAAAAATGATGAGTTTGAAGAATATGCCTGCTGGGCAAAAGGAGAATAGATGACAATAGAAGTTCGAAAAGGTGATACTGTGCTGGTTCATTATACCGGCAGGTTGGTTGATGAAACAGTTTTTGATTCCTCCGAGGGACGCGAACCCCTTGAGTTTGTGGTCGGCAGCGGCCAGGTTATTGCCGGTTTTGACGAGGCGATGCTCGGTATGGTCGTGGGCCAGTCAAAACTCGTCCACATTCCTGTCGACAAGGCCTATGGCGAGCGGAACGAAGAAATGGTCATCACCACCCCTGTTGAACATGTTCCACCGGATCTTGATCTGGAGATCGGCATGCGTCTTGAAATGGGTGGAGCCAATGGCGAACTGATTCGAGTAGTAGTTACCGAAATCACCGACATCCACATCACCCTAGATGCCAATCCGCCCCTTGCCGGCCAGGATTTGACCTTTGCCATCGAGTTGGTTGAGATCCGGTAGTCTTGTTTTCCCTGCAGGACACTCAGACGAAAAATGCCGCATGATTTGAAGTGAAGAATGGCGGGTCCCGCTGCAGGATCGGTAGGATCCGCGGGTCACGCTTGAATTCAGTGGACAGGAAATGCCGGATCTGGCGGCGGTTCCAGCCACGCGGATGACGGAAATCATGGTAGAGCGAGAGATCTCCTTGGTGTCGGTCGGTTATCTCGAGACTTTCGGCCTCGATGCTGCCGACTGGCAGGTTGAAGATCGCGAGGTTGAGAAAGGTTATCTCCTGATGATGTCGTCTGGCAAATTCAAGGGTTTCATGCGCCTCGGCCAGAGATTCGGAGGGTGTCCCGAAAAGGAGATAGACGTAGGTCGCAATGCCCACCCCGTGCAGGACCTCCAGGGCTTTCGCCACCTGCTGGAGGTTGATACCTTTCCCCATATTGTCCAGAACCTTCTGTGATCCTGATTCGATACCGAGTTTCAGCATGACGCATCCCGAACGTCGCAGGCCCCGGCAGAAATCAGGGTCGGTGAGGTGCCTGCTGATTCGGGCAAAACCATACCACTCGGGGCCTGGCGGACGAATGATCAATTCCTCCATGATTGCCGGACTGATGGCGTTGTCGAGAAAATGCAGGAGTCCGGGGGCAGTTGCGGCGGTCAGGTGACCGAGTTCGGCGTTCACCTGTTGGGAACTGAGCGGGCGGTACGGGCTTTTCTCGCTCGTTTCGGGGCAGAAGGCGCATTTTTTCCAGTAGCAGCCCGAAGAAGCGGCATAGGGCAGGATGAACCCAGGCGCAAGGTAGGGAAGGTCTCTGAGCTGCCGATAGTCGGGCAGTGCCTTGTCTTCTGGTATTCCGCCGCCGAGATAGGTCAGCAGCGGCTCTTCCCCCGGACCTGCGATGAGAAGGTCGATGAGACCCGCAAAGGGATTTCGCCAGGTTGGGCTGCGCATCCAGGTGGTGATCAACCCGCCGCCCATGATGATGGGAATGTCCGGCCAGTGCTTTTTGAGGAAACCGATGATGGCGAAGGCACAGTTGGCCTGACCGAGATAATTCAAGGAGATGCCGATACAGGATGGCATTTCCTCGGCCAGCAGATCTGTCAGTCTCTTGGAGAAATAGGCAAAGAAAATGTTGTCGGCAGAGTGTTCCGCCGCCTTGATGAGATCGTCACTGTTTGTAGGGGAGAGGACGGAATCCTGGTAATTGGCAAGGGAGAGCACAATACCATATTGTTTGCCGACAATAGCCAGCAGCCTGTTGATGTCCTGCACGGTCCGCTGGTAACGGTCCCTGCTCGCGTAGACCTGCCGCTGCCGGATATGTTCGAGGTTGTCCTGGATATTCCTGACAGCCCGGCGACTCCATGTGTCATTCGCTTCTACCCTTGAGGATAAGAGCGAGAGGATGCCCTCGATGTTCATATCGACAATCCGGCAGGGCAGGCCGTTACGTTGTAAAGCCCCGGCGAGATGGGCCAGGGCTGCCGGCGGTTCGCATGATCTGGCAAGTGGTGGATGGACAATCAGCATGGCCGGCTTGAGGAATGTAGGGAGTTTCTCGGACAGAACTCACCGGAGTCAGCACAGGCTGGATCCTCCGGCGAGTTCATGCAATAAAATTGACAACTTCAATGACGGGACTATATACTGGATATGCAGGAAAAACGACAGGCATAATTCTTGACATTTAAGTAGCTGGATTAACGGTAATTTTTTAAGGGGAAATGATTGTGTTTTTCAATTTTGGACTTCAGTTCAGAGCTGTGAGATTGTATGGAACGGACTGAACAGCCCGTAATTTTGACCATAGACGACGAATCTGTCATCCGCCGGAGTATCCATGCCTATCTTGAAGACTACGACTATCGGGTCATAGAGGCCGATAATGGGCGAACCGGCCTTGAGTTGTATGATCGCGAGCGAATCGATCTGGTTCTGGTAGACCTGCGGATGCCTAAAATGGGTGGACTGCAGGTATTGAAGACAATCAGGGCCAGAACTCCGAACCTTCCGGTCATCGTTGTCTCGGGGGCCGGCGATATCAGCGATGTCGTTGAGGCCCTGCGGCTCGGGGCCTGGGATTACCTGATGAAACCTATCGACGATATGTCGATCCTCAAGCATGCCATCGAAAAAGGCCTTGAACGGGGGCGATTGTTCGAGGAAAATCAGCGTTACCAGGTCGAACTCGAGGATCGGGTCTCGAAGAAGACAGAGGAACTCCAGGAGATCAATCGCCGACTCTGTGATGTGGTTGAATCTACGAAAAAACTGCTGGGTTGCGGTGATATCAGAAAGAGCGGGGCGATGATGCTGGAAGAATTCGCCCGTCACATGGATGCCGCCGGAGGCAGTATCTATGAGGTGTCGGAAAACAGCCTGCGTTGCGTGCACAGTCTTGATGTCGGTCATGCTGTTTCGGAAATCGCTCTGCCTCTTCGAGAAGACAGTGTTTTTGCCAGAGCCTTCGACCGGAAGGAGCCAATATTTATCTCTGATATCCGGCAGGAGCAGAAAATTTCACCAAGCGGCTGGTCGCAATACGGTGACGACTCCTTCCTTGTCTTCCCGTTCATCGATCGTTCGGGAAAGCCCCTGGCCATCGTTTCGCTGCATAGCAAAAGACATCCGCCTTTTGTGGCTCAGGACAGGGAAATAGGGGCCATTCTGGCTTCTTATGCCTGTGAGGCATTGCAGACCGCCGGTGCGGTCGCCGCGATGCAGCGGAGTGAGGAACTGATGCTCCAGGCCCAGAAAATGGAGGCCATCGGCACCCTGGCTGGTGGTATAGCACATGATTTCAACAACATCCTTTCGGCGATCGTGGGTTATACTGATCTAAGCCTGTTCTCTGAAGATTGTCCGGATGCCCTCCGAAAGAATCTTGAACAGGTAAAAAAAGGCAGCCGGAGGGCTCGTGATCTGGTACGCCAGATTCTTTCCTTCAGCAGGACGGAGGAGACTTTCGAGGGACCGGTCGATATCAGCCCGACGATTAAAGAGGTCCTGAAACTGCTGCGGGCCACCATCCCTTCCTCAATAACCATTCAAAGAAAGATCCCCAGTAGCCTCGGACTCGTCAAGGTTGATCCCAGCCGGATTCATCAGGTGTTGATGAATCTCTGCACCAACGCTGCCCATGCCATGCAGGGGCAGGTTGGCTCATTGAATGTTGAGTTATCGAAGATAAAAAAGGATGAAGAGTATTTTGATTTGCACGAAATAATGGTTCAGGATTGCCTGAAACTCTCAATATCAGATACAGGTCGGGGAATGCCCCCCGAAGTTGTGGCAAAAATCTTCGACCCTTATTTTACGACCAAAGAAAAGGGCGAGGGCACGGGGCTCGGTCTGGCAGTGGTGCAGGGTATTGTCAGAGGGTGCGGCGGGGCAATCCGGGTCGAGAGCGAAGTCGGGGCCGGTAGCCAATTTCACCTCTATTTTCCCTGTTGCGATATGGAAGATATCGAAATTCAGGAAGATCGGACATACGAGATGCCCATGGGAAGTGAGCGGATTCTCTTTGTCGATGATGAAGAAACCCTGGCGATCATGGCCGGCGAAATACTGCGGAAACTCGGTTACCGGGTACGGGTAATGTCCGACAGTGTCGAGGCCCTGAAGGAATATCGCATGCAGCCCTACAATTATGACCTCATTATCACGGACCAGACAATGCCGAACCTGACAGGCCTGGAACTCGCCAGGGAAATTCTCTCGCAACGCCCCAGCATGCCGGTCATCCTCTATACGGGTTATTCCACCTCAATCGATGGGGGAGAGGCTAAGCAGATCGGTATCCGGGAATTCATGATGAAACCTCTCAGCATGACCAGTCTTGCGCAAACTGTGCGGCGGGTTCTGGACGGAGCCTGACAGAACGTACTCCGGTATGTATCTCGCGCGGTCGGAGTATTGCTGACCCGGGAGGCACTATCCGGGGGTAAGCTGAATTGATTTGATCATCTCCACGTATTCTGATTTGTGCTGAGCGGAAATGACCTTTATTGCTGATTTTTGAAGCATGAGTAATAGAGAGCAGAAATGCGTTTTCGTAGACTTTGTCGGGCGATATACTGAGGAAGATTCTTCGTGTTAGGGGAAAAATCAGGCTGGTGGCAAGGTTACTGCAGCCTGCCGGTTATATGAAGATACAATCAAGTGGAGACCTGTAGAAAAATGAAGCATAGTTGAATTGTGAGGTGATGAATGGATGTGTCTGGCGCATTAACGGGGGTGAAGGTTCTCGATCTCTCACGGTTGTTACCGGGTCCGTATTGTTCGATGATCCTGGCAGATCACGGAGCTGAGGTCGTTGCTGTCGAAGACCGCAGGTTTGTTGAAGATGGCATGTTTTTCAAAGATCTCTACCGTAACAAACGGCACATCTCTCTCAACTTGAAAGCCTCGGAAGGCAGGGAGGTCTTTTTCAGGATGGCCGAGAATGCCGATATTATCCTTGAGGGTTTTCGTCCAGGTGTAGTTGAGCGACTCGGTGTCGACTACGAGAGCGTACGGAAAATCAATCCGAAAATCATCTACTGCTCAATTACCGGATACGGCCAGACCGGTCCCTTACGACACAAGGCCGGACATGATGTGAACTACCTGAGTACTGCCGGTGTTCTCGACCTTATCGGCCAGAAGGAAAGCCCGCCGACCATCCCAGGGGTGCAGATTGCTGATATCGCTGGCGCGATGAACGGTGTTATTGGCATTCTGCTCGCTCTGTTTGCTCGGGAGAGGAGTGGCAAAGGCCAGTATATCGATATATCTATGACCGATAGTCTGCTCGGATTTTTGACCTTGCCTGTCCTTTTGGGGCAGCTTTCCGGCAAGACATTCGGTCGATCCGAATCCCTGTTGTCGCATCGTTATGCCTGTTATAACACCTACGAGACCTCGGATGGCAGGTATCTAGCCATCGGTGCCGTTGAAAGAAGGTTCTGGCGCAATCTCTGCGAGCATCTCAAGGTGCCTGAATTTACTGATCTGCAATATGACGAGGAAAGGAGGGGGGAGATAACTGCCTGTCTCCGAACGATCTTCAAGAAGAAACCGTTGGTTGTGTGGGATGGAGAATTATCTCGGATCGAGGTGTGCCATTCGGTGATTCAACAATTGGAAGAGGTCCTGCAGGCCCCTCTTTTTGTTGAGCGGGATATGGTCGTCGAGCAGCGGCAGGAAAACGGCCCGTCTCTCAAAGCCCTCGGTATTCCGGTTAAACTTTCTGAGACACCCGGCTCTCTCAGGACGCACCCTGTGGGATTTGGGGAAAACTCTCGAGAGGTCCTGAGAGAACTGGGTTATTCGGAAGAGACTATTGAGGACTATTGCCAAAAAGGCGTTGTCTGAAAAAATTTGCATCAGTCCTGGGTGGTTTTCCCGTGAAGAGATAACCACCCAGGTCAGTAAATGGGTCAAAGGATTTTTACATATTCCGTCTGTATTGACCTCCGACCTCATAGAGGGCCCCGGTAATCTGGCCGAGACTGCAGTATTTTACCGTGTCCAAGAGTTGGGCAAAGATATTCTCGCCTCTCAGGGCTGTCTCCTGAATCAGTTTGAGGGCCTCCGGGGCCTTATCTTTATGTTTTTCATGGAATTCCGCCAGTCGTTGGAGTTGGGAATCCTTCTCTTCGTCGGTGGCTCTGGCGAGTTCGAGGGCTGCATGCTCCTCTTCCATGCGGGCATCGGGGTTGCGGAAGGTGTTGACGCCAATGATGGGGTATTCGCCCGAGTGCTTCAGGGCCTCGTAATACATCGACTCTTCCTGGATCTTGCTTCTCTGATAGCCGGTCTCCATCGCCCCGAGAACACCGCCGCGTTCGGTGATCTTGTCAAACTCCGCGAGAACTGCTTCCTCCACCAGATCGGTGAGGTCCTCGACGATGAAGCTGCCCTGGTTCATGTTCTCGTTCTTGGCAAGCCCCCATTCCCGGTTGATGATCAACTGGATGGCCAGGGCACGCCGGACCGATTCCGAACTCGGGGTGGTGATGGCTTCGTCAAAGGCGTTGGTGTGCAGGCTGTTGCAGTTGTCGTAGATAGCGCAGAGGGCCTGGAGGGTTGTGCGGATATCGTTGAACTGGATCTCCTGGCTGTGCAGTGAGCGTCCCGAGGTCTGGATGTGATATTTCAGCCGCTGCGATTCCTCGGACGCCCCGTATTTTTCCCGCATCGCCACTGACCAGATGCGCCGCGCCACCCGACCGATTACGGTGTACTCAGGGTCCATGCCATTGGAGAAGAAGAACGACAGATTGGGGGCGATCCTATTAATATCCATGCCCCTGGCCAAATAGTATTCCACGTAGGTGAAACCGTTCGACAGAGTCAAGGCCAGCTGGGTGATCGGGTTGGCTCCGGCCTCGGCGATGTGGTAGCCGGAGACGGAGACCGAATAGAAGTTTCTGACATCGTTGGCGATGAAGAATTCCTGGATATCGCCCATCATCTTCAGGGCGAAGTCGATCGAGAAGATGCAGGTATTCTGGCCCTGATCCTCTTTCAGAATATCGGCTTGCACGGTGCCTCGAACATTGGACAGCACGTCGGAGCGGATCTTGGCCTTTTCCGCAGCAAGCGGTGCCCGGCCATTTTCCGCAGTAAATTTGTCTATCTGCTGATCGATTGCGGTATTCATGAACATGGCCAGCATGATCGGCGCAGGCCCGTTGATGGTCATTGACACCGAGGTGGTCGGGGAGCAGAGATCGAAGCCGTCATAGAGCAGCTTGACGTCATCGAGGGTACAGATGCTCACTCCGGATGTGCCGATCTTGCCGTAGATATCCGGTCGCCTGGCAGGATCCCAGCCGTACAGGGTTACGGAGTCGAAGGCGGTGGACAGGCGTTTGGCGGTATAATTGGCCGACAGCAGTTTGAATCGCTGGTTTGTCTGCAAGGGACCGCCTTCGCCGGCGAACATGCGTGTTGGGTCCTCGCCGGTGCGCTTCATCGGGAAGACGCCGCCGGTGTAGGGGAAATAACCTGGCAGGTGTTCCCTGCGCAGCCAGGTGTAGATATCGCCAGGGTCCTTGAATCTGGGCAGGGAAATTTTGGGAATGTGGGTGTGGGAAAGGGATTCGGTATACAATGGAATACGCAGTTCCCGGCCACGCACGGTGTAGACGAACTCGTCGCCGCTGTAGGCTTTTTTGATAGTTTCCCAGGAATCAACGAGATCCTCTGTCTCTTGCCACGGGGCTGGCGTCAGTTGCTCGGCCTGCCTGATAAGGGCTGTGGCCAGACTTTCGGCATCCTCGGTCCCACCATGTTTGAGCAGGGCCGCGCCGGACAGAAGATGCCATTTATTGCGCACCGCCTCGGCCTGTTCTCTCGTCGTCTGGTGATAGCTCCGGATTGCCTCGGAAATCTCCGAGAGGTATCTGACGCGCTCCGATGGAATAACAATTGACTTGGCAGATGAAGTCTTCAGGGCTGGCCGCGGCAGGGTGGTCTGCAGTTTGAGTCCGGTCTTCTGGGCCAGTTGTTCGATGATGCCGTGGTACAGAGCGGTGACTCCGTCGTCATTGAATCGAGAGGCGATGGTGCCATAGACCGGAAGGTCTTCAGGAGCTATTTCCCAGAGCTTGCGGTTGCGCTTAACCTGCTTGCGAATGTCGCGCACCGCATCCTCGCTGCCGCGCTTGTCGAATTTATTGACAACGATGATGTCGGCATAGTCGAGCATGTCGATCTTTTCGAGCTGTGAAGGCGCCCCGAATTCGCTCGTCATGACATAGAGGGAGATGTCCGAGAGTTCGGTAATCTTGGAGTCGCCCTGGCCGATTCCAGCAGTCTCGGCGATGACCAGATCAAATCCGGCGGCCTTGACTACCTGCAGGATCTCCGGCAGGGCCTCCGAGACCTCTGTGGTCGAATCACGGGTTGCCAGACTACGCATGAAGACTCGGGGGGAGCTGCTGATGGCGTTCATCCGAATCCTGTCGCCGAGCAAGGCCCCGCCGGTCTTGCGCCGGGATGGGTCACAGCAGATGACGGCAATGCTTATGTCCTCTACGTCGTGGAGAAAACGCAAGATTATCTCGTCGGTGAGCGATGATTTGCCAGCTCCGCCGGTACCGGTGATGCCGATCACCGGTGGGTGATGCTTTTCCGCGAGAGGGGCAATGCCTGCCATGACTGCTGAAAGATTTCCCTCTTTGCCGGCCTTGGCCTGCTGCGCGGCTGTAATATAGCCGGCAACATCTTTTTCCCTGGAGCAACTCAGGCCTTCCGGTTTGAGTTCATGGAAGGGCAGGGTCGAGAAATCCAGGCAGTGGATCATGTGGTTTATCATGCCCTGTAGACCCAGGGTGGCGCCGTCTTCCGGGGAGTAGATCTTGGTTACGCCATAGCGTTCAAGCTCACGTATCTCGTCGGGCACAATGACTCCGCCGCCACCGCCGAACACCTTGATATGCGAGGCGGCCCGCTCGGCCAGGAGGTCGATCATGTATTTGAATGCCTCCATGTGTCCGCCCTGATAGCTGGACATGGCGATGCCCTGGACATCCTCCTCGATAGCTGCATCCACCAACTCCTGCACCGATCGGTTGTGGGCTAGATGAACGACTTCGACTCCGGAATCCTGCAGGATCCGCCGCATGATGTTGGTCGACACGTCATGACCGTCAAAAAGGGATGTCGCAGTTATGACCCGGACACTGTTTTTTGGTCTGTATGGCTCAACATTGGCGCTCATATTTTCTCCTTCCTGCCTTTGGGGATGGCTATGTCTGTGTTTGCTGCTGGTGTTTTTCAACTGGTTTGATCGACCAGAAAACGCATGATGAAATCTGTCTGTCGCTGAGTGTATTGTTCGATTGTAAAATTCTTGGCGAAGTACCAGCGCCGAAAAGCCCAGGTATGGCCGAGAACTGAAATATTGTGGCTGATCAGGTTGATCGTATCGTCATCGATCGGCGGAAGCTTGCCGGATTCGTTGAGCTGATGCATTGCCTCGACGAACAGATTGGTAATCCTGATCTCGGCCTCAAGGACTTTTTTCTGCCATTTCTGCGGTAGGAAATGCGTCACCTGGTACATTAGGAGGACATGGTCACTCATCCTGTCGCAGACCAGGAAGTACTCGCGGATGATCTCGGCAAGGGCCTCGCGGCCCTGTGAAGTCCTGGCCAGGGCCTCTTTCAGTCCCTGCTCGACCTCGGCATGGATGGCAATGCAGACCAGATAGAGGACATCATCCTTGGTCGAGACATATTCATAGAGTGAGCCAATCGACAGGCCGGTCGCCCTGGCCAGGGCTCTGGTCGTCGTCTTGTGGTAGCCATGCTCGATGAAGAGCTGAACGGCGGCATCGACAATCTGCCGCCTGCGTTCCTTGACGAGTTCCTTGTTTTTTATCTGCGTCTCAACCTCACGCCCATCGTTTGCCTCGGACTTCATACGTCTTGCTCCTTGCTGGATGTATCTGTTTCTTTGTAATTGCTGAATGCTGCAGGTGAAGAATGGTCTTTTACAAAAGTAACAAAGAACAATCGAGAAAAATAGGCAAGAATAAGTCTTATCTTCAGTTCACCCACCAAACCGTCCCGAAAATTGTGCGACAAGCATCTGCATCGTCAATTGTGCAAGTCGGTCCGATGGCTGAAATCTGTTGTGTCCTCAGGCTGGGTTTTTCCTCCTACCGTGTCAGAGCAGTGCCGATGACCAGACGCTGAATTTCGCTGGTCCCTTCATAAATTTCGGTAATTTTGGCGTCCCGCATCATCCTCTCCACCGGAAATTCGCGGGTGTATCCGTAACCTCCGAGTATCTGAACTGCCTGGGTGGTCACCTTCATTGCCGTCTCGCTGGCAAACAGCTTAGCCATGGCCGCATCCGGAGAGTAGGGCAGACCGGCACTGGCGCGGTAGGCGGCACGGTAGACTAGCATTCTGGCGGCTTCCACGGCCGTGGCCATGTCGGCGAGCTGGAACTGCACTCCCTGGAACCTGGCAATCGGGGTGTCGAACTGCTTGCGCTCCTTGGCGTAGGCGACTGCTGCATCGAGTGCCCCCTGGGCGATACCCAGGGCCTGGGAGGCGATGCCGATGCGGCCGCCGTCAAGGGTCTTCATGGCCACCTTGAATCCGCTGCCCTCAGGGCCTAGCAGGTTATCCTTCGGTACGCGGCAGTCGGTGAATACCAACTCCATGGTGGGCGAGGAGCGGATGCCCATCTTTTTTTCCTTTTTGCCGAAAGTAAAGCCGGGGGTACCTTTCTCGACAATGAAGGCGCTCATGCCATGATGTTTCTCAGCGTCTTTATCGGTACGGGCGAGCACAATATAGATCTCGGCGTCGCCGCCGTTGGTGATGAATATCTTCGAACCATTGAGTATCCATTCGTCACCGTCTCTGCGGGCCGTGGTCTTGGTGCCGCCGGCGTCGGAACCGGCTGAGGGTTCGGTCAGACCAAGAGCCCCCATTTTCTCGCCCCGGGCCATCGGGACTAGAAATTTCTGTTTCTGCTCTTCCGTGCCAAAGAGATATATGGGGTTTGCGCCGAGCGACAAGTGCGCCGAAAGGGTCACGCCAGTTGAGGCGCAGACTCGGGACAGCTCTTCTACGGCTATGGCATAACTGATGTAGTCGGCGCCGGCTCCTCCGTATTCCTCCGGAAAGACGATGCCGGTCAATCCCAACTCGGCAAGTCTGTCAAACATGAGTTCACGGTCGAAACGTTCTTCTTCGTCACGGATTGCGGCGGAGGGCGCAATCTCGGTTTCGGCGAAACTGCGTACCATGTCGCGGATCAGGTTTTGTTCTTCGGACAATTCAAAGTTCATACCGTTCGGGCTCCTGGATGGGGGGACTGGACATGGTCCGTCAATCTGTTCGCAGTGTCGTTACCGCAAATTCATGGACAACCGGAGAAGTCGGTGCCGGGGAGGAGGACAAATGGCCCTCCTCTCCAGTTTCTTGCTGGTTTATTCTTTCTTCGAACTCAGTTCGGGGAAATCTTTGTAGAAGAATTCCATGGGCTTGGCTTCTCCTCCCTGGCTGATGCGTTCGGTTTCGACCTCGCGCAGCTGGACCCTGCGGATCTTGCCGCTGATGGTCTTCGGCAGTTCTGGAATGAATTCGATGATTCTCGGGATCTTAAACTTTGCCAGGATCTTGATGGAGTGCTGGAAGAGTTCAAGGGCCAGCTCGCGTGAGGGTTGGTAGCCGTTTTTAAGGATGATATAGGCCTTCACCAGTTGATGCCGTTGCGGATCCGGCACGCCGACTACGGCAGCTTCCTGCACGGAAACATGTTCGATCATGGCGCTTTCGACCTCGAAGGGACCAACGCGGAAGTCCGAGGACTTGATCACGTCATCGGCCCGACCGACAAACCACCAGTAACCGTCGGCATCGAAAGAGGCGCGGTCTCCGGTGTAATAATAGCCGTCGATGAAGACTCCCGCCATTTTCTCCGGGTTGCCGATATACTCAGTGAAGAGACCGATGCTTCGCCATTTGGTAAGACGTACGGCGATGTGACCGGGCTCGTCGGGAATGGTGATTTCTTTGCCGTCGTCTGTGAGGAGGACGACATCATACATGTAGGAAGGATACCCGAACGAGCCGCTACGCATTTTGCCTTTCATCCAGGGTGGGTTGCCGATCATTGCGGTGGATTCGGTCTGACCGTAGAAGTCGCGGATTTCAGTACCGGTAAGCTTCTTCCACTGGGAGATGACCTCGGGATTGAGCGGCTCACCGGCGCCGATAGACTGGCGCAGCGAGGAGAGGTCATATTTGCTGATATCCATACCGATAAACATACGCCAGGCGGTGGGTGGGGCACAGAAGACCGAGACCTTGTGGGCTGAGAGAGCCTCGAGATAGGCGGCACCGTCAAGGGCCTTGAAGTTGAAACCGGTGGCGGTCGCGCCGAGGTTCAGGGGGGCGAAGAAACTGCTCCAGGCCCATTTTGCCCAACCGGGGGCGCTCAAGTTGTGGTGGATATCATCGGTCCTGATACCGGTGATGACCGAGGTCGAGAGGTGGCCGACTGGGTACGAGGTGGCGGTATGGCCGACGCGTTTGGGTAGGCCGGTTGTGCCGGAGGTAAAGAAGCAGAACAGCAGGTCATTTGATTTCGTCTTGGCGGCTGCCGCCTCGGTTTTCTCTTTTTCCAGTTCGCTGTAGCTCGTCCAGCCCGGTTTGCTGCCGATGACCAGCTTGATCTTTGGGTTTACGCCATTTGCTTTGATCGCATCGTCGATCAAGTCGGTAAAGACCTCGGCCGCGACGATGCAGTCCGGTGGATAGGTCTGGAAACGGAATTCGAGTTCCCTCATTGTCATGGAGGTGGCGGTCGGCACAGCGACAATACCGCCCTTGACGCAGGCATAGCTGGCAAACCAGGTCTCGGGGATAATAGGCAGCATCATGTACATATTGCTGCCCTTGTCCACACCGGCCTTGCGCAGGCTGTTCAGGCACTGGTTGCCGCGAGCGGCGAAATCCTTGTAGGTGTAGCTTTTGCTTTCCTTGGTATGGATATCGGCCCAGACAAGGGCTTTTTTATCGCCTCGTTCCTTGACATGGAGGCCTTCGAAAATTTCTTCGGCCCAGTTGAAATAGTCGGGGAGTGGCATGAAGTTGAGTTTTTCAAAAAAGGATTTGGCAACAGCCTCTTTCTGGTCATTATCATCCATCATGTTAAGGTCCATAACTTCTTTGTATAGATTTTCCATACCCATTAAAGACTCCTTACCTTTGAATTGAAATGAATAGCCAGGGAGTTGCCCCTGCTCACCTCCTCGTTTGAGCATCACAACTGAGCGCTCGGTCGGTTCGTAAAAAGAACTGAAATATATTGAGTTGCATTTGTCAAAGAGTTTTTTAAAAGAGCCCGGAAAGAGAAAAAACCTGTTCAGGAAAGAGAGAAAATGCTCCACGGGATCGATGTCATTACAGCGAAAAAAAGATTGACAAAAGGTGAACAGCGGATAAACATCGGGAAAATGATTGAGCGCTTGGTCAGTTGTCAGGCTGGGAGACCAAAGGCCTATTTTTCCTTCAGGAAGTATCTGGAATTTTGTAAGAAAAATAATGACTGAGCGCTCGGACGCAAGGCCGCTACATAAGATCTGAGTTGCCAAAAAATGGCAATATTGGGACAGCCCTGAAATCGTATGATTGCAGGAATCCCTTGTGAAAACGAAGTTCTTAGTCACCCTTTTTGAAGGAGGAGCGTATGGCCGCAGGAGAATTGAAACCCCGGTGGGGGCAACCCCTCACTGGCATCATCTCGTTGAGTGCTTTTACCGGCATTGCCTGGATACTCTGGTTTATTCTCAGTGATCCGAGGGGACCTATCCACTCATTCCCCTATCCGTTCGTTATGTATCTGGCGATGATGATCCTCGTCGGTTTGTGGCAGCATATGTTCCTTGGTGACTGGCCTTTCCAGGATATTCCCCAGCCAACTCGAGGTATAATCGAAACCTTCATTAACCTGGCAATAGTCTGGTTCGTTATCCACGTCGTTTTCTACCGGGTCCTGGGGCTGGGCTTCAACTTCCTCAGCCAGAGTAATCTGGAGAGTCTCGCGGCCGGCGGCTCATATGTCGCCCAGTTCAAGGATGCGGCTGGGGCCATGGTCACCTGCGGTAAGGAACTCAACCTTGAGAAACTTGTTGCCGGTGCCGCCCGCTACGGCGAACGGGCAGTTGTCTGTTTCGTCCTTATCGGTTTCTTCAGTTATCCTTTCATCACCATCCTGTTTGGTAAATGGCCGGTGCGCCCAAGCGACCTGAAGCAACCCATGGCGGGTCTGGCGGAATTCGGCTGGTCCTCGATGTGGACCATGTTTTTCTACGTTGTCCTGATCGTGCCTTTCTGGGGAATGCTCTACGGGAAGGTCTTTGGTACCTCCTACGGCATGAATTTCCCCTGGTGGACTGAAATTGCAGGTACACCTCATGTTCATTGGGTCTTCGGCTGGTGGGAGTGGATGATTGTTATTCTGTTCATGACCCCCAACGTCTGGCGGATGAAACCCTGGTCTGCCATCAAAGTTGGCCAACCCCTCAAGGGTCTTGTCTCCTTTCTCATCATCGTAGGACTTGGGTATCTGGTTGCCTCGGCTTGTGTCAAATTCGCTCCTCTCTGGCTGCCCGACATGACTGAGGCCCTGGAAGCTAACAACAAGGATAGCATGGCCCGTTTTCTGTGGTATCACGCCGCAGAGATCGCTGGTTTCACCCTGATTCCCTTTCTTATCTGGCATCACTATTTCGACGATATGGTGCCGATGCCCGATGTTGATGGCTGGGCAGCCTTCTGGTTCCGTACGGCAGGAGTCGGCGTTCTCTGTATCGTCAATTATATCTTCTTTTATTACATCAACTTCGGTCATTGGGGCCTGGGCAATCACCACATGGAGCATGGCGTTGCCGAGAGAATTCTTCATGGCGAGTCATTAATCTGGAATTTCTGGTGGATCATCCCGCTGCTCTGGAACGAATGGTTCTTCCATAAATGGCCTTTTTACAGCCATGAACACTGATTTATTCTAAAGTAGTTTGCTCAACGGGGGGCAGAATTCCACTGGTTGGAGTTCTGCCCTTCTTTTCCCTTCAGCTTGCTCGGTCGCAGAGTTAACCGCTGGGTTGGCAGGAGCCGGACGATAGGGTGTTGCTCGCTGCATCCGGAAAATGTCCGGTGGTCCTGAAAAATGAAGTCTACGGAGAAAAATGTCATGCGAAAGGCAGTCATAGTCAGTGCGGTGCGCACCCCCCTGGGCAGTTTCGGCGGCAGCTTGAGTACGACTGGCGGAACAGATCTTGGAGCTCATGTCATCCGGGAGGCAGTCAGGCGGGCGGGAATTGATACGAAGGAAGTAAACGAATGCATCATGGGGATGGTCCTCCCTTGCGGTTATGGCCAGAACCCGGCCAAACAGGCCGCCATCAAGGCAGGCCTACCTCAGGAGGTCGAAGCAATCACCGTCAACAAGGTCTGCGGTTCATCACTGAAAGCGGTGATGCTCGCCGCCCAGGCTATCCAGTGCGGCGATGCCGATATCGTGGTTGCCGGCGGCATGGAGAATATGAGCATGGCCCCCTATTATCTCGAAAAAGCCAGGTGGGGCCAGCGTATGGGGCCAGGAACGATTGAAGATCATATGGTCCATGACGGACTGTGGGATATTGTCAACGATTTCCATATGGGCATGTCCAACGAACTCAGCTGCGAAAACTGGGGAGTCAGCCGTGAAGATCAGGATCGCTTTGCGGTTGAATCTTATCGCCGTGCCGTGCTTGCCTCAAACTCGGGCGTTTTTGAAAATGAGATTGCCCCGGTGCCGGTTCCCGGGAAAAAAGGCGAAGTGAAACTCTTTGCCAAAGACGAGTGCCCGATCGAAACACCTTACGAGAAAATGGCCAAGATGCGACCGGCCTTCAAAAAGGATGGACTCGGCACTGCCGGCAACGCCTCGATCATCAGCGACGGGGCTGCGGCTCTGGTTGTTATGAGCCGCGAAAAGGCTGAAGAGCTGGGTTGCACCATCATGGCTGAGATTGGGGCACAGGCATCGGCCGGTATTGAGCTTAAATATGTCCTCATGGCGCCCATTCTGGCCATCCCCAAAGTTTTGAAAAAAGAAGGGATTTCTCTGGAAGACATCGATTTGTTTGAAATCAACGAGGCCTTCAGCGGTACTTCGGTGGCGATCAACCGGGTGCTTGGACTTGATC
>JFJP01027421.1_pt1 | contig 18780 bp, 23 predicted proteins | sample 431651 | NCBI WGS metagenome assembly JFJP01 (sample SAMN02602958, study PRJNA72255) | Microbial mat metagenome, whole genome shotgun sequencing project. | biome: fresh water; feature: sink hole; material: water; isolation source: purple microbial (photo- and chemosynthetic) mats found in...
TTATCATTTTTCTATTGGTTATGAACACTTTTACTTATTATTTCTAAGTTTTTTTCTTATATTTTATTCATAAAATCATCGTTTTAAAAGTTTTCTCTCAATTTCTCTTATTTTCTTTAGTTATTTCAAGCTTCTTTTCTTATTCAAAACCTTGATATAATACTTCTTTAATTTCTCCTGATACTCCCAAGCATTATACTGATAAAACCCTAGACTCGCGACTCCTCCGAAACAGGCACTTTTCAAGATTCCATGCCATAAACTTCTAGTCGCAGGCGTTCTAATCACATAAAATATAGATAAAAACAGGAATCCACCAACAAAAACGCCTCTACAATAAGCCAAAGCATCTTTCATTGCGATTTTGCAATCATTAAATCCCGCTTGTTCTGAATTGGTGAGATATGTGAGGTTTTCTGTGATGAAAATCTCTTTACGTTTGCTCATATCACGATAGTCGAGAAGCTTCAGACGGTTCGTTCGACCGGAAAATTTCGTAAGGATATCCAAATAGGTCCTTTGAGGAGGAGGAAATGAAGAAAATTCCATAGGATTTTTTTAGAAATTTTAAAGAAAATGAGAAATAACTAAATAATTGGAAAAATTTCAAAAATTTATTGAAAATTAATGAAATTTTTTCAAAAATTTAAAAAAAACTATTGAAAATTAATGGAAATTTATAGAAAATTAAAAAATATTATTTAAAATTTCATATTAACAGTTTTTTTATAAAAAAATGAAGAAAAGCATAAAAAATTTATTTGATTTTGAACTAAACAATAAATAATTTCAATATATTATTTAAATTAAACTCGACACTTTTTGTTCTTTACTATGGGAAACAAAGAAAATCGCCTCGATCGCGGGCAGCGTCACGGCATTCAAAGGAAGAAAAAGACCGAAATTTCTCCTTTCAGAGAAGGTTTTTTCTCAAAATCCTTTATTTTTTATAAAAGAAATTTGTTTTAAAAAAGGACTTTCTGCATATACCCAGTCTCCTTTAGTGAAATTCATTAAATCCTCTAATCAATTCAATAAACTCGATTCAAATGGCACTGATGGCAACAACGAAAACAGTAATTTCCTTTAATTTTATTTAATAAAAACCCAAAAAAGTTGAAGATAATGAAGAATGGGAGCAAAAAGAGATAGAAAAGATGGAAAAAAAGTATTTTTTCTCTTTTCCTGAGGAATTCCAGGCGATAAAGAAGGATTTCGAGGCTTATTCGAAAGAGAATAAGATGGCGAAACGGAAACTTTTAGACTATTTCGGTCTTTTGAGTCTAGATACCACTAAATTCGGCAATAGGTTCTTCAATTGTGTGAAAGGGACCTCAAAACAACAGACGAATACTTATTTGGATTTCGTGAAGTTTCTTCGTGCGATATGCATGCTTTCAAAGAATTCAGGAGATGAGCGTTTGCGATTCATTTATTCAATATTCGATCTTGATTGTGATGGATATGTAGAAAAGGAAGAAATGCTCAATATTTTCATGAGTTTCTATGATGCTATGAGCCAAATCGAGTTCGAAAACCAGGATTTAATTCAATTAAAGAACAAAATTGGAGAAAGTCATGAACAACAGATCGCTTTGGCTATACAGGATATCGTTAATGAGATATATGAGACTTATCAGACAAAACCGGGGATTCTGTTCTTTGAAGACTGGAAAAAGTGGATAGAAGCAGAACCCGGGATGAAGGAAATCTTGACGTATAATTTTAATGAGAGCAAGGTCTTTAAGTAGGATTTTTTTGTTTGTTTGTTTAATTTATCCATTTTTTTTTTTGAGAAAATTTAAAAAATTCAACGATTTGAAAAAAAAAATCAAATTTTTTTTTGATTTTTTTTTTAGAAACTTTTTTCTTTAAAAAAAATCAAATAAATCTTTTTTTCTTTGAAAAAAAAAAAAAAAATTTGAAAAAACACAAAAAAATTAAATAAAATACGAATTCTTCCAAAAAATCCCAAAAAATTTATCTAAGAGTTAACGTTGCTGCGAAAAAGCAATCCATCCCTCCTTTCTCAGGAAAAATTTGTAAATGTTTATCATTATCCATCGTCAATCCAAACTTCCTGCACGCTTTCTCAATTTGTATTATATTTTCCTATAAATTAAAAAAATCCTTCAGTCAATCAAGCTAAAAATATCGTGAATTACTTGTGGTAAAAGACTACATGTTATATAAACTAATTTCCCTCCTTTTTTCATAAAAACCAATGATTTCTCAATGATTTCCTCCTGTAAAGCGGTCATTCTATCTAAAATATCCAAGGAAAACTTCCATTTTAAATCTGGATTCCTTCTTAAAGTCCCAGTTCCTTTATAAAATAAATAAACTTCTTATTTTCATTTTAAAAAACTGCAATAAACCAGTGCATGGCACATCTAACACAAGCCAATCCATTTTCCCATAAAATTTCTTCAATGAGGTTAAATCCTTGTGAAATTGCACATTCTGAATCCCAGCTTTATTGAATCTTTTTTTCGCTTTTATCAAAGAAGCCTCTCTTTGATCATGAAGAAAAAGCTGTCCTTTTCCTTTTAAAAGCGGGCCAAATGCAAGAGATTTCCCTCCTCCCCCGGCACAATAATCCAATACAAGCTGTCCAGGCTCGCATTTCACTTGAAAAGCCGCTAATTGGCTTCCTTCATCCTGTATTTCGAAGAATCCTCTTTTAAATTCATTTGTTTCAAATAGATTTTGCTTTTATTCATAGAAAAAAACTGTTTATTTCGTTCAAAAAACAAGGCTTTTTATACATTTTTCATTGAAAGAAACTTTACTCCATATGGTGAATATTCACATTTTTCAATAGATTTATGTCTATCGATCAGTTTCATATGTTCAAATAGACTTTCTCTTGATATTTTTAAAGGGTTTGACCTTATAGTCAAAGGAGCTTTTTCTAATAAAGCTTCACAATAATCAAAAGCTTTTCCTTCACCATATTCATCTGATAAAAGACCATATAGTTCTTCTGGACAGCTACATCTCACATTTCTTTTAAATGAAGGATTTTTTAGGTTATTTTCGAAATCTTGAGCCAAAAGACTCTCGATTCTCCCAGGCCAAGTCAATGGTTTTGGCGTTATTATGTCTAAATAAACTTTATAACGAACCAGTTTATAGACTGTTTCTGCGATAATCGCTCTATCGTGAGATCCGAGGGATTTATGACTTGAGAAATAGTATTTTAGATGGAGGTCAAGGGGGATTGATTGGGGGAGAGAGGGGGATAGCTTAGATTCAAAGGCATAAAGAATTTGCGTGATTTGGTCACGAAGCATCTTTTTTACTGGGAAGAGGGACATTTTTTGGGGATTAAAAATTTGAGGCTAATAATTTTTGAAGAAATTAAGTGGGTTTGAATGGAATATCAAAAAATAATTAAAAATTTTTTTTTATTTTTTTTTTAAATTTACTTCAGAAAAATACATTTCAAAAAAAAAAATTTCAAAAAAATCTTATTTGGAAAAAAATTAATCGGCATTTGATTTTTTGTAAATTTACTGATTTCTGTTTATAATGAATTTTTTAAAGTAAATACTGTTTTTGCAGTTGAACTGAAAAAAACTTAAAATTAAAAATTTATTTTTTTACGATTTTTTTCTTGAAAATTTATTTATTTCCAAATAGAAAGATTAAAGATTGATAAAAATTACGAGATCAGCTTTCTTCATAATACTTGCACTAGATCAATATGATGGTTTTTAATCACAAAATCAGAATTAAAAACATATTCATCAAAATTTAAATTCAAAATTTTCCTATGAATTCCCTTCTTTTCTCATTAGATTGTTCTTTAAACAGCCTTGACAAGCTTGAAGAATCTGCTTCAATCAGTAGTTTATTAAATAATGATGATGAAATCAAAAGAAAACTAATCAAAAGTAATTTACTAAAAGAGCCAGAAGAATCCTCTGAAGAGGAAATCAGAATCATCAAATGGCTTAATGAACAAGGAGTTTTTTCTGCGATTCCGGAAGAAAAAGAGTTCCAATATTATGAAAACCAAAGGATTAAAGCCCAACGCGAACCGAAAACCCCATCATCGGAAAAAAGTTTTCGCAATTTTTTTGATAGTCCTTTGCTTCAAAGAAGAAAAACAAACTTTCCTAATAGTCAATTTGATGTGAGATCACCACAAGTAAAGTCCTCTGCAAGGAAGGTTTCTAAGTTTAATACATGTAAATCAATTGATGTTGATATTGATATTCAGGATGAGGATGATAATGATACTGAATTTAATGATAAATAGTAGGGAGAGCTCTCTATTTATATGCACTTTAATATATTTACATTTTTTTAGTTTTATTTTCCTTTCTTAATTTAACAAAAAATAATATTTCTCGTTTAAAATTCTCTTCTTTATATTTTGTATTGTTTCTAGTTTAAAGACTCTTCTTTTATTTTTTAGATATTATTGGTAGTTTTTATTTGGAAAAATTACTTTTTTAAAATATTTTAAAGAATTTCAAATCCTTTTCAGCACTCGCTTATAAAAGTTGTCGATTGATCATATAAAATTTCAAACCGAGTGCTATTGAACTTTTCAATCTTGGTCTGCTCTTCAATATCCTTCTCGAAATAATTTTCTTCTTTTCTTTCATTTATTTCCAAAACAAGTTCAATAACCTTAAAAAATTTATTTTAAAGATTTATTTAATTTTTACATACTTTTTTTATCAATAATGGTATAACTTCCAAATGAATATTAGTTTCTTCAAAAAAATTTAATAAAAATGCAATGAATTTTCCAAAGAAAAACCTATCAATAATGAAGGATTTGAATTGATATCCATCAAAAAAGGATTGAGATTCTCATCGAGAATGAAATCGCATCCAAATAGTTCAAAAAAACCTTTTTTAGCTTCCAATTTTTTGCTAGCGATTAAAAAAACGTCCACCAAAATTTTTTTAATCCTTGAATAGACCGTTTCTATTTCTTTTAATGTTAATTTTCTTGTTTCTTGCAAATATCGCTTAAGAAATATATTATTATCGTAAATATTATTTAATAAAAACCTCAAAAGAATCCATATTCAAGGTAGTTTTTTCTTTATCTTTTGAATAATTCTGATGTTTTTTCTGTATGTGAGAATTGACTAAATGCATGTATTTCTTCTTTTTCTCTTCAACTTCTTTATCAATTTTATATCGATCTAATGATAATTTTAGATATCCATGGTGAAAAAGTATTAAGAAAGGCTTCGTTGAAGCGATCAAAACAAAGCACCTGCCCAGAAACAAAAAAATTAGAAATTTAATTTTATTTATACCTCAATTCAGTTTTCCGTCCTTCATATAAAAACGGTTTTTCAATATATTTTTGGAAGATTGCTTTAGAACTAATATATTTATATTTGAAAACGTATTCATTTTTTGGTTCTAAATCCTCCATAATTTCTTTATTCACCAGTTTCAAAGGAGGAAGTTGTGTTATGGCAGTTTTTTTTATTGAAGTAGCTCTTTGAATGGCTGGTAATTTTATATTGTTTTTCGCAATTTGAAATTTAAAGGTATTGATATTCTGTAGGAAGGTTATTCTATCATTAAGATTCTTATGGGTTTTTGTGATGAGTGTGGGGTTTCCTGCACTCATTGTCTTTTTTTTTAAAAGAAAATTCGGGAGATTTTCTTTGGCTTTGAGTGATAATTTCAATTTCTCAGTGAAATCTTCTTTGAATTTTTTGAGATCAGTGATTATTTTAACTCTTTTATTCCGAAAGAAGTTCAATGGTTTATATATCCAAATTCCTTCTAATTCGTCAGAGAAAAATTGCATTTGATCATCAGAGTCATCTAATCTTTTTTCAAAAATTAATAAACATTCAGAAAAGAAAAAATCAAATATATATTTTATTTTTTTTGAAAAAATTGGTAAAAATCTTAGAAAAAAAGTAAATTTTATTAAAAATTCAAAATTCATGGGTTTTTAAAACTTTACCTATAAGATTTTGGGATAAAAATTGAAGATTTTAATGGAGGGGAGTTGGAATTTGATTCATATTCAGCAAGAAGAGAGATTAAGCCGAGTTTTGAGCTTATTATCTTGGAGTTTGGGATATGATTGACCTGTTGTTTCATAGTTTTAATTGAAAAACCCATAACTAATAAAAAATTTATTTTTATTTTTTATACGATTTGCTTTCCTTCTTGAAAAGAGGAAAAATCAATTTCATGTGTAAAAGGCACCCATTTGAAATAAAAATTGTTTGCGAGATTTTCATATCGATTCATGATTTTCCATTTCCTACAAAAACTCTTAAACATATCATCAATTTAATAGAAAATTACTCGCTATTATTAAAGAAACTCTTAACAAGCTTATAATTATTTCCTTTTCCAATAAAAACTTGTTTTTTCATGCCTTGTTCTTTTTCAAGAATTTCCTCTTCTATATTCTCTTTTTCTTCCTCATTATTTTCTAATAAAACATTAATTTATGCCATTTAATCTTTATAATCGTTTTATTTAAATCTGGAAATATAAAAAATCAAGTGAAGAAATATATATATAAATAAATAAATTAAACAAACAAACCTTCGTCCATAAAAAAAGAATACTTTTCAGACCACCAAATATCGCATTCAATCCAACGATGTTTTTCACAGAAACTCCTATTCAAAAATAAACAATAAATCGCAATTATAAATTATAATTTACTTGCAAACCCCCTGTAACCACATATCTATAGATTTGAAATAATGTTTTACATTATAATAAATAGTAGATCTGAACTTATAATCCTCAAAGATCTGTACAACTCCTTCTCTTCTTCTCGCGGCAATAGACTGATACGGAGTTCCTTCCCCTCCTAAATAGATTTCTACATGAACCATATCATGTGCATGTCTTCTTCTCTTTTTATCATGATATCTTCCACTATAAAAAATCAAATCACCAGGCTTCATTTCTTCGAATTTTATCTCATTTCCCAAAGTATCAAATTGATATGCTTGATTCCATGGACCTAAAATAAACCCAAATTCCTCCTTTAAATCTTGTATCGTCTGACGAACCAATCCACAACAATCCAAAAACAATGGAGAGTCATAATTCGAGTCTGAAGGCATTAAATATCTTAAAAATCACTTTTATTAAAATTTTGATGAATTTGACAGTTTTATATAGAATTACTTCTTACTATATGGAATTCCTATATATTTTTTAGCAGTTTCAATGAATTTCCTTCGCAAACAACGTTGGAATGATAGATCAGAACGATCGATTTCTTTAGGTTTTTTTAAGTATTTCTCATATTGGAATTTTTCATGTCTGTCTTGAGTTTTGAAAACCTGATTATTTTTGGATATGTTTTCGTTTTGTTGTATGCTTTCATAAGTTCTTCTCAAGAAATTGTTCTCGTATAAGTCTATATCATTGGTGGAATGAAATTTCTGAAGATATATATTGTTTTCCTCTTTTTCAGATAACATTTTCCTTTTCTACCAATGGTTTTTTTTATAGTATTTTAGTTTTTAGAAGTTGGAATTTAAAATTCTTTATTGAAAATATTTTTTTTATGTTTCATTTTAATCAAAAAAAATTGAAAAAAAAGAAAAATTAAATGAAAAATGATCTTGTTCAATATGTGCTTTCTCAAGGAAGTCAAATAAACGAGCAACAGATAGATTCCTTAGTGAAATCTGAGGAATATTTAAAAAAGAATAAAATTTTTGAACTTTTTGATGTAAGTTCTTATAGAAATTTCGGGAATTTTACTGTTTTATCAGGAGTTAATTGCGAAAATAATTGCTGATCGACCTGAGGATCTGAGAGATTATTTAGCTAAAGAAGTCAAAAAGATAAAAATGAATCCAAAAGCCACTTATTTTGCTTATAAGGATTTCGATGCGATGTTTGAGAATTATAATATTCTGAATGCGAGCACGATTCCAATCAATTACTTGTTTCAAGGTAACAACTTTCCAAATAAAAATATTTTTTTACAATCATAGGCTTGGAAACGATTGGGATTCATAATGATCTTGCAAATATATTAAACAAATTTCAGAAACTTAAAACTAAAAAAGAAATTACAAAAAATGAATTTATTGATGTTTTAACTACCGAATATCAGGAAAAACTTGAGGTTGTGAGAAAATAACGAGAATATTATTTTTTTTAAAAAACCTGAAATATTATGAAAACATCATGATTTTCCTTTAACATTAACAAAAACAAAATTATTCGAAGTATTAGCAATAACATTTTTTTTAATGTTTAGGATTATAATTTTATTTTTTTAAATAAAAAACACTTTATTTTATAAGCAATTTAAAAATCACAAATTATCTGTTTCATTTATCTTGAATGATATAAATGTATGTTTTTCTGCTTTCATTATGGTTCTCTCAAAATTAAAAAAAATATTAAAAGTAACAAAAAAGTCTTTTTCATTCTAAATCATCATTAGAAGATTTATTTGATTCCTTTTTTTAATTTTCATAACAAAAAGATTTATATTTCCACTGACATTTGCGGAACCAAATGTCTTGCTCTAATGAGGAAGAAATAAATTAATATAAACAATTTTTTTCTGTTACTTCTATTGGGTTTTTTTTATGAATAAGGAAGGTGTTGCGAGAAGAATATGCAAAATAGATTGAGCTTTACAAGAAAGCGTTGAAATTGTGGCCTAAAAAAAGCGACGCAGACTTCAGAAACAAATAAAAAAATGAATTTTTCGCTTTTGAGTTTTTTTAATAATTAAAATATAAAATATATTTTGCTTGAAATTTTTTTTTCATTAATTCTCTTCAATATTTTGCAAAGGATCTTTTTATGTAAAATAAAAAAATAGTTTTTTTTTATATTTTTTCGTTTTCAAATTAAATCTTTTTTTTTTTGCAAATAATTTAAAAACAAAATAAACTAAATAATTTATTTCAATGCTTTCTTGATATTAACCATCAACTTCTCAAGTTTAGGGTCACCACTTTTTTCAATTTCTGCAATTAAATCCTGAAATTCTAAAAATGAAATTAATTTTAGAAACGATCAACATCATTTTCTTTTTAGACCTTTCTTTTCTTTTTTCGTCAAAAGCATGAGAACCAAATCGAATTTTTTCGTTTTGGTTAAATTTTCCAGGAAATTTGCTGAAAAGATGACATCTTCTCTAATAATTAAAAACATAAAAGAGAATAACTTTATTTTATTTCACTTGATTCCTGTAATCTTGATGGATTCAATGATAAGCAATAAAATATCAGTTGGAATTTCTTTTTTAGAGAACAATTTAGTGATATGTTCGATCGGAATTTTCTTTAAATAAAAGAACAAACGACTCAATTCATTTTTAAATGCTTGGCAATCCTTTTCAAAATTATTCGGGTTGCTAGGCAATTCTTTCGATGTTATCAAATCATCCATAACTTTCTTGGCAACATTAAATGTCACATCATTTATGAAATCAGTATCTATTATATTTTCTTTTTTATTCACGGCCTTTTTTGATTCATTTTGTTGAGACTCATTTTTTTGAGTTTTTTCTTGAGGAACATTACTTTTTTCAGTTTTTTTTCCCTGAAGTTCTCGAATTTTTATTTTAACTTTAACAGATTCCTTTACGATTTCCTCAAGTTTTTCTTTTGCAGCTTGATTTTCTTTGTTGAGTGACATCAATTTTTCAAGATCTTTTTTGGATTTATCCAAGAATTTTTCTTGTTCTTGTAAGGTGTTTTTCGATTTGCTTTGTTCAAAATAACAAAGACCTCTACGATATAAACCTTTCAGGGAGTTGGGATCTAAACGTAAAGTAACTTCGCAATCACTGATTGATTCATCAAATAAACTGAGATTAAAATAGGTGAAAGCTCGATTATTTAGGATTTGAACATAAAGTGTTCCTGGTTTTGTGGTGGGATTTTCAAATTCTGGTTTATGAAACTCTTCTAAGTTTTTTAAAATTTCTGTAAAAAGTTTTTTCGCTTCTTGGAAATTCTCTAATAATATTTTTTTAAAAAAAATTGAGAGAGAAAAAAAATAACTTTTTCTAAAAAAATCATTGGCTTTTTCTTTTTGTATTTCCAATTCTTTTAAATTTGCTTCTAAATCAAACTTTGGAAGTTCTTGCACCACTACAGTCTTTGGTTTGATTTTTACATCTCTCAAACGATACAAACCTTCTGAAGCTTTCATATTATTAGGATCAATCTCTTTTACCTGTAAGTAATCTTCCTTTGCGCGTGTTCTTTTATCAATTTTCTCAAACTGTATTGCTTTTATGTAAATAATTTAAAATTTATTTTTTATTATTTTCGAAAACAACGCATTACCTCTTCTCAATAAAGCTTTGACCTTTTGATCTGAATCAACTTCTTTAAGTTCCAAAACCTCAGTAGCATAAGCTATGGCCTTTGAATTTTCTCCAGACTGGGCATAACAAAATGAGATATTATTCAAAAGATTTGCTTTATGGCTCTTAATTTCTTTTGGCACGTTCTCCATCTTCTCTATCAACTTCAAATCCATCTCATAATAAGGAATTGCTTGTAAAAAATTTCCTTTTTTACTTAACTCATTGGCTTTATTCTTCCTTTCCTCGAACTCCTTTAGAAGCTTCAATCCTGAATCTTCTTCATCTTCTTCTTGAATCTCGATTTTTTTGAAACCAGAGGAAACAGTTTCAGTTTTATTGGAATTCTTTTCTAAAGCTTCTAAATCATTTTTACTGAGAAATTTTCTGGCTTCCTTCAAATCAGCATTGACCTCATTATTTTGTGGTTCTTTACCCATAATTGTTTGAAAATCCTTCACTGCTTCAACATATTTTTTCAACTCCATATAGGCTTTCCCCCTTCTGTGGAAGGCTTTGATATAGTTTGGATCTAATTCTAAAGCTTTATTGCAATCTTCAACAGTCTCATTAAATTCTTTTGAAATTTATTATTAATTTTTTTAGTTTTTATATTTTTTTTGAAAACAACTTTTTAATTTCAAATAGACCAAAGCTCGATTGCAATAAGAGGCAGACATTTTACCATCATATTCCAAACTCTTTGTATAATAGTTCAGTGCTTCTTTTAAATCGTTACTTTTTAAAGCTTCATTTCCCTTAATCTTTTCATTCTCTGCTTTAGCCTTCAATTGAGCTATTTCATCTAAACCAAAAGCCTGTGTTTTATTCTTTTGAGCTGTTTCCTCTTCAAAAGCCAAAACTTCCTCCAAAGCCTTTTTTCTTGTTTCTGGATCAATATTTTGACTTTCTATGAGAGCTCTATGATATAAATTTTATTTGTATGTTTAAATGGAAAATAATGGATAGGAACTTGTATTTAGGGTCTAATTTTTTTAATTTCTCTTGAATGGAATTGGAGAGTTCGGGGTAAAAATTCCCATCAAGTTCAAGAAGTTTCAGGGCCTTCTTCAAAAAATTTGGTTTGGTTTGTTTTTCCACCCAATCAAAATCGATTCTTGCTAGTTCGAGATCATTCAAATTTTCTTCGTGATTCATCATCGAACTTTTTTAAAAAATTTCTAAAAAGATTTTCTTTGCGATTAAATTTTTTTTAAAATTTTTGCTTATTTATATTTTTTTTAATTTTAAATTTAAAATTTGAATGTTTCTCCTTGCTTTTGGAGTTTACTTGGTGTTTTTCTTTTTAATTTAAAAATTATTGGATTTAATTCCCGAATTGCACAAGTATTGCCGACATATTGTCGCATCCAATCCCCTCTATTTAAAAAGCTTAAAATATTGTTTAAGAAAAAATCTACGCAAAGTATCAGGTGCAATAAGTTTTTCCAACATTTGATCCATGATTTGTTTCAAAGGTGCCTTTTCTTTTAATTTCGAGTTGATGAAATCGATCAATTCTTGTCCAGGCAGCATTTCCCATATTCCATCACATCCCATGAGTAAAAACTCATCATCTTTAGTTAATTCTTTCTTTTTAACATCGGGCATTGCAATGATCAATTGTTCATCTGGTTTTTTCTTTGTATTTTGCTTATATTCAAGATCTCCTAAAGCTCTTGAAAGATTCAAATTGGCATTAACTCTTCCTTCGGTAACAAACCCACCAGCTTCAATAATCCTTTTCTTTTCCAATTCATTATCAGGCTTATGATCAATTGACATTTCAAAAAGATTTCCCTTTGAGGATAAAATCGAACGAGAATCTCCTGCATTTGCAACATAAAGTTCTTTTTTATTGTAAATTAAAGCAACATTTGCAGTGCACCCTGCAAAAGAATTCGCCTGATACCCGAAACCTTCATCCTTGCTATCATTCTTCAATTGGCGCAACTCTTTCTGCCCCTCCTCAGTCCTTAAAAGTTCATCCATTTTCATGAATGTTTCCTTTAAAGCCTTTTCCAGTTCTCGTTGAGTGAAATTTGTGTTCTTCTTCAATTCTTCGCAAAAATGCTTCTCCACAAATTTGGCGACTTCTTTGCCTTTTTTAATTAAAAATTTTTTTTTTGGAAGAGGATTTGAAAATTTTATTTTGTGAAAAATCGAATATAAAAAGAAATTCTACCTCCATGACCATCAAAAATAGCAAATAACGAAATGTCGCTTGTTAGGTTTGGCTCTGTTATATGGGCATCTTCCATGTTAGCTCTCCAACCTTTTTTTATTTTGTTTAACGTTGGTTAATGAATGAAGAAAAACCTTGCATTCCAGCTGCTACGTATCGAAATCCTGGACCTTTTCCTTCAAACATTTTTTTTTCCTTGTTGGGTCTTTCTCTATTTTTTCGATTTTGAGATTCGACAACTGCCTATTAAAATTTTTTTTTTGAATTCTTCAAAAATTTTTAAAAAATCAATTTTTTCTCTTAATTATATCGAATGACATTTTTTATAAATTTATGGTTTTTTTCAAATATTAAAAAAATCCTTAATTTTCTTTCTTCATAATTATTTTTTTTTCTGAGCCATTAATCCGACAGGTTGCTTGGAATTTGGGATTTTCCCTTGATAATAACTCTGATAAAACAATCCAGCATTCCCAAAAGGAGAACCACCTGCTCCAACTCCAGCTCCATTGCTCTTGTATTGTGTATTTCCCATCACCATTTTTTCTTCATAATTTCCATTAAGAGTATTAGAAGGAGCAGGTTTTTCTATCTTTTCCACATTATTTCCAGCCTGATTCTGATTGCCTAAAGACCCTCCTTTGGAATAACTTGCAGCTTTTTGATGGTAACCAGCGAGTTTTTGTTGTTGTTGACTAAGCATTGAAGGGTTATTGGCTGCCATATTCGAATTCATTTGATTTGCTGGATTTGTTTGATAAGTGTTTTTAATATTAGAGGAGTTAACAACCTTCCTTTCATTAATAGGTACAAAATTTTGAGCTGGCTGTTGTAGCTCTTTTTTCTCTTGGAAATGTTGTGCATGTTGTTGATATTGATGATAATTATAAGCTTGTGGTTGGGCCTGCATTGGTTTTTGATTAGGATTAATGTTTTGTGATGCTTTTTCAACAGGTTGCTGGTATTTTTCAGATTTCTCAACAGGGGCTCTCTCATTATTTTGATTAGACATATAACTATTTGTATATTGATTGTTTCCTTGAGAATTTGTTGTTTTATTATAGGTGGTAGGTCTTGAAGGTCCATTGTTTGTTTGATTGTTCATAGTTTCTTTTTTATTAATAACATTATTGCTCTGATTTAAAACGTTATTGTTGCTATTATAAGCAGCAGCATTACTGTTATTATTAGTCTGATATTTCATGGAGTTTTCATCTATTTGGTTTTGATTATTCATCGATTTATTCGTTGATTGAACCATTGAGTTATTATTGTTATTATTCAGCTGTGATTGATTTGGATTTGCAAGAGCAGCATTAACCTGTGGTTTCTCTAATAATTCGTTATTAACTCCTAATTGCTTCAAATATTTCTCTTGCCATTTCTTCCTCTCAATCTTCTTTCTTTTAGCAATATCATTGTACAAAGCTTCTCTATATTCTCGAATTGACAATTTCTTATTATCATTGATTGGGATTTTTATTGATGAGGGACAGAGAATCTCCTCTTCAGGACAAACGAAATCTTTCACATATCTATGTTTCAAAGCTTCATCTACAGTCAATCGATTCTTTGGGTTAAAAGCCAGCAATTTTTGCAACAAATCCAGAGATTCTTCATTGGCATTCGGGAAAAAACTCTGGAAGCTTCTTTTCTTACTAATATTGATACTATTGATGATATTTTCAGCCAAAGCAGATTCTATACTTAAAAGATCCTCCATTTTTGGTTTTCCTGTCAGTTCTAGCACTCTTTCAATCTGATTTAACGTGCTGGTTCCTGGAAAACAAGCTTTTCCTATGATGAGTTCCCCAAGAATGCATCCTACAGACCACATATCGACGGCTTTAGTGTATTTGTGAGATCCCAAGAGTATTTCAGGTGCTCGATACCACCTTGTAGCAACATATTCAGTCAAAATCGGATCAGTGCCATCTTCTTCGTTAGCAGCTACAGATCTCGCAAGACCGAAATCAGCCACTTTTACCAGACATTCCGAATTGAGAAGTATATTGGAAGGCTTAAGATCACGATGGATAAGATCACCAGAATGGATGTATTTCATGGCTTTGAGTGTTTGGTAAATAATATATTTCTTATGAATTTCTTCTAATATATTGGCTCTAATAACCGCATGAAGATCAGTTTCCATGAAATCAAAGACCAAGTAAAGATCTTTGTTATTTTCGGCTTTGATGATGTTTAATAAACGGATTATGTTCTCATGACCGTTTAATTCCTGAAGAAACATTACTTCTCGGAAGGTTCTTTGGGCGTCGGTAGCGTTATGAAAAGCATCAAAAACCTTCTTTAAGGCAACCACTTGCTTCATTTTTCTATCGATTGCCTTCCAGACAATACCGTAAGCACCTTTGCCGAGTTTTTGGATTATTTCGAATTTACGAAGAAGGTGAGGCTCGATTTCTTCTGACATTTTTGTTTTCTAATTTATTTGTTTTTTTAAAGGATGTTAGGAAATTATTGTTTTTAGTTTGTTATAAATAATAGGAAAAATCTCTCCGAAATTTGAAAAATTAATCAGAAAAAATTAGATGATCTTGTTTATTTCTCTTTTTAATTTTGTTTCAAAAAAAGCATTTTTAAAATGAAAATTTCTTTATTTTTAATAAATTCGTTCAAAACTGCTTTTTGGCTTAATCTCTTGCTTTTTATTATTATGATCGTGGTTTTGTCTTTTAATTTTGTCAAAATCCCTGAGATGACAAGTCAAGGACCTTTTGTTGTATTTATTTTTGATTTTATTTCGAATGCAATTTGGCTGATCTCAACCCTTTTCATGATTTTCACTTATTTTAAATTATCATATTTTGGAGCTCTATTTCATTTTATCACATCAATTATTCTTTGGACTCTGAAATTGATAGAGTTAATTTTGATTGTTTCTTTGATAAATAATTCAGATAACGAAAAGGTTTTGATAATGGGGGATAAAACAGCAAATTTAATAGGAGTTTCGATAGATGTTGTTATTATTTTGCCGTTAACTGTGTTAGCTTATTTTGTCAAGCAATACATTACACAAATCCTCACAATTAAAGATGTTTAATTTAAATTAATTGAAGTTTTTTTTTTTTAATTTAGTTTTTATTTTATGAATGGTTCCATATTTCACCATAAAAAAAAATATTATAATTCCTATTTTTCATCACTATCTTCTAAATCTATACTCTTTATTTGATTGAACATATTATCAGGCTTATTAGTATCAATGACCATTCCTTTCATTAATGATTCCAAAGGAATCTGCTCAGTTTCATCATCTTCTTCTTCTTCATAATCCTCTTCTTTTTTTTCTATTTCGATGTTCACTTCTTTCTTTCCATTTTGTTGATCTTCGATCCTTTTTTTTTTCATTTTATACCTCATTTCATCAAATTCTTGTTTTTCTTCTTGATCCCATTGCTCGAAAACCTTTCGAAACCTCTGTTTTTCATTGAAATCTTCATTTTTTTCTTTTTTTCTAGCGAATTCAATGATTTTTTTTGCCTCTTTGTTTTCTGGATCCAGATTCAAAACTGCATTGAAGCAATCGAAAGCCAGTTCGTAATTGCTAATATTCAGATTGCATTGGCCCTTCAGAAACAAAAGCTTCACATCTTTTTCATTGACATTCAACCCATCTTCACACAATCTCAAAGCCTCATACCATTTTTTCTCTTTAATCTTACATAAGATAGCATTTGAATGCATTATTGTATGATAAAATTTGAATCTTCCCATTTGTTCTTCAACTACAGTCTCCATCAAAATCTTCGGAAAACTTTTGGCAATTCCAATCCCTTTAACGTAATTTTTATAAGCAATGACAAAATCACCTTTCTGGAAAATTTCTTTGCCTTTCAATCGAATTTCTTCCATTTTATTGATCCTTCCTTCAAAATCATCATTTTCCAATTTTTCTAAATTCTTATAATCGACAACCTCTAATTTGTAATAAATCACCTCATTTGGCATAACCATTGGTTCTCCATCACAAGTAGTTCTCATCTCATTCATATCTCCTGCATAGTAATGATATTTTGCTTCGAATCTGAACCAAGCAATCTCCTTCCTCTTCATTGTCGGCAATGCTATAGTGATCCCATCAATATAGCTATTTTTTCCTAATTTCACCTTTCGAACTTCATTTCTATCTCTGAATTTGTCCAATAATTGTCCATCAAGCTTCCTTCCCTCATATTTCACATGGAAAATAGCTCCAATCTTAGGTATTTCTTGATGTGGAAGCAAAGGTTCACCTTTTTGCATGAGATACTTAATTACACCTTGATCTTCTGTTAAGGGGATTGGAGGGAGAGATTGCAGGAATGAAAGGTCGATATATTCATCAGGAATCAGTTTTTTAGGGATTTGACGTGTGAGGGAAGCTGGTTGGGCTGGGGCGTTATAAGGAGAATAAATAAAGACATCTGGTGTGTAGAAAGATGCATCAGGGAATTCAGTGGAGTTCATATTTTTTAGTTAGAGATTTTGTTTTATTAGTAATATTTGAAGAATATTTTTTGGAGGGTTGATTTGGAGAAGACTTAAATAGTTGACATTTGAGCGAATATATTGAGTTTTTTTAGCTTGGGGAATTTTTCTTTGCTGTGTTTTGAATTTCGGAATGTTTTTTTAATTAATAATAAAAAAAAGATTTTTTTTAATTAAATGTATCGATGTTTAAAAGGGTTAGGATTTATGAAGGAGATCAATTTCTTCTATAAATTTCAATGTAATTTCGCAAGAGGAAAGAGCAATACTCCAACTTCAGCAGCAGAAGGAGAGGATTTGTTCAAAAATTTTGTTCGTATTTCCATCAATGAATTTTATAAAATTTCTTCCATTCAAAAAAAAAGATTGATCGTAAGGAAAATGAGGATCTTAACAAAAAAATGGATGAATTTCTGTCTAAATTAGAAAAACAAGGTTTTTTCTTTGTTTAAAATTTAATGTAAATCATGTGGTTTCGTAGGGGTCAATGTTGACCAAGTTTTTAGCAAGTTTATGGGAAAAGTTTTTGATGAAAAAGCAGAAAAAACTAATTTAGAATTCGACTCGAGCAAGCTCTTCGCAGGGTATTTTTTTGTGTGATTTTCATTTAAAAAAAACATCTGTTTTTTTAAATAATTAGTGAGGATTTTAAAATATTGCAATCAGAATTCGATAAAAATATGGATGATTATGTAAAAATACACACTTATTTTTATTTAAAAGGATAAAATAAAAATAGTCCAAACAAAATCCGGAATTCCAAAAAAAAATGGAAAATATTGAAAATTCTAGAAAATCCACATCACAAACTGATGAAATCGCCCCTGAAATTTTATTGAATCCAGAAGAAACAGCAATACCCAAATCGATCAAAACAAAGCTCCCACGTAAAGCTAATCCTCGGAAAGAGAATGAGAAAGAGAATGAGAAAGAGAAAGAGAAACATAAAATAAACGACACAAACGCAAATCCAAAGAAAGAAAAACATAAAACAAATGCCACGAATAAACGATAAATTTTTTAAAAAAATCACATCGAATAAATTTTTTCTTCTTTATTTTTCAAACTTGAAAATTTAAAATTCCTTGTCTGTATCAGAATTTTTTTTGCGAATTTCTCCGAATTTTTCGTGAATCAGTTTCTCCATCAATTCTTTTCTGTTCGATTTAAATTTTATTTCATTTTCCTTGATTCTTTCCACAATTTTTTCAATCCTTTCCTTAAAAATAAAATATAAAATATAATTTTTTTCTTAATTTTTACATAAATAAACTCAGCTTTTAAAATATCTGTGATTGTAATTCTCTCTTCTTTTTGTTTTTGCAGCATGGCACAAACCAAATCCTGAACTTTCTTTGAATAGGTTTTGAGAATCGATTCATTATATTTTTTAAATCTAATGTTTTCCACTAAATCCTCCAAATCTTTTTTTAAGTATTTAGTTATAAATTATTGATGTTTATCACTTTCTCCGTCAAAAGGTGGATTAAGAGTCAATAAATAAAAGAAGACACAGCCTAAACTCCATATATCTGATTCTTTGGAAAATGATTGTTTCTAATTGATTTTTCACTTTTGTTTTTTTTTAAAAAAAGGACTTCACATAGTTCAGGAGACATATAATAAGGGGTTCCGAAATAAATTTTTATTGAATCATCTGATTTTTCTAAGATTTTAGCTAAAATTCTATTATTTTATATTCGATTGTTTTTCTATTGAAACAACCTATGCCAAAATCTCCAATTTTGATGTCATTGTAATATGTAAGAAATATGTTTTCTAATTTAAT
>JFJP01022028.1_pt1 | contig 18777 bp, 5 predicted proteins | sample 431651 | NCBI WGS metagenome assembly JFJP01 (sample SAMN02602958, study PRJNA72255) | Microbial mat metagenome, whole genome shotgun sequencing project. | biome: fresh water; feature: sink hole; material: water; isolation source: purple microbial (photo- and chemosynthetic) mats found in...
TTTTTACCGTTCCGCCCATGTTATAATAGGCTTCGGCATACTTGGGATTGATTTCAATCGCCTTGTTGTAGGCGGCAAGCGATTCTTCTATTCTGCCGAAGGTTTTCAGCGCATTTCCCATGTTATTGTAAGCTTCGGCATAATTCGGATTGATTTCAACTGCCCGTTTATAGCACGCAACGGCTTCATCTATTTTACCCTGATGCTTGAACGCATTTCCTAAATTACTATAAGCTTCGGGATAATTCGGATTGATTTCAACTGCTTTTTTATATGAAACAATTGCCTCATCCACTCTTCCGCAGTTCTTGAGCGCCGCTCCGATATTACTGTAGTAAAGCGGATTTTGAGGATTTATGTTAATGGCTCTGGCAATAAGCGACACCGCTTCATCGTTTTTGCCAGTCTGATGAGCAATAACGCCGAGCAAATGCAGCGCATCCGGCTGGTTCGGATCAACTTGGAGTATTTTGTTATAGATTTCTTTTGCCTTATCGAATTCGCCTGCCTGATGATGCTGAACGCCTTGATTCAATTCCTTTTCGATGTTGACTTGGAAATTGGGAATCGGCGTTTCTAATTTCACTTTGCCATTTTCTAAATTGAATTTCCGCCACATCTCTCGGTAAGCTGATTCAACGGATTGTGCGAAAGCAACAGCATTGCACAAAGGAGACATCTGCATCTGATGCCGCAGTGATGCCCGAAGTCCCATGAGTCGTCCAGTGTCATTGGCGAGCCGGAGCGCTTTGGCAATGTAGTCATACTCGGTATCGGCGATCAGGTCTGTAAGTCCGACTTGAGTGAGAATACTCGCGCCGACACGGGAAACATGGCGGTCTCCACGCAGTGTTATCACCGGGACACCCATCCACAATGCCTCGCAAGTCGTTGTCGTGCCGTTATAAGGGAAAGGATCAAGCCCTATGTCTATCTGATGATACAAAGCAAGATGTTCGTCTCTGGACGAAAAGCGCGGCATCAGCCGGATTAGCTCGGAAGAAATGCCGTATTTTCCAAACATTTCAAGATAGCGATGTTGTGTTGACTCATCTGCCAACTGGCGGCTTTTGAGCAAGATTCGGGAGCGGGGAACCTGCTGTAATATCTGAGACCACACCGATACCGTATGCTCGGTGACTTTACTCAGGTTGTTGAATGAGCCGAATGTAGGATGATGCGTTTTCAACATCGGCAATTCGGCGATTTCAGGCGCATGGTAGATCGGCGAATAGCATAGAAAACCGTTAGATAGGCGCACTAATTTTTCCCGGACATAGTTTTCCGACATGCCTTCGGGGTCCGCAACCAAGTCGGTAAAGCGATAATCCATGACCGCCATACCGCTTGTATCCGGATATCCGAGCCATGTCACCTGTATGGGTGCAGGTTTCCGAGCAAATACAAGGAGGCGGTTCTTTGCGAAATGTCCGGCAAGGTCCACCAGAATATCAATTTTGTCTCTGCGGATTTGCGCTGCTACTTCTGCCGATGTCTTTCCTACCGTGCTGTACCAATGGTCGGAAAGCCTGTGTATCTGTTCGGTAATGTCATCCGGCAGATGCACCTCCGCGTAGCAGAAAATTTCTACCTGTGTCCTGTCATGTCCTCTGAACAGCGGTTCTATGAAATACACGCATGAATGACGGCAGAAGTCGGGAGACACATAACCGATGCGGAGCCGCCTTTCTGGATTCGGATCATTGGCGAGCGGAAGTATTTCTTTTTCCAATGGCTTGGCATGAATTTCGTCCCATTTGCAATGTAGAGCATACAACTCATCACGGGACATGGGCGGCGAGTAATACTGTAAGATATTCAGGAAATTGCTATGTGCTTTCGTATAACTCGGCCGAATTTCTACGGCTTTTTTGTAGCAGGCAATTGCCTCATCTAAAAGCCCCGGCTCTTTCAGTGCATTTCCCATATTGTTGTATGCTTCGGGAAAATTCGGATTGGTCTCCAAAGCTTTTCGATAGCAGACAAGGGATTCTTCAATCTTCCCCTGATCTTGAAGCGAAATCCCCAGATTGTTATACGCGATGGCATATTCCGGCTTCAATTCTATGGCTTTCCTGTATGCAGCAATTGCCTCATCAACCCTGCCTTGCTCTTTACGTACATTTCCGATTTCATTATAAATTTCTGCAAAATTCGGATTAATCTCCAAAGCTTTTTGGTAACACGCGGCGGCTTCCTCGAATTTTCCCTGATCTTTCAGCACTACGCCCATATTATGGTAAGGTTCAAGAAAGTCGGATTTTATCTCTACAGCCTTTTTGTAGTAAGCAATTGCCTCATCCAAACTGCCTTTTTCTTTGTAGGCATTCCCCATGTTGTTATAGTACATCTCCATTCGGGGTCTGATGCGGATTGCTCTGCCAATGAGGTTTACGGCGTGGTCGTAATTGCCTTGTTGAGAAGCAATAACACCGAGCAAATGCAGCGCGTCCGCATGATTCGGTTCTAAGGAAAGGATTTTCTGATAGAGCTTTTCGGCTTTCTCAAATTCTCCGGACTGATGATGTTGAACAGCTTCTTTTAAAGCCGCTTCAATATTGAGTCGGAAATCAGCTTGGAAATCGGAAGTCGGAATTTGGAAATTAGAAACCGGTGATGAAGTTCTAATATCTAATTTCAAATTTCCACGCTCACACCAATTTGTCCACATCTTGCGGTAGGCAGATTCAATCGCTCGTGCAAAGCCTCCGGCGTCGCATAAAGGAGACTGCTGGATTTTGCCTCGCAGAGAAGCGCGAAGTTCAGTAAGCTGATGCCTGTTTCCGGCAAGGTGAAGCGCTTTTGAGATATAGTCATTCTCGTTTGCCGCAATAAACTCTGTCAATCCTAAACGTGTCAAAATACTCGCTCCGACACGCGCTACATGCCGATTTCCGCATAATGTAATGACCGGAACGCCCATCCATAAGGCTTCAAATGTCGTTGTAGTTCCATTATACGGGAAAGGATCGAGAGCGACATCTATCCGGTTATACAGCGAAAGATGTTCTTCACGAGACATGACACGGGGTGATATGATGACTCGCTCGGAGGAAACGCCGTTTTCCGAAAACAGATTAAGATAACGAGATAAAGTTGAGGGATCCGACGCCTGTCTGCTTTTGAGGAAAAGGCGGGAACGCGGCGTTTGCTGTAAAATTTTCGCCCATAGTGCGACGACATTTTCACTCACTTTACTCATATTGTTGAAAGAGCCGAAAGTGATATATCCGGCTTTCGAGAACGGCGGTTCCGCTGTCGGAGGTGCATCGTAAATCGGAGAATAGCAATGAAAGCCCTCAGACAGACGTATAAGCGTTTCACTGGCGTATCTGTCTGCCTCGCCTTCCGGGTCGGCAACAGCGTCAGTAAAACGGTAGTCTATCACTTCCAAGCCGGTAGTATCAGGATAGCCAAGCCATGTCACCTGTATGGGTGCGGGCTTGCAGGCAAAGACCAGCAGACGGTTGTTTTCGGTATGTCCGGCAAGGTCAACAAGAATGTCTATGCCATCGTTGCGGATTTGCGCCGCAAGTGCGTCATGCCGCTTTCCGATGGTGCTGTACCAATGATCGGAAAGCTGTCTGATGCGTTCCGTCACATCATCGGGTCGTTGTACTTCAGAATAACAGAAAATTTCTATCTGAGTTCTGTCATGGGCTTTAAGCAAAGGCTCTAAGAAGTAAGCGCAGGAATGTCTCCGAAAGTCAGGAGAGACATATCCAATCCTAAGCCGTTTTCCGGGTTTTCGCTCATTGTTGTGCAGCAGAATTTCTTTTGCTATGGGTTTTGCGTGAAATTTGTCCCATTCGCGATGCTGTTCAAACATCCATTCAGGCGAGTAATCGGGACTGTGCTGTAGAGTAAAAAGCATGTTGCTGCGTGCCTGATGGTATGAAGGCTTGATTGTCAAGGCTTTTCTGTAGCATTCAACTGCTTCTTTTACTTTGCCCTGATCGTTCAGTGCAACGCCCATATTGCTGTAAGCCTCGGCAAAATCCGGTTTGATTTCTACCGCTTTGCGATAGTATGCGATGGCTTCTTCGGCTTTAGAAAGGTCTCTGAATGCGTTTCCCATGTTGTTATAGACTTCGGCAAAATCCGGATTAATTTCTATGGCTTTTCGATATGCAGCCAATGCCTCGTCCATTCTGCCCTGCGTCTTCAGAACATTTCCCATGCTGATATATGCGTCGGCATAGTTCGGATTGATCTCCAATGCCTTCCGGTAGGAAGTCATTGCCTCGTCAAATCTTCCCTGTCCCTTCAGCACAAGACCGATATGGTTGTAGGCTTCCGCATAATTCGGATAAATAGCCAAAACCTTTTGGTAGTACGAGATGGCTTCATCCGCTTTGCCCTGATCGTTCAGTGCCATTCCCATGTTAATGTAAGCTTCAGCATAGTTGGGATTAAACGCGATGGCTTTTGTGTAGCAGTCAATTGCCTCGTCTAAATTTCCTCTCTCTTTCAGCGTAACGCCCAAGTTATTGTAATACGTTCCATTTTGCGGATTTATCTGAATCGCCTTCTGAATGAGTTCTATCGCTGCCTCATGTTTTCCTCTCTGATGAGAAATAACGCCGAATAAATGTAAGGCATCCGGCTGATTCGGATGTTGTTCGAGAACTTTTTGATAAAGTTTTTCGGCTTCGTCAAGTTGTCCGACTTTATGATGTTCCACAGCAGTGCGAAGCAGATGCTCAATATTAAGCGGCATAGAAACTTTAACAGCCGGAACTTCTTTAAATTCAAAAACCGACATCGGCTCAAGTGCTGGAGTTTTAACTTCAGAAATCGGCACCGGTGTTTGAAAACCCGGTACCTCGACAAACTGTACTTTAAATTCTGAAATCGGCGGCAGTACAGGCGTCGGCTCCGGGTTCGGAACACTAAACTCAAAAGTCGGAATCTTAAATTCGGTAACAGCTTGCGGTTCAAGTTTCGGCATGTTGAACGCCTCATTCGGAACTTTAAACTCGAAAGTCGGGACTTTAAATTCGCTAACCGGCGGCGGTTCAGGATTCGGAAAGTTGAATGCCTCATTCGGAACTTTAAACTCGAAAGTCGGGACTTTAAATTCGCTAACCGGCGGCGGTTCAGGTGTCGGAATACTTTGAACTTTCGACTTTGAACCTTCAATTCTTGTCTCACACCATTTCTTCCACATCTCCCGATACGCGGCTTCAACCGACTCTGTAAAAATTTTAGCATTACACAAAGAAGAACTCATCATACGCTGGCGCAGCGTGCCTCGAAGGCCTGAAAGCTGTTCTAAATCACCGGCAAGCCAAATCGCCCGATCAATGTAGTTCTCTTCGTTTTCGGCGATTAGTCCTATCAATCCGAGCCGCTTCACAATGCTCGCTCCAACCCTTGAAACATGCCTGTCGCCGCAGATGCTTAACACCGGAACGCCCATCCACAAGGCTTCAAAAGTAGTCGTAGTTCCGTTGTATGGAAAAGGATCAAGAGCAATATCCACCTGATTATACATATCAAGATGATCGTTTCTGCCCGGGGTGTGAGGCATCATGACAACTCTGTCCGAGGGGATACCGTATTTTGCAAACAACTCATGGTAAAGTTTCTGCGTAGAATCATCTGCCAGTCGCCGATTTTTGAGCAGAAATTTTGAACCCGGAATATAGTGCATAATCTTTGCCCATACTGCTACTACCACTTCACTTACTTTTGCAAGATTGTTAAATGACGCAAAAGTGATATATTTGTTTTTTAATGCGGGAAGTTCTCCGACATCCGGCGATTTGTAAAGCGGAGAATAACAGAGAAAACCGTGAGGCAGACGCATCAGCGTTTCACTCGCGTATTTGTCTGCCTCGCCTTCGGGGTCAGCCATCGCATCTGTGAAGCGATAATCTATCGCACTCAAGCCGGTCGTATCTGGATAGCCGAGCCATGTCACCTGTATCGGCGCAGGCTTTCGGGCAAAAACCAGCAGCCGGTTGTTTGCAGTGTGTCCGGCAAGGTCAACGAGAATGTCAATGCGGTCTTCCCGAATTTGCTTTGCGACATCATCGGGACTCTTGCCCGATGTCTCATACCAATGCTCGGCGAGCTCTTTGATTCGGGTTGTCACATCATCCGGTTTCGGCACTTCGGAATAGCAGAAAATTTCTACCTGATTTTTGTCATGCCCTCGAAGCAGCGGCTCTATGAAGTAGGCGCAGGAATGACTCCGAAAATCAGGCGAGACATAACCCACCCGGAGCCGCCTTTCAGGTGTCGGATCGTTGGTGTGCGCTGAGATTTTTTCAGCCAACGGCTTTGCATAGACTTCATCCCACTTGCGGTGCTGTTCAAACATCCAGTCAGGTGCATATCCCCCGCCGTAATGCAGTGTAAAGAGAAAATTGCTGTGAGCCTGATGATAGTCGGGCCGAAGCTGCATCGCGGCCCGGTAGCTGGCAATCGCCTCATCAATTCTACCTTGATTTTTCAGCACATTGCCCATGTTGACGTAAGCCTCGGCGTACTCCGGTTTCAGTTCCAATGCTTTCCGATAACATGAAATCGCCTCATCCGCCTTTCCGATGTCTCCCAAGGCATTTCCCAAATTATAGTATGCGCCCGTTCCTTTGGGTTCAAGTTCCAATGCCTTACGGTAGCATTCAACAGCTTCATCAAATTTTCCCTGTTCTTTTAATGCGATACCAAGACTGTTATAGGCTTCGGCATAGTTCGGTTTGATCTCTATTGATTTACGGTAGGAGACAATCGCCTCTTCCAAGTTCCCCTTGTTCTTGAGCGTGTTGCCCATATTATGGCAGGCTTCAGCATAGTCGGGACGGATTTCAAAGGCTTTACGGTAACATTCAATTGCCTCATCTAATTTTCCTTGTTCTTCTAAAGCTGCGCCCATGTTGTTGTAAGCTTCGGGATATTCGGAGCGGATTGCCAAAGCCTTGCGGTAGTAATCAACCGCCTGTTCCCTGTCGCCTTTGAACTTCATGGCATTGCCCAGATTGATGTATGCCTCCACATAATCCGGTTTTATTTCAATGACTTTACGGTAACAGGCAATTGCCTCATCTAACTCGCCTTTTGCTTTCAACGCAATGCCCATGCTGTTATAGACTTCAGGGTAGTCCGGCTTGAGTTCCAGCATTTTGCGATAGCAGGCAATCAGTTCGTCGCTTCTGCCCTGTTCTTTCAAGGTCATCGAAAGATTGATATAGGCTTCCATGTAGTCCGGTTTGATTTCTGCGGCAGTGCGATATGCGAATAAAGCTTCTTCGATTTTTCCGTATTCTTTGAGTGCGATGCCCATGTTATTGTAGTAAAAAGGATTTCGGGGATTCACTGAAATGGCTTTACGAATGAGTTCCACTGCTGGACCGTGCTGACCTCGCTGATGCGTGCTGACTCCCAGCAAGTGCAACGCGTCAGGATGATTCGGGTTCACGGCAAGCACTTTCCTGTAAATCTCCTCAGCTTTGTCTAACTGTCCGCTCTGATGGAGCTGGACAGCAGCGCGGAGGTCATTGTCAAATTCGGAAGCCGGAGGAGCAGGAGACGAAGGAGGGGGAGCGGTAACCGGCGCGGGTTTCGGAAATTCGGCATTTGCAACTTGGAATATCGGATTTGTCGGCGCTGCCGGGATTTCAAATGTTGATTTTTGAACATTAAACCCGTTGACCGGGGTTTGGAATACGGTTCCTTTTTCTCTTTTTTCACACCATGCCGCCCATATTTCGCGATAGGCAGATTCAACAGAACGGGCAAATGACTCAGCGTCGCACAAAGGAGAATTTTGCATCCGACCGCGCAGGCCGGCTCTGAGACTGCTCAGGCGATGAATATCTCCTGCAAGCTGAACCGCTTTGACTATGTAGTCTGCTTTACTTGAAGCAATTAATTCAGTGAGACCGATTCGGGTGAGAATACTTGTCCCGACTCGCGCTCTGTGGCGATCTCCGCATAAGGTAATCACCGGAACGCCCATCCACAGCGCCTCGCAGGTAGTCGTTGTTCCATTGTAAGGAAAAGGATCAAGACCGATATCCACCTGATGATATAGGGCGAGATGTTCTTTCTTGTCCGGGATTCGGGACTGTAGGATCACTCGTTCAGAAAGAATATTGTTCTTCGCAAACCATTCAACATACTTCTGGCGCATAGAGGCATTTACAAACTGTCTGCTCTTGAGCAAAAGCACCGAGCCCGGAACCTTATGCAAAATCTGCGACCAGACTCGGACAACGCTTTCATTTACCTTGATAATATTGTTGAAAGAGCCGAATGTGATATAATTTTTGTTCAAAAAGGGCAATGAAGCTATCTCCGGAGTCAAGGACGGCGGGGTATAACACAGGAATCCGTTTGGCAGACGGATCAGCTTTTCTGTAAAATATTTATCCGTAAAACCTTCCGGATCGGCGACCGCATCGGTGAAACGATAGTCCATGACTGCCATACCGGTAGTATCCGGATATCCGAGCCATGTCACCTGAATCGGCGAAGGCTTTCGGGCAAAAACCAGCAGACGGTTTTTTGCGGTGTGTCCGGCAAGGTCAATGAGAACGTCAATGCGGTCGTTGCGGATTTGTTCGGCGACCTCATCATTGCCTTTTTCTAAGGTGCTGTACCAGTGATCCGAAAGACGCCGAATCTGCTCTGTCATCTCATCGGAATGCTGCACTTCGGCGTAGCAGAAAATCTCTATCTGTGTTCTGTCATGAGCCTTCAGCAGAGGCTCCAGAAAGTAGGCACATGAGTGATTACGGAAATCAGGAGACACATATCCGATACGAAGCCGTCTGCCGGGAGACGAGTCATTAGTATGAGGCAGAATTTTTGACAAGAGCGGTTTTCCGTACATTTCATCCCACTTGAGATGCTCCTCAAATACTGCTTCCCTCGACCGTTCCGAACCGTACTGTAAAGTAAGAAGCAGATTAGAATAGGCTTCGACATATTCCGGCTGAAGCGACAGAACCTTGCGATAGCATTCGACAGCTTCATCCATCATCCCCTGTTTGCTCATCGCGCTCCCCAGATTGTGATAGTAAATCGCGTTATAGGGATTGATCTGAATGGCTTTGCGGATTTCAGTGATAGCAACGTCATGCTGGTCAATCTGAAAGGCAATAACGCCGTGCAAATGCAGTGCATCAGGATGGTTCGGATTGTAGGAAAGAATTTTCCGATAGACTTCTTCAGCTTTGGATAGTTCCCCGCTTTCGTGATACTTCACCGCCGCCTGAAATTCTTTGTTCATATCAAACTCAGGGGGCGGCGCTGGAATCGTGGGACGCGGTATATCTGCGGCTGAAATCTGAAACTCGGTATAGTCATACTTTTTAGAAAAGACTCGGTTTCTGTCTTCACGGGAACACCATTTCTCCCACATTTTCTGATACGCGGCTTCAACCGACTGTGCAAAAGCTTTGGCATTACACAGCGGAGAATTGAGCATTTTCTGACGCAACGAAGTACGGAGTCCGGCAAGCTGATTAATGTCTCCGGCAAGCCATACGGCTCTGGCGATGTAGTCTTCTTCATCTTTGGCGATCAGCCCGGTTAATCCGAAACGAGTCAAAATGCTTGTTCCCACGCGTGAGACATGACGGTCGCCGCGGAGCGTGATAAAAGGAACGCCCATCCACAATGCCTCAAAAGAAGTCGTGGTGCCGTTGTAGGGAAAAGGATCAAGGGCAACATCCACCTGACTGTAAACGTCAAGATGCGCCTCCTGCGTAGGTGTGCGGGGCATTGTTATAATCCGCTCGGCAGGAATACCGTTTTTCAAAAACATCTCTAAGTAGCGCTCTTTGGTTGACTCATTTGCCAATTGTCGGCTTTTCAGCAGCAGACTGGATCGGGGAACCTGATGCAGAATCTGCGACCATACTTTTACTACTTTTTCAGTCGTTTTCGTCAGATTATTAAAAGAAGCGAAAGTGATGTAATGATTTTTGTAAATCGGCAAAGACGAGATCGCCGGGGTCCGTGCCGGCGGCTCATAGCAGAGAAATCCGGGCAGCCGGACCAGCGTTTCACTTGCATATTTGTCGGTCAGCCCCGGCGGATCCGCGACCGCATCGGTGAAGCGGTAGTCCATGACATCCATACCGGTAGTATCCGGGTAGCCTAACCATGTTACCTGAATCGGCGCAGGTTTCCGGGCAAAGACGATCAACCGGTTCTTTGCAGTGTGTCCGGCAAGGTCAACGAGAATATCAATGCGGTCTTTGCGAATCTGTTCGGCAATGACTTCATGACTCTTTTTTGTCGAGTCGAACCAATGGTCGGCAATGCTTTTAATCCGCTGCGTGATCTCGTCTCCCCGCTGTACGTCCGAGTAACAGAAGATTTCTACTTTTGTCTTATCATGCGAGGCAAGAAGCGGCTGTATGAAGTAGGCGCAGGAATGGCTGCGAAAATCAGGAGAGACATAGCCTATGCGGATACGCCTGCCCGGAGTCGGATCATTGAGATGGGGTAGAATCTCTTTTTCTAAAGGCATTCCCTGAATTTCATTCCATTTCCGATGCTGCTCAAATAACCACTCTGCGCTGTGATCTGAAGTATATTGCAGCGAAAATAATAGGTTACTGTGAGCGACAGCATTGTTGGGTTCTATTTCCAAGACCTTGTGATAGCAGACAACTGCTTCTTCAGGATCGCCGTGATTTCGCAACGCAACACCCATATTATTGTAGGCTTCGGCGCAGTTCGGCTTGATTTGAAGAATTTTCCGATAGCAGTCAAGCGATTCTGCGGTTCTGCCTTTGTTGTTCAACTCAATACCTAACTCATTGTAGGCTTCGATATAGTCCGGTCTGATTTCCGAGGCTTTGCGGTATGCAGCGATAGCTTCTGCGGTTCTGCCGAGATCAACCAGCGCCATGCCCATATTATAATAGGCTTCCGCGTGGTTGGGATTGATTTCGATAGCTTTGCGGAAAGACGCCGCGGCTTCTTCGGCGCGGCGCAGTTCATCCAACACGATGCCCATATTATAATGGGCTTCAACATAGTTCGGATTCAGTTCCAATGCTTTCCGATAATAGACAAGGGATTCTTCGGGCTTGCCCAAATCTTTTAACGCGCTTCCCGCGTTGTTATAAGCCTCGGTATAATCCGGTTTGATTTCAAACGCTTTTTTATAGCAGGCAACCGCATCTTCAAATTTGCGTTGAGAGATAAAGACGTTGCCTTTGTTGTAGTAATACATGGGATTTTGCGGAAAAATCCGAATGGCATTGTCAATAAGTTCAATTGCCTGTTCGCAATTATTCTTGTTGTGTGCAATAATACCCAGTAAATGGAACGCGTCCGAATGATCCGGTTTGACTTCAAGGATTTTTCGGTAAAGCAGTTCTGCTTCACTTGCCTGTCCCTTCTGATGGCACTGTACGGCAGTCATAAATATCTGGTTAATGTCAAGAGACATTTCCGGCTTCGGCGTCTGTGCGCTCTGAACCGGCATACTTTGTTCAGTTTTACTTGTTTTTTTCTTTTTTTTACTCATGATGTTTTTTTAAAAAAATATAAAATGTTCAATTGTCTCTGTAGGGGTAAGCCCCTGTGCTTACCCCATCCATCTACAAGAATAACAAGGGCAACCACAGGGGGTTGCCCCTACTTATGTGAAGCGGTGAAATCTCTCGCAAAGATTTAAAGATGTTGAAATATTCTTTGCGGACTTTGCGCCTTTGCGAGAACCTTAATGCTCATTCAATGCCTCGCGCAGAAAAAAATCAAGCGTCTGTTCTACCGACTGCTCAAGTCCTACTACCGGCGTCCAATTTACAAAACGCCGGGCATTCCGAATACTCGGTTTCCGATGCTGCACATCCTGATAGCCGTCTCCGTAGTACGAGCGGCTTTCGACCTCCCGAAAACCGGCAAACGGCGGAAATTTCGACCGTAGCGGATGTTGCTCGAATTTTGCTTTCAGAATCTGCGCCAGTTCGCGAATACTCGCCTCATTGTCCGGGTTGCCGATGTTGATAATCTGTCCGTCACACGCGCCGCCTTTGTTCTCAATGATTCGATAGAGACATTCGATGCCGTCGGAAACATCGGTAAAACAGCGTTTCTGCTGCCCGCCGTCAATAAACTGAATCGGCGTGCCTTCCACGAGATTTAAAATCAACTGCGTAATAGCTCGTGAACTCCCGATCCGGGCAGAGGCAAGGCTGTCAAGTCTGGGTCCGATCCAGTTGAAGGGACGAAACAGCGTAAACTGCAAATGCTGTTGCTGTCCGTAAGCCCAGATAACCCGGTCAAGCAGTTGTTTAGAACAGGAGTAAATCCATCGCTGCATCCGAATCGGACCGAGAATGAGTTTGGAATTGTCTTCGTCAAAGTTCTCCTCATTGCACATGCCGTAAACTTCTGAAGTTGAAGGAAAAATAATCCGCTTTCTGTACTTCACGCAGTATCTGACGACCCGCAGATTTTCTTCAAAATCGAGTTCAAATACCTGCAAAGGATTGCGAGTATATTCAATGGGCGTGGCAATGGCAACGAGCGGAATGACTATATCGCATTTTCGGATGTGATATTCAATCCATTCCCGGTGAATCGCAATGTCTCCTTCATGGAAGTGAAATCCGGGCGTGTTGAGGAATCGCCGAATATAGTTCGAGTGCAGGTCCATTCCGTGAACATCGTATTTTCCGCTCTCCAAAAGCCGCTCGCTCAGGGCATTCCCGATAAACCCATCAATGCCGAGAATCAGGACGCTCTTTTTTTTCTTTGCCGCCGCACGGACACTGGCGCATGAGCCGAAACACATGCCCGCAGCGATGCCGAGTTCACGGGCAAGCTGTGTGCCGCTGACATAAATGCCGCCTTCCTGTTGCCCGAAATCCACCCGAACTGCGCCTTTTTCTCCGCAGGCAATGACTAAGGGATTTGTGGAAATCACAGTTCCCGGATTGACCGATGCCTTAGACTCCGGCATTTCCGTGACAGACCAGAAGAGACATTTTCTGTCTCCGAGATAAGTAAACGCGCCGGGATAGGGCAGCGTCACTGCCCGCACTAAATTTCGTATCTCATTAGAACTTTCCGTCCAAGAGATTTCACCGTCTTCGGGTCGGCGTCCACCGAAATAGCTCGCGTTCTCGTGATGCTGAACAATACGCAGCGCGGTTCCGTCTTTGATTTTCGGAAGCAGTTCATCTAACAACAGCGATGCGGCTTTTGCAGCCTTTTCGTGAAGCGTTTTTGCGGTGTCGTTATATGTGATTTCGATTTGTTTCTGACCGGCAATATCACCGTCGTCGGGGCGAGGCGTCATATAATGAAGCGTGACGCCGGTTTCTTTCTCGCCGTTTACCAGCACCCAGTTGAGGGGACATCTGCCCCGATATTTCGGAAGCAGGGAACCGTGCAGGTTGAGACATCCGTTTTTCGGAATCTCAAGAATGGGCGATTTGATCATATCCCGGTAGTAAAAAGAAAAAAGGATATCCGGCGATAATTCCCTGATTTTACGAACCCATATCGGATGATTAATGTTGTCGGGAGCAAAAACCGGAAGATTCCGGGACGCGGCAAACTCTGCCACCGATGCGAACCAGATGTTTTCTCCGGGGTCATCCCGATAAGTAAAGACCGCAGCAATGTCGAACCCGTTCCGCAACAAGGCTTCAATGCCCGCACAGCCGATGTTATGATAAGCTAAGACGATTGTTTTCATTAAAAAAAGTTTCAGGTTTTAAGTTTCAGGTTTTAGGACTATCTGCCGACAACGCTTTCGATGAAGTATCGCGGGCGCGCTCTTACGTCGTGGTATATTCTGCCGATGTATTCACCGAGCAGCCCCATTCCTACGAATTGCGCGCCGATGAAGATAAACAGAATAGCGAAGAGCGTAAAAACGCCCTGCACCGCCCAGTCGGAACCGTAGATCAGCCGCATGATGAGAAGAAAGAAGCCGAAACCCACGCCCGTAGCGGATATAACCGCACCCAGCAGGCTCAGGAGTCGAAGCGGAAAGGTCGTCATGCTGGTCATCAGATCAAACTGAAGATTGACTAATTTCCACAAGCTGTATTTTGAATCGCCTGCTAAACGCTTGCTGTGAGCGACTTCAATCTCGGTCGTATTCCGGGCAAAGGTATTGGCAAGCACAGGAATAAAGGTGCTGCGCTCATGGCATTGCAGCATGGCTTTAACGATGTTCCGGCGGTAGGCGCGCAGCATACAGCCGTAGTCGTGCATCATCACGCCTGTGTGCTTCTGCACAGCTTTGTTGATGAGAAAAGAGGCAATACGGCGGAAAAAGCTGTCCTGTCTCGCCATCCGCACACTGCCGACGACATCAAATCCCTCGCTGGTCTTAGCGACTAATTTCGGAATTTCTTCCGGCGGATTCTGCAAATCCGCATCGAGCGTTATGATAATATCTCCACGGGCTTCGGAAAAACCTGCCATGACTGCGGCGTGCTGCCCGTAGTTTCTGTTCAGAAAAACGCCGATAATCTCTCCTGAGTGAGATTTTGCCGCGTCCGTGATTTTTTTTGCGGACTGATCCGCGCTGCCGTCGTCAACCAAAATAATCTCAAAGGGCAGTTTCACGCTACGGCACGCTGACAGACACCGCGTGATAAGTTCATCGAGATTCAATTCCTCGTTAAATACCGGGATAACAACCGATACTAAACTGATTTCATTCATTTTTTCAATACGTCCTTTATCGCATTTACTACATCGTCCACATCTTCAACTGTCATATCCGGGAAAAGCGGCAACGAACATATCCGCTCGGAATTCCACTCGGTATGAGGCAGCATACCGGCTTTCATTCCCATAACTTCAGTGTAGTATTTCTGAAGATGCACAGCTCTGAAGTGAAGACCTGTTCCGATATGCCTTTCCTTGAGCTTCTGCATGAATTGATCCCGGCTGAATCCGGCTTTTTCAATATCTAAACGCACAATGAACAAATGCCACGAGTGAGTGAAATCATAATTCGGCATTGAAAGCGGCAGAATTTCCTCAATATCGGAAAGCTTTTCAGTGTAAAGTTTTGCCAACTCGGCGCGCTTATTATTGAATGTCTCAAGGCGTTCTAACTGCCGTATGCCCAGCACGGCGGAGATGTCCGTCATGTTGTATTTGTAGCCCGGCTCTAACACCTGCGCCTGCGGCGATCTGCCCTGCATGTCGCGGTCATAAGCATCCACGCCGAGACCGTGAAATTTGAGCCTGCGGATACGCTCCAAAAGCTTCGGATCATCCGAGCAGAACATGCCGCCTTCTCCGGTAGTCATATTCTTTATGGGATGAAAAGAAAAAACAGACGTCCCTTTCCTGCCGATTCGCTCATTTTTGTATTCCGTTCCCACCGCATGAGCCGCGTCTTCCACGAGAAAAATATCTCGCTCCGCAGCAATGCGGCGAAGGGGTTCCATATCAGCCGCAGCCCCGGAAAAATGAACAGGAATAATGACTCGTGTTCGATTGCTCAAGACTTCTTTTACCGAGTCTGGGGAAACCATGAGCGTGTCTCTGTCAATATCGGCAAAAACCGGCGTTGCGCCTGCCATGACAATGAGATTTACAGTAGAAACCCATGTCATCGAAGGCGTAATGACTTCATCGCCGGGGCCGATGCCAAGCGCATACAGCGCAAGGTGCATTCCTGCCGTAGCCGATGTCAGCGCAACAGCGCCGGCGCATCCGATATATTCACAAAATTTCTGTTCAAATTCGGTGTTCTTGGGTCCGGTAGTAATCCAGCCGGAACGAAGCACATCGCCGACCGCGGCAATATCTCCCTCCGTGATAGAAGGGCGGGAAAAGGGCAGAAATTCGCTTCTCATTTTTTACTCTGTCCTTTCTCAATTTTCGCCCATTCGTCACGCAATGTCACTGTGCGGTTGAAAATCAGCGAACCTTGATTAGAATCACTATCAGCGCAAAAATAGCCCATTCGCTCAAACTGATAGCGATCTCCGGGTTTTGCATGAGCTAAACTCGGCTCAAGGCGGCATTCCGTGAGTGTTTCCAAGGAATTTGGATTCAGGCAGGATTTCCAATCCGGGCATTCTTTTTCGTCCGCCGGATTTGCTTTGCTGAACAAATAGTCATACAAACGCACTTGGGCTTTGACCGCGTGGGACGCAGAAACCCAATGCAGCGTTGCCTTGACTTTCCGTCCGTCAGGCGCGTCTCCCCCGCGTGTCGCAGGATCGTAGGTGCAGCGAAGTTCAACTACATCGCCGGTATTTTCATCTTTTATGACTTCCTCGCATTTGATGAAATAGGCGTATCTCAGCCGCACTTCACTGCCCGGAGACAGACGGAAAAACTTTTTCGGCGGGTTTTCCCGGAAGTCTTCCTGTTCAATATATAAAACCCGTGAAAACGGAACCTTGCGTGTTCCTGCATTAGGGTTTTCGGGATTGTTTATCGCGTCTAATTCTTCTACTTCTCCTTCGGGATAGTTGACAATAACGACTTTAAGCGGACGCAGAACCGCCATCGCCCGCGGCACCCGTTTGTTCAAGTCTTCCCGAATACAGTATTCGAGCAAAGCCATATCCACCGTGCTGTCCCGCTTTGCCACGCCGATGCGCTCACAGAAATTCCGTATGGCTTCAGGCGTGTAGCCGCGGCGGCGCAATCCTGAAATCGTCGGCATTCTCGGATCATCCCATCCGCTCACATAGCTGCCTGTCACCAATTCGATGAGCTTTCGCTTGCTCAGAACCGTGTAGGTGAGGTTCAGCCGGGCAAACTCAATCTGTTGCGGATGATAAACCTTGAGCTGGTCAAGCACCCAATCATAGAGCGGACGGTTGTTTTCAAATTCCAGCGTACAGATTGAATGCGTTATCTCCTCTATCGAATCCGAAAGACAATGCGTAAAATCATACATGGGGTAGATACACCATTTATCGCCGGTCCGGTGATGTGAGACATTCCGAATACGGTACAGCGTGGGATCCCGCATGAGCAGATTCGGAGAAGCCATATCTATCTTTGCTCTCAGCACATGCGCGCCGTCTTTAAATTCTCCGGCTTTCATCCGCGCAAACAAGTCAAGATTTTCTTCCACAGAACGCTTTCGGTACGGACTTTCTTTTCCCGGCTCTGTCAGCGTGCCTCGGTATTCACGGGTTTCATCCGCACTCAGGCTGTCAACATAAGCTTTCCCGTCTTTGATTAACTGCACTGCATAGTTATAAAGCTGTGCAAAGTAGTCAGACGCATAGTGCAGATGCTCGCCCCAGTCGAATCCGAGCCAGCGCACATCGGCTTTGATGGAATCCACATATTCGACATCTTCTTTGCTCGGGTTGGTGTCGTCAAAGCGCAGGTGACATCTGCCTTTGTATTCAATGCCGAAACCGAAATTCAGGCAGATGGATTTGGCGTGTCCGATATGCAGATAGCCGTTGGGTTCCGGCGGAAAGCGGGTGGTCACAACGCGGCTGCCGTATTTGCCGGTTTTTAAGTCATCTTCAATAATGTTTCGGATAAAATTGGGCGGAGGCGTAGTATCACTTACGGTCATTTTTTCAGTTCCTTTTTCACTTTTATCTTTTTCGCTCTTCGGCGTTTTCATGACGTTTTTATCTCTCTTTTCTCAATTTTTTCTATGGCTTCCTGTGCAGTTTCTCTAATATCTTCGTTATACTGCCCCTCTGAAATCTGCTTTAATCTCGGCAGCATATTGCTGTCTGCGGTTTCTCCGAGAATATGAAGAATGTCTCCTCTGATTTGCTCATTTTGCTTCTGAAATTGCGCCCACAAAGGCTCAACAATGTCTCTCGCCAGCGAGATATTTTGCGCGGCAATTTCTTCCATTGCCGCCATTGCGCCGAGACGCACAGAAAATTGCTCATGAGCCAGAAGGTCAACGAATGCGGGAAAAATAGTTCCTTTTTCCAACATCATATCCGAAAGCCGGAACGCGTTTCCTTCCGCAATCATCTGCGCCATTGACTCAGCGCCGATGTCGGCGGGATTCCGTGTGACGATGATTTTCAGAACTTCTTCTACCGGCACTGAGCCGGTCCATCGGAAATGCTTCTCCAACAGCAGAGTCGGCACGGACTGAATATTGTCAGCCTGCGCCATTTCCGGGAAAAGAAAAGCATCAATGACGCTGAGGCGGATGAAGTCATTTGCTGAAATCAGCGGAGCCAACTGCCGGAGCGCAACAGGGCAGAAAGGGCATTGTCCGGAAACATAGATGCGGAGCATCGCGGGCATTTCGATTTTATTGAGATATTCCCGGATGTGTGCAGGCATCTGTTCCGATTTGCTCGCGAGCATGTTCAGCGATTCTAAAAAAGGCGAAAGTTCGGTTCCCGAAGGAATCGCATGATAGCTCAGTCCTGTTCCGATCTGAATCGCGGGCAGTTCAGCCCATTCTTCTTTTTCTTTGATGATACGAATTTTCGGCGCAAAACGGGAGAGCGCATCGCAAAATTCACGCAATTCCGCACTCCGTTTATCTGCTGTCAGAATGAGACGAAGCTGAATATTATCAGCGTATCCGGCGTTCCATTCGCTAATCTGTTTTTCTTCCTGCGGCGTCATTACATCCTTCCTTTTTTAAAAAAAATATAAGATAAACCCATTTTTTTGAAAAATCAATAAAAAGCTAATCACAAGTTTCTCGCAAAGGACGCAAAGGAACAGAGCGGAAAGTTTCATATTATGTCTTTTTTTATAAAAAGCTTTTCTCTGCGCTCTCTGCGTACTTTGCGAGAAACTTTTTTTCTCTCGCAAAGCACGCAAAGTACGCAAAGATAGCAAAGAAAAAAATAATATAATTAATTA
>JFJP01038229.1_pt1 | contig 18774 bp, 11 predicted proteins | sample 431651 | NCBI WGS metagenome assembly JFJP01 (sample SAMN02602958, study PRJNA72255) | Microbial mat metagenome, whole genome shotgun sequencing project. | biome: fresh water; feature: sink hole; material: water; isolation source: purple microbial (photo- and chemosynthetic) mats found in...
GAAATTTTATTTGCAAATAAAGCAAAGCAAAATATTTTTGGCAACGAATTGAATGGCGGAATTTGTTATCGAGTATTTCATAACTCAGACAAACCATGTGAAAAATGCCAAAAGCATAAATTTTCAAAAAATAAAAATGCCGAAATCCGTTGGGAAGTATTTAATGAAAAAGTTCATAGACATTTTTATAATATCGAAAAAATTCTTACATGGCACAACAATAAGCCGGCAAAATTTCAACTTTCGCTTGATTTGACCGAACTAAAAAAAGCCGAGCAACAAATAAACAAACTTTCGATTGCTGTTGAGCAAAGTCCTGCAACAATCGTAATTACAGACATTTGCGGAAACATCGAATATGCAAATCCACACTTTACCGAACTCACAGGTTATACCATTGAAGAAGCAATTGGGAAAAATCCGAGAGTTTTAAAATCGGGCAAAACACCCGAATGTATTTTTACTGAACTTTGGCAAACAATTACTTCCGGTAAAACATGGCATGGCGAATTTATCAACCGCAAAAAAAACGGCGATGAATTTATTGAAAATGCTCTAATTGCTCCGGTTTTTAACAACGAAGGCGAAATAATTAATTATATAGCAATAAAAGAAGATATTACAGAAAAAAAAGCAATTGAAAATTTACTGAAAGAAAGCGAAATAAGCTTAAAACTGGCTCAAAAAATGGGTAACTTAGGGCATTGGGTATATTTTGTAAACAATCAAAAACTAACATGGTCAGAACAAACGTACAATATTTATGATGTCGTTCCTCAAAAATTTGAAGTAAATTTTGATAATGTTATAAAAATGTTTCATCAAGACGACCGACAAATAGTTTTGGACGAATACTTTAAATCATTAAATGACAAATCGGAATTTGAAATTATTCACCGTATAGTTACCCAAAAAGGGAACACAAAATATATAAAACAACGAGCATATACCGAATACGATAATTTTGGAAAACCCATTAGAACTTTGGGTATAGTTTTAGATATTACGGAATTAAAAGAAAAGGAAAACGAGATAATAAAATATGCAGAACAATTACAAATTGCAAATTCCACAAAAAATAAATTTTTTAGTATCATTGCTCACGACCTTAAAAACCCGTTTAACTCTATTCTCGGTTTTTCCGAATTATTACTATCAAATATTTATGAGTACGAAAATGACAAAATTGAAAAATTTGTAAAAACCATAAACAGTTCGTCCAGAAATGCTTATGAATTATTAGAAAATCTATTAGTTTGGGCTCGTTCTCAGTCAGGTAATATAGAGTTTAATCCAACCGTTAACAAGTTATCAAGCATAATAAAAGAAAATGTTTCGTTAATCGAAAGTCAATCGGCTAAAAAAGAAATAAAAGTTTTTACAGAAATTAACGATAATTACTCAATGTTTTGCGATAGAAACATGATAAGTACAGTAGTTAGAAATTTATTGACAAATGCACTAAAATTTACAAAACCAAGCGGACAAATATCAGTACTAACTAAGCAAATTGATAATGGATACGAAATTACAATTAGCGATACAGGTATAGGAATTTCGCCTGAAAACATACAAAAATTATTTAAAATAGACAGCAAATTTCAAACACAAGGAACTGCCGACGAAAAAGGGACAGGTTTAGGCTTAATACTTTGCAAAGAATTTGTTGAAAAACACGGCGGCAAAATTTGGGTAGAAAGTGAATTAGGTAAAGGCAGTGATTTTAAATTTACAATGCCAATATGGAAAGCCGGTGCAATTTAGCATTTTTTAAGGACAAGCGGTGTTTGCACTTTGCATTTTTTCCCGATTCGCAAAATTGCCAACACACAAAAAAATGCAAAGCGCAAACTGATTTGATTTATTTGCCCATAAAAAACACTAAACTGGGCTACGCCCGAAAAGTTGGACAGGATTTCAGGATTTTCAGGATTTACAAGATTAATATCTTGAAAACCAATAATTTCTTTCTAAAAGAAAAATGTCTGTCCAATGTTATGTGGGTAGCCCAAAATTGAGTCAGCCTGAGAACTGATACACGTTCTTTGATGATTTTAAAATAATATTTTGGTTTTTCAAACCAATTTGATAACTTTGGAGTATGAAAAATGAGATAAAAAACTGGATGACAATGAAAAAATGCTTATAACATGGTGCGCCCATGCCAGCGGGTTTTCCCCCCACACGGGCAGACGCACAACCTGCTGGCACATTCGCATGTACATATCCGTTAAACCAAATAACCGATAAATTCGTGATAAATGAAAAATATTTCATAAATTTGCATTAACTAAAATTTAATTGATTTCATAAATTTGCATTATCTAAAATTTAATTGATTACGAAATGGAAAATGTAAAACATACTTCGACTATTCTCAGTAACCAAAATATAAATGAAACGGATTACCTTGTAATCCCTAACCCAATTTATGATGTGGTTTTCAAATACTTGATGCAAGATTATGACAGTGCAATGATAGTATTGTCCACCCTGATAAATGAAAAAATAAAGAAATTAGACTTCCAACCACTCACTTTTACAAAAAAAACAACGGTAACAGAATACAACGAGCAAGTAGAACAAAAAAAAAACAAGCATTTTGAAAAAGAGAAACAAAAAATTATTGCAGATAGCAACCTTTCGGAATTAGACAAACAAATAGCGATAAACGATATATCAATAAAAGACCCGGTAACAGGCAAAGACGTAAAACTACTTCATCTTGATTTTGTTGCTGTCATAGAAAAAGAAAACGGCGAAGAAGAAATGGTGATGATTGAATTACAAAAAGTTGCCATAGAAACAGACATTTTCCGGTTCAAACAATACATTGCTGAGAACTTCCAAAAAAAGAGAAAAATAAATAAAACCGACCCTGATACCGCACAAGAAATAGAAATAGAATTGCCATATCGCTTAATACCGATTTTTATATTAAACTTCAAAATAGAAGATGAAATAAGTGATTTAATGATAAAAACCCGACAAATAAAAACAGGAGTATTCACCGACAAAGAAATAGACAAAAGAAATGAATTTATTGACCATTTGAGTTACGAATTGTATGTAGTTCAATTGCCCTATTTGCAGCAGATTGAAGAACTTGATTTTGAAAATAATGAATACAAACAAAAATTATTTGCTTTGCTTAAACTCTTTGACCAACGAGCCAAAAAGACAGATAATGAATACCGCTTGCGGCTGTTTCGCAGAATGTTCCCCGGATTTTTAGACAGGGTAATAAAACGGCTTCAAACCGCTGACATTGACAATCCAAACTTGGAAAAACAAATGCAAGCTGAAGACCATTATTTAAAGCCTTTACTTCAACGAGACAATAAAATAAGTTGGTTGTTATTAAATAAAAAACAAATAGAAACAATGTTAAAAGATAAAGACAAAGCCTTGGAAGATAAAGACAAAGTAATATATAAATTAGCAAAAATACTAAAAGCTAATGGAATTTCAAATGAGGAAATTTATGAACAAACAGGTTTGCCAATTGATAAAATAGAAATATTATAAACTGATGATAAAAAAGCACTTAACATGGTATTTGCGAAGTGAAAATTTAACAATGCTTACCCAATAATTTCATAATACGATAACTAATATAGCAATTACAAGTTTTCAGAATTATTAATGAAATAGTTGCGCAATCATAAATAAAAGCAGAGAAGCAAAAAGACAAAATGAAAGTCAAATACATTTATTGGTTTGCAAATTTTAATTTATTCTCGCCAAGTGTCAGGTATCGCGACAAATATGTTTTAGAGTTTATAATAAACATACAGAATTATTGCGATGCATGGATTAAACAAATTGAAAACCAACCGATGAATCAGGTAACATATAATATCGGATAGTTTTTAAATCTTTCACATTTCAAAAAAAAGTGAAAGATTTAATTCTTACTAAATCCAATTTTTGTCGGGGAGCGATAGATAACCTGATAACTGTGAATTTCAATTATTCTCAATCGCTCCCAGATAGAAAAAATTCAAATCAAAAAAATAACTATTATGAAGTCATTACTAAAGCTATCTGTATTTATTGTTGTCATGTTGTTTTTTATAAAGTGTGATAAAAATAATGATTCGTCCATTATTATTAAAAGTGAAGTTCATGGTAAGGCTCAAAAAGGACCATACATTGTTGGGTCGTCAGTTACAATTTTTGAACTGGATAAGAATTTGGCACAAAGTGGCAAATCTTTCAATACACAAATAACTGATAACACAGGAAATTTTTCAATGAGCAATATTGAATTGAAAACTCAATTTATTGAAATCAAGGTTGATGGTTTCTATTTTAATGAGATAAGCGGTGAAAAATCATCAGCTCCATTAACTCTTTATGCATTATCTGATGTTTCGGATAAAACCAATATCAATACAAATGTTATTTCGAACTTAGAAAAAGACAGGATTAGATACCTCATGACAAAAAAGTTTTCATTTAGCGACTCTAAGAATCAAGCTAAATCAGAGATTCTGAAAATTTTTAACTTTAGCGACAAAAAACAAACGAACTCGGAGTTGCTTGATATTTCGAAAGATGGTGATGAAAATGCAATGCTGTTAGCTATTTCATTGATTTTACAAGGTTATGGAACAGTAGCTGATCTTAGCGAATTATTAGCTGACATTAGCAATGATATTAAGGAAGATGGGAGTTTAGATAATCAGAAATTGGGATCGAAACTGATGAATAACGCAAAATATTTGAATCTCCAGGCTATCAGACTAAAAATCGAAAAGCGGTACAGTGATATAGGAATTGATGCACAGATTTCTGATTTTGAAAAGTATATAAAATTATTCCTCGATAGTAGCGATTTTAAGCTTACTGATTACATTTGGTATCCGGTAAAAGGCAATTATGGCGAAAATATTTTGTCAGATTCAATAACTTCATTTAAACCGGGTAAATATTCTATTGCTGCCTATATACCAAAAGGGACAACTTTAAAAATTATTTATACCCCAATTTCCAGTAATAATTGGAATGCTGGTACATGGATACCACCAACAGGAAGTTGGACAATTGATACAAATATTCCTATGCATCATATTCTAACAGCCGAAGGAAATTCGACATTAATTGATAATGCTTATATTGAATTGTTTAATAATAAAGCCTCATACAAATTTGAATTTTACGAGTATGGAGCGTTGAAGCCAACTAAGACTAAGATAGTAACCTGGAACCAAATTCCGAGGGATTCAATTTAGGAGGTCAACTGCTTGACAAAGGAATTTACCTGTTTGTGGCTGTGATTGGTAATAGCGCTCAGACTGTTAAGATTGTGATGCAGTAGTTCTAAGTATTTAAAATCTTAACTTTGTGTGCCTTTGTGTCTTACTTAGGATTACTTTGTGGTAAAATATTCATGAGTCCAGTATAAAAACTATAATTTTCCTTCTAATTGTTTTATAATTATCAGATAATTAGCCAGCCCTTCGAGGGTTTACGACCGCTCGATGGGTTTTAGACTGGACTCGTTCATTATTTATACAAATATTCAAACAATTAAACATGCCGATTATTTAAGGCAGATATTGGTTTCAACCCAATTACCAAAATGTCGTCAACTTGTTCTAAATCTTGCTTCCAACTTTTAACACTTTTTTCGAGCGATTCGCGCTGTTTGCTCATAGCTTGCTTATTTATCATCAACAGTAGTCGTCGGAATCGGCGGTATTTGAATTTTTTTCCATCGGGACCGCCAAATTGATCCGCATATCCATCTGTAAATAAATATATCATGTCGTCTTCCAATAGTTCGATAGCATGGTTAGTGAAATGTTCGAATTCTTCTTCTTTCATACCAATAGAGCAACGGTCGGCAGGGTATTCTACTATTTTATTATCGCGAATTAAATATAGCGGGTTGTAAGCGCCGGCATATTCCAGTATTTTGTTCGATCTGTCAATCACACAGAGGGCTAAGTCCATACCATCGCGCACATTATCCTCTCTGTTATTTCCGAATTTTAAAGTTAAACCATCATTCAATTTACTGAGCACTTCCGCAGGTTTTTCAACGCCTTGTTCATCAATTATGTTGCGCAGCAATTCAAATCCTATGATTGACATGAGCGCACCCGGCACGCCATGCCCCGTACAATCTACAACAGCAAGGAAAACCTTATCGTCGCGTTCGTTAATCCAATAAAAATCACCACTTACAATATCCTTTGGCAGGTAGAGGATAAATGAGTCGGGGAGGACTTTCATAAAGGTTTTTTCGGATGGAAGAAGCGCTTCGATAATACGTTTGGCGTAAGTTATACTATCTGTAATATTTTTATTTTTCACCGATAATTCGTCACTTTGCTTCGCAATTTTTAGTGCTACGATTTCCTTTTCTTTTATTTCTTTTCGTGCTTTCCGCAAATTGCGGGTTATAGCCAACACAAAAATATAAAACAAGACTAACAAAGAGGAAATATAAAAAATGTATGCAGGTACCGATTGCCAGATAGGCGGACGCACTACAATACGAATCGAAGTTGCATTTCCGTCGCTGGGTTTTATATCGTTGGAAGCTTTAACTTTAAAGATATACGTGCCGGGTGGAATTTTAGGATACAACGCGCTATGTCCCTGATTAACATAATTCCAATCTGTTTCGAAATTTTCGAGTTTGTACCAGTAATTATTTTTTTGTGTGAATGCAAAATCGAATGTCGAAAACTCGATTTTTATCCCGAAATCAGTATAGGACAACTCAATTTCCTGGTCATTATGCAAATAGCGTTTGTACCGTTTCGATTCATTATTTTTTTCAAAAGCTGTGATGGCAACATCGAGATGGGTTGCCAAAGGTGGCAATGAATCGGGGAAAAATGAGTTGAAACCATTTTTACCTCCAAAAAACAACTCGCCGTCTGCTGTTTTATATTTCGCGCCCATGTTGTATTCAAACCCTTGCAGTCCATCGTGTTTATCGTAATTCACAATAGAGTTATTATTACGTGCTATTTTCGATATTCCTCGGTTGGTACTTACCCAAATGTTATGTTTATTGTCTTGAAGGATAGCGTGAATAAAATGATTACTCAAACTGCTTTCTTCGGTATAAAATGTTACGGTGTTATTGGTTTTATCAAATAAATCTAACCCCGATTCAGTGCCAATCCAAAGGGTACTATCTTTATCTAATAGCAGATCAAACACGGTGTTACCGCTAAGTAGCGAATCATAATGTTGAATCTCTTCGGTTTTTATATCGTAGCTAAAAAGTCCGTTGTTGCATCCAAGCCATAATAAACTATCTTTATCAAAAAGCAGATCATACACTTCTTCGCTGGTAAATCCTCTATTCTCGAATAAAGTAACTGTTTGGTTTTTAACCGTAAACAATCCTCTATTGGTTGCAATCCAATAGATGTCATGAGTTTGTTCGGTTATCGCATTAATTCTGTTTTTGGAGAAATAATTACCTTTGTACGGAAAAGGATAAATAGTGTATTTCATCGTATTAGGTGGCGCCGGTTTGCAATAATTAAGTCCATTACCGGTTCCAATCAAGATATCGCCTTTTTTGGTTTTGAAAAATGTACTTATGTAGTTATCGGATATAGTGTTTTGTCCTTGAACAGTGTGGTTAATTGCATTACCGGTCTTTCGTTCCAACAACGTTAATCCATCGAACCTTGTTCCTACCCAAATTAAGTTATCCATTACCATCAAAGCAGTGATATTGTTTCCGGCTATGTTTGTGCCGGTGAGTACATCACTTGTTTTTCGATAAAGGTTAAATTTGCGCTTTTGGGTGTTTATTTTGTACAACCCATTTTGCGATCCAACCCAGAACACGCCCGATTTGTCGCGTATAATACTCGATATCTCGCCCTCAACCACGTTATTGGTATAGTTGCTGATATAGTAATTATCAAGGAATTTGTTTTGCGATTTACTGAAAAATTTAATCCCATTTTGCGTACCTACCCACAACACATCGTTTTCATCTTCGCATATTGCATTCACTACATTATCGCTATGTGTCCCTTGAAAATAATAGGTCTCGAAATTCAGATTGCTACGATTGAAATAATTCAAACCATACGATGTTCCAATAAAAAGGTGGCTTTTGCTGGTTTCGTAAATCACACGTATTTCGTTGTTGCTTATATTTTTAGTTTTGTTTGATTTAGTGTCGTAGATTTCAAATTCTTGTTTATCATTCAATACCATTAAGCCATTACTTGTTGCTATCCAAATAAATCCCAACCAGTCTTGTGTTATGCTGTAACGGTTGTTAAAATCTGCTGTTTCATCTGGTAGCGCGTACGTTTTTACTTTACCTGTGGTAGGATTCAATTTGTAAAGATGCCCCTCGATTTTAATCCAGATGAAGTGATTGCGGTCTTCATAAACGTATTGACAATTATGCTCTGCAAGTATAGCGCCAACATGTACATCGGTAGTGTATGGTTTGAAACTACCCGATGTTACATCATATTTATTCAATCCACTGTGGGTTGCTATCCAGATATTACCGTTGTTGTCTTCGCATATCGAATGTATAAGGTTATCCGATAAGGTATTGGCTTTGCGTGGTTGATTGCGAAAAACCTCAAAGCTATAACCATCATATTTATTCAAGCCATCTTGGGTTCCTACCCATAAAAAACCATGAGCGTCTTGAAACAAACAATTGACTGATGTTTGCGACAAGCCGTTTTCAATACTGGAATGTGTTATGTCAATTTGTAAGTTTTGAGCTGTTACAGAATGATATAAACATACCAATACGACTCCAATTAATACTATATGCCCAGCAATTTTTATCATAGCAAAAATAAAATAATGGATCGGAAATCGAAATGAATCATATAGGATTTGCAATTGCTCCGTCGTTAACTACGTATTTTTTATAGCGTAATGATGGAGAGTCAATAAATGCACCTAACTGAAATTCATTCCAGCGTTTATTAACCAAATCAATAGTTTCATCATTAGAAACCACCACGTTAGGCCAATCTCTGGTAAACTGTCCATTGATAGTGTTTTTTCGGGTGCCATCAATTACCAAACTTGCACTGCCACTTATTGATGTGTGTTTTACAATTATCGTATCGCGTTTTGGTGCAATATTGTTGGCGCAAATCCAAACCACTGTTTCAATATCAAGAATATCAGCGTTGCTATCCAATACAAGTAATATTTTAATTGGTTCAAAACACTTTTCAGACACTAACTTAGTAATAGCCGCTGCAAAATTACCAGTTTCGCTGTTTGATAAGGTAAAGATATTTTTTTCTATCGAAATAATTGCAACTGGAATAGATATTTTTTCTAAACTAAAATTTATATCTGTTAATCCCGTATATTTCTTTCTCAAAAATGATTTTACGGTTTGATAATCATCGTGAGCTTCTGCATTTATTTCTTGCAATGGGTTTGTGGCAGCTTGTGCGTCCGATTTGTCGGTACAGTCGAAACACATTTTACTACCAAATGCCGGTTTGTCGGCTGCATGGTCTAACTCATCCAAAGGACCGCTACTGAAATGCAAATCGGTAAGCGGATCGAAACGCGACAGTACATTCTGGGCTAATGATTTATAGTCATGTACATTGTAACGGTCGTCCACAACTACCAGCACTTTGTTAAACATCATTTGACCTGCTCCCCAGAGGGCATTCATCACTTTAAGTGCTTGTCCGGGATAGGTGCTTTTAATTTTAACTATCGTAATATTATGTGCCACACCAACTACCGGCATGTTCATATCCGTAAGTTCGGGGATAAGCGCCATTTTTATCGGTGTTAAAAATATCCGTTCCGTCGCTTTTGCCAGATACGCATCTTCCTGAGGTGGTATGCCAACTATAGTAGTGGGATACACAGCATTGTGGCGATGGGTAATACAAGTAACGTGGAAACGTGGAAACCAATCGGGTAGCGAATAAAATCCGGTGTGATCGCCAAAAGGACCTTCATTAATTAAATCCTCTTGCGTATCAATATATCCTTCAATCACAATGTCGGCATCAACAGGAACTTCTAACTCGTTGGTTATACATCGAATAAGTTCAACGCTTCTTTTCCGTAAAAAACCTGCAAACATAAACTCGTCAATGTTGTCGGGCAAAGGCGCTGTTGCGCAATAGGTGTACACAGGGTCGCCACCAAGTACCACCGAAACCGGCATTTTTAATTTCATTTCTTTGTAGGCTTGGTAATGTCGAGCGCCTACTTTATGCCTATGCCAGTGCATTGCTGTCAAATCATTTGCGTACACTTGCATCCTGTACATACCTACATTTCTGGTACCGGTGTGCGGGTCTTTGGTTATCACCATTGGTAAGGTGATAAATCGGCCGCCATCAAAGGGCCAGCATTTCAGTATTGGTAACAACGACAAATCAGCAGGTTGAATCACAACTTCCTGACAGTGATGCTTCGGCTTTCTATTTAACACTTTTGGCATCCACGACGATATGCTTTTTAATCGCGGAATTAATTTCAATTTTTCCCAAATACTTATATTACTCGCCGAAAATGGTTTGATTATTGTAATTAACTGTTGTCCTACTTCGTCGAGTTGATTGATACCTAATGCTGTACAAATTCTATTATATGAGCCATAGGCATTTATCAGTACGGGAAATTGTGTTCCGGTATTTTCAAATAGTAGCGCTTTGCCTCCTCCTTTTTGTTTCGATACTCTATCACATATTTCGGCAATTTCTAAAACCGGATCAACCGATGCCTGAATACGAATTAACTCCCCATTTTTTTCGAGTGCCTGAATAAATTCTGATAGATTTGTGAATGTCATTTTATATGTGTAAATTATTAATTTATTGCGAGATACTGCTATTTAAAAGTGCGTTTACCTTGTGGCATCTATCTAACTTTTTGGTTTTTGTTTGTGCTATCGAAATAATAAAAAAGAATTGACAATTTGTAAAATATTGGCAAAAATTTATTAATTTATTGACAAAAACATTTTTCTTGGTGTTTCTTATTCTTTAAATATTTGATTTTTAACGATTTTATGATTAAAACCCTATTTTCGGAATTAAACCTAAGTATCCACACTAAAAACCGTATTTTTTACAGCCTTATTATGTTGCAGTTTTTTGAATATTTTTGTTTGTAAAGTTTCTAAAATTCAGAATGTTCACATAATTAACACATTAAATATTATTCAGACCGCAATTTTAAATATTGGCAGTACCCGTTTTTTGGAATAATTGGTGTTAAAAAAATAAAAATGGAATAAGCCTAAAAAAAAGTATTCAATTTCATTAAACTAACAAAAGAATTATTATTTTTGAAATGGAAAAACAACCATTACACCCTCGAATATGGAAGCATTGATAATTGAAGCAACAGAATCGCATCCCGAAATTATTCTCGACAAAGCGAATAATATATTTAAAATTGAGAAGCGCTCATTTCCTGAGGATGCTACTGATTTTTATACAGTTGTTATAAATTGGATGGAACAGTATATACACGACCCGAATGAAATAACCGAGTTTGCTTTCAAATTAGAATATTATAATACTGCTACTTCAAAGCAATTTTATAAAATACTTATTCTTCTGGAGCAGCTTGCCGAGAAAAAAACTGTTATTGTAAAATGGTATTATAAAAAAGAAGATTTGGATATGTTAGCTTCGGGCGACATTTACACAAAATTGACAAAATTAGATATCTTGTTGGTCGAATTCTAATATTGCACCAAATTGATAGTTTGTTTAGCTTAATTGGAATACAACTTTGGCGCAAGTATTTCAATTACCTATCGCTTAATATTTCATTATTTTAAATACCTTGTTGTCAATAATAATGAAATAAACGCCCTGCTTCAATGACGAAAGGTCTATCTCTTGTCTTGCTTCGTAGTTTGCTATCTTCTTGCCGCTTATATCAGTAATTGTTATCGCCGATGTTGGTGCAATACCGCTAATATAGACCAACCCATGCGTTGGATTTGGGTAAACACTAACAATGTCTTGTAACGTAGCAGGAATATCGTTTATATAGGATAGGTTTGGTGCATTGGGTGTTGCAAAACGCATGGCAATTAGGTTAGCATCACCATCGGGGTATCTGCCATAAGACACGTCGGTTTGTTGTTGTGCAAACGACAGTGAATCGAGCAGATACATTTTATCGTTGATCGTTCGCGATACTGTAAGTTGTTCACCACTTTTCTCTAATTTGAAGGCTACGTGATTTGGTCCTTGATCGGTGTCGGCATCAGCCCAAATAACCAAATGTTTGCGTGGCGCAATTTTTAGTTTTGAACTATTAATATTCGGTATTTGATATTTTTGAAGATTGTCAAAATCGTCGCTTACGTAGAAACCGGCAATGTCAACAGTATCATTACCATGGTTATAAAGCTCAAACCAGTCATCGTACTCGCCATTTTCATCGCTTAAAATATCTTTGTTATCGGCAAGCACTTCGTTGATACTTATTTTTGTTATGCTTTCTTCTTTTTCAAATTCAAGGCTAAAAACCACATCACCCCTGAAAGTATCAGTAAGCTGTGTAAAATAATGCTTTATTTTGGTGAGCGGTCTCACGCGGTTAACCGATATTTTCAAATCGAAACCTAAATCGGAACTATTACCTGAATTTTGGTGAACTTCCACTGCAATATAATTATTCCCTTCAACAAATAGGTTTTTGCTGAGCTGCAAAAAAACTGGTGTTGTTTCATCAATGCCACTGATAGCTGTAACGGCTACTACATTATAGTTTATTTTTATATTCGGCGCCATGTTTACGCGGGCAGCTTCCACGCCATTCACAAAAATAACCACCCCATCGTCGCGAATTAACTCACCTGTTATTGTGGCTATTGAATCTAAATTACGGATAAAAACTTTTTTGCGAAAATAGGTTGTAATATGTTTATTTCCGGTATTGTCGCCATAGTTTACAGTAGTAGTTTCACCATCATTACCATAGCCAAACTTCCCTTGACCCGAAGCCCAGATTGCATCGTTATAAGTTGAATCTTTCCAATTGGTGGCTGGTAAAACACCTTTATCGTTGTATTTCCATGTTTCGCCAAAGTTAAATAGAGGTTCATTTGTTATTCTATTGGTTTCAATATTCCAGCATTTGAATTTGTATCCCGGATTTGGCGATGCCGTGAGCTGTATTGGGATACCAGCGAAAAACACGCCGGTATAGATTGGCTCTTTAACCATACAACCACTTATATAGGCAGTTCCAGCACTATCGTTATGGTTAGTAAGTGTTAAGGTGAATGTTCCGGGTAATCCGAATTGCTTTGCAATATGTTGTCGTATATAATTTGGACGCTGATTGGCAAAATTGCGCATTACGTTAATTTCAGAATTCCATGAACTTAAATTGCTGCCCCATCTACTAAAATGATAAGGCATTTCTGGTTCGATAAGCGCTTTGATGCTATCTATGGAGGCATTAACTTTTGCCGGATCAAATGTTGTGTTGATGTGAAACGCAAATCGTTGAATAAATTTTTCTTTGAAAGTAGGGCTTTCTAACAACTTGCGCAGCATGTAGGTTGACCAGTCGGGATTAGGCCATCCTGTGCCTCCGGTTGCCAGCGCAAACTCAATGGTATTGTGCGAAGGGGCGTTATTGTACAATCCAAATCCAAAATCAGTATCGAATATAATCCAACGCCATCGTCCGTCAGCAGATTGTGGGCGCCATAGTTTGGTGTTATTGCCGGGCCAATCTGTATTGGCTACATAAATTTGTGCTATTTGGTAATCAATGTATTCATCTATCTCCATCTGTGTTTCAACATAGCTAAAATATGTAGCGTTAGCCATATTATGGCTGCGGATATAACTGTGCATCGCATCAAAATGTTTTGTACTTCCTGCCAGCGGATCAAAGCTGGGATTTATACCATCTACGGACCAACCTAATTGGAGAAAATCAATTTTATCATGATCGTAACCAAAGTTTTGTTCTATATAATATTCATCAAGCTTTTCGCGTGTATTGAGTATGCCCCAATATACCCCATTAATATATACCACCGATGGTTGGTAACCTTGAAGGTCAATGTTCATTGTTTTGCGCATAACGTCTTGTAGCATGGCATCGCGAAACATGGTTCTATTCCAATCGTTTCCAGAGTTTCGCAACAAAAACCGCTTAAAGGTGGTCGCGTTTTTGTTTTCAAACAGCTTGTAGTCTATATCATTATAACCGTAATCAGCACGGCAATACACACTAAACGATTTAGACTCAAATCCTCGCGAACATCCTCCAAACATTTTCAGTCCGGCGTAAGCATTGATGACGCAAGCTTTATTTTTATCGAAATATTCCACATGAAATGGACGCTCCCAATCGCGATTCCAATTTTTAGGGGTGTCGCTGCAATTACCCGTTAACCCATTTGTGCCATCTACATACATCCCAATCGTGTTATCATTTAGGTTTTCTGCTTTTGTAGATAGCGAAACAACCGGTAAATCAGAATGATGCTCGCTGATGAAATAGGTAGATGCAACAATTTTACTTGGCAAAAAACCGATTTCGAAAGCAACGGCTTTTACTACCGTGGTGGTTGATAGGCTAATAGTTTTTGTATATAGGGTAGAGGTGTTGAGTGGCTCCGAACCATCTGTGGTGTAGCGTATCGTAGCATTTGGATTAGCCGATAGCGTTACACTGGTTGTGCCATCATAAAATCCATTTGCAACAGAAAATTTTGGTTTGTTGGTTTGTTTTGTCACACTTTCAGTCGAATTGGCAGCTATTGGAGTTGGCTTTGTAAAATACGACCATTTTGCGCCACCATTGGGTACACGACCATAAGAATAATTGGTAAACTGCTCAGGGTAATTAATTTGGTCAATTATGTTGACACCATCCGAAAGTATCAATTTTTCACCTTTCACATCAATACCAAAATTGGTATGTAGTCCGGTATTCATATCATCGCACCATACAATAAAAACACCTTTCGAACTTACCGTTCTATTCGGAAACTGCCATTTTCTCAAATTTGTCTCATCATCCGTAAGATAGAAATTACTAATAGTTACCGATGTAGCTCCGCCATTGTAAATCTCTATCCAATCCGAATAATTATAATAATAGGTATCAATATTATAGGATACATTTGCCGCCGAAATTTCGTTGATATACAACTGCGAGTACAAATTTGACGAAAGGAGCACAGCAAGCAAGAGTAAAAAGACATATTTGACAAAGAATTTCATTTTAAGGGGGCTTTATAAGTTATCATCTAAATCATCCGATTTCTTTGTTCGTTTTTTGAAATAAAAAGTGTAATCCACACCTATTACATTGGTTCGCACCGGTGAGGCTACGTTGCATTCGTCTTCTACAAGATAATACACTTTAAACTTGTGTTTTTTCTTTGGACGATAAGCAATGCCAAGCGCAAATCGTTGCTTATTTATTAAACGCTCTTCGTATCGGTTCATTTTACAAAATAACTCATAATTGATGTACGGTGCAATCTTTATCCCCTTCACATTGTATTCCACCGAAATACGGTTTCGGTAAATATTATCTGCCAACATTCCTTTTTCGCTCGAAAATACTTCTTTGTATTTTAACTGGTAACGATTGCGCATACCAAAACTAAACCTGTTCCAACTGTAATCTAAAGATAAATCGCCAATCAAATCATGTTCGTTGGAGTAGTATAGCTCTGTTTCGTTGGTGCTTTCGTAACGATAACCAAAGGCAAGTTCAAAGTACTTGTTTAAATCGTAGGATAACTCGGCTTCGACATAACCTTTTCGCAACCGGCTAATATTATCATTCACCCGCATAACCCCTTCAACCGATAATGCGAATTTATTATTCAATGCGGCTTTGGCACCGGCACTTAACCAAAGTGCCAAATCTTTCTCTTGGGCACTTGCGGTAGTTGCTAACAGAACAAATAAAACAGCGAATATTTTTTGTTTCATTCAGATTGAGAGTCGGTGAAAATTGATAAATATACCTTTGGCTACTGACAGTTGGCTAACTTTTAGCTTTTCATTCAATTAGTCATCCATATCATCATCGCGTATATCCGGCATGTCTTCATTGTCGAGCAACGATATTGAAACACTTTTTTCGTAGTAGTAAATGTACACTACGGCTACATCGCGCAAAAAATCAATTTTCCCAACCGAAACTCTATCAATGGTTAATCCAGTTCTTTTTTCTAAGTCGGCGAGTAGGGCTTTTCGGTTTTGAATTTTTATAAGCTCGATATTTTCATATAAAATACGTTTGCGAATTTGATTTTTCACAAAATAACCTTTCTCGTGTATCCATATTAAAACGACAATAAAAGTGTTGGCTATCAGCAACTCAACAATACTGGATAAGGAATTAAACAAGGCATTGATAATAGAGATACCGATGATGACAAATAAGTAGGTCATCTCGCGAATTGGTATTCCAGTAGTACGATACCTTATTACGCCAAAAATGGCAAACAAGCCCAATGCAAAGCCTAATTCAATTTTAATACTTTCGAGTATGTAACAAATTAGAAAAATGATTGTGCTAAATAGTAGATAGGTAAAGAAATAATCTGTTCGTCGTGTTTTTGCGAAATACAAAAAACGAATAATTATAAATGTAACAAAGAAATTGAATATAAACCGAGCGACAAGGTTAATTATACTCTCGAGGTTGAATAAGAGTATGGCGCTAACATCCGGTAATAAATTTTGCAGGAAGAGGATCATTGCATATTTTTTTAATGGTAATCAATTTTGATTTAAATCTATTATATTTAATGTTTTCATTTAAAAGTGCAAGACCGGTACAATACTTACTGAAACGAGTCTTGACTACGTTTAATTCTCTCAATTTTTTGATTATATCAATATTTCTATCGCATTGGGGTTGCTTAATTTCGGCAATTACCAGATGCGGAATACGGATTTTTTTTTGGTCGCTCTCAAATTCAATATCTGTATCGAATGTAACGCGCATTTTTAAACTGTTATCAACAAAGGTCATGCGGTTAAACCGGCTTACTAAGGTGTTGTGTACCTCTGCTATGCCACCGGCTATATTGGCATTCAGAAAATTCATGATTTCTATATGGCTTTCGTCAATTGTTTTAGTGAGCAAAGTACGTCGTTTATACGTTTTACTTTTATTGGTTTTCAGTTTCACTTCAATAAATCGCTCATCTGAATTGAGATACTCTCTAATGCGGATTTTGTACCGGTTGAGTTTTCCGTTGTGATGCGCCAGATAGGTGGAATACTTCTCGGTGTCTAAATACTGGGTTTGGTAATTAAAAAGCCGGCGATTGTTGATCTCGAGGATTCGGTAATTACCCAACAGCGAAGTTAATATTGGCACTAATAATTCTTTGTGAAATATATATTTGGTATCATATCTATCCAATAACTTCACAGTATCCATTTCTGAAAGGTTGATACTAACAAACGTGTTGAGAATATTGTCAATGTTATGAGGCACGTAAATTATTATTTGAGGATTACAATGGTTTTAGCTTGAACGGTTTGATGTCCTTCTGTTATTTCAACTTCCACTTTTACTGCTTTTTTTCCTGAAGGGGAGAGCATCAACGAATCTTCGGAGTAGGCATAGAGCGTATATTTTCCTTTGCGCAAATATTGAAACCTGTAGTAGCCGTTTTCGTCGGTGCGAAAACGATCTGCGTAAATGCTATCGTTGCCATAAACTATGAAAACATCTTCATCCTGTCCATAATAAGTCGAAATTAGATTGCGGTAATTTGAATCGTAGTTACGCACTAATAATCTGCCAATTATTTCTGAGGTACCGCCCACTCCTTCATCTTTTTCACACGAGAACGATAATGCTATAACTGTAAAAACAATAAATATTTTGTATTTCATTATTGCGAAAATTTTGTAAGACATTTCGCAAAATTATTTGTAAATATTAAACAATCATAATTATTTTGTAATAATTTATTAATATTTTTTTAATACACTGTATTTGGTGGGCTTAACTATTTTTTTAAGTGAGATTAGTAATGTTACTTTTTTTCGACATCTTTCATTAATGGCGAAAAGTAGTTGACACTTTTTTCTTTTTTTTGAGAATAACCCTACAATTTATTATAGGGAAAACAATGACGCAACTAATCTGAATAACCGTTTTAACGGTTTGTAATTTAGCGCATTATTGCACTTAAAGCTTTGAAGTTGAAATTTTAGTGCTAATTTGATGATAAATAAGCAATTAAAATTTAACATTGTCAAGCTACCCACAAAATAAATCAGGAGTTAAAAAATCCCACCAATCCCGCCAATCCTGTCTAACTTTTTAAATTTTCAAAATTGAAAAATACTTATCTTTGTTCGTACTTTCTATCCTAAACTAATTTTAAAAACATAATTCTATTGATTATGAAAAATCTAACCAAAACAACCTGTCTGCTTTTCGCATTAATTTTTTCCTGCATCGTTCAATATTCGCAAGCCACCAAGCTCGTTGAGCTGAAAGTGGTTGATAAAGATTATCTACTCATCTATTTTGTGGATGGCGAAGTGGTTTTTACGGATGATGCTACAGGCAATACAGCATATAGCGCACACAATCACGAAAATGGTAAAAATAAGGCTGCACGCTTTGGCGCTGAACTCAATGTTTTGGAGGCTGCAAACATCAAAAACTGGAAGATAATTTCAAAGGATGATACCTATTATATTAGGGCTGGTAAAAATCCACTTGCCTGCTACCGCAAATCGAAGCTCAATGGCATGGCTGAAATGGAGTGGTTGGATAAAGACTATGTGT
>JFJP01038230.1_pt1 | contig 18773 bp, 15 predicted proteins | sample 431651 | NCBI WGS metagenome assembly JFJP01 (sample SAMN02602958, study PRJNA72255) | Microbial mat metagenome, whole genome shotgun sequencing project. | biome: fresh water; feature: sink hole; material: water; isolation source: purple microbial (photo- and chemosynthetic) mats found in...
AAGGAATTGAAGGGCTAAAGCCCCAGCTAGAGTGGTATGCTCTAACCGTCGGTTAAAACCGACGGTAATTGAATTCAACCGCAGATCATTGCTCTAAGGAATATAAGTTTTAGTTATTCGCTGGATCTAAGCAACTGACACAAATTCAGGCTATTGGTTTTGTATTGAATTGCCGTTGGCTTTAGCCAACGGATTCAAAGCCCAATCTATTATCGGGCTTTAGCCCAGCACATTTCTTTAGAACGGAATTGACATCCGGTGCGAGATTTCCACTCCAAACTCCTTCTCGCAATAGTCAATAAGCTGCGGAAAGAACTCCATAAAATCATCCTGGAGCGAATAGTAATTTTTATCAAGTGCACGCATGGCAAACCTGGTTTCATTCGGAAGGGTGGAACGTTTACTCAGAGTGTTCAGCACATGACGTATTCCGCTTTTAGTCTGGTACGATTCAATCCAGTTATTAATAATAAAAAAAGGCATCATTTCACGGACATTCTCGGGCATAATTTCGTAATTGTTGACAAGAGCCCGGTAGAAATTGTAGGTTACACTCTCCAGTGGTCTTCTGGAATAAAAATCCCACTCTTTGCACAGAAAATGATCATAAAGAATATCTGTTATTACACCTGCATATTTGTGGTATTTTCTTGTGAAGTAAATTTTACTCCTGTGAACCACAGGGTGACGATCGGTAAAACCATCAATATGACGATGAAGAATAATACCTTTCCTTATCGGTTCAGGGTATTTTAAATAGTCCTTCCCCTTTACATAATCACCTATGTAATTACCAATGATTATTTTATCAGAATCACCGGAAAGGTATATGTGCGCCAGCACGTTCATAATAAGATATAATAGTACAAAGAATTTGCCATATAATTTAGCTTACTAATAACATGTTATTTAACATGTTATTAGTAAGGTGCAAAATATGCATTAAGTCTTTGTAAATCATCAACATAAAGCTTAAAAATGTCAAATTAAAAAATACAATTAATTGCGTGGATTTTCAATATGCAAATTATACATTTGTTGAGTCATTTTAAAATGAAATGTCAATCATTACAGATTAATTTCTAAAAAATAAGGAGGATATATGGCAAAGAAAAATGTCATCATCATTGGTGCAGCAGGTCGCGATTTTCATAATTTCAATACCTGTTACAGAGATAATGAGTATTATAATGTTGTTGCATTCACAGCAGCCCAGATACCTGATATCGACGGAAGAAAATATCCGAAAGAGCTGGCGGGGAAATTGTATCCCGATGGAATACCGATCTTTGCAGAAGAGAATCTTCCTGCTCTCATCAAAAAATATAAAGTAAACGACTGCGTATTTTCTTACAGCGATGTTACATATCAGAAAGTAATGTCAGTCAGTGCAATTGTTAATGCAGCAGGTGCGAATTTTGTTTTACTCGGACCTTCTGATACAATGGTAAAGAGCACCAAGCCTGTTATTGCAGTGGGAGCTATAAGAACCGGTTGCGGAAAAAGCCAGACCTCAAGAAAAGTAATAGAACTTCTTATGGCAAAAGGGCTTAAGGTTGTTGCAGTTCGTCACCCGATGCCTTATGGCGACCTGAATGCACAGAAAGTTCAGCGTTTTGCTGTTGTTAAAGACCTCGAAAAGCACAAGTGTACAGTTGAGGAAATGGAAGAATACGAACCTCATGTTGTAAGAGGAAACGTAATTTATGCAGGGGTTGACTATGAAGCAATTCTTCGTGCAGCAGAGAAGGACCCTTCAGGTTGCGATGTTGTTCTCTGGGATGGCGGAAATAATGATTTCCCGTTTTTTAAACCGGATCTCATGATTACTGTTGCCGATCCTCACAGGGCTGGTCATGAGTTAAAATATTATCCTGGCGAAGTTACCCTCCGTCTTGCTGATGTTGTGGTTATAAACAAGATGGACAGTGCTGCTCCGGAGGCAATTCAGATTGTAAGAGAGAGTATTGATAAGGTTAATCCTGGTGCAATTGTTGTTGATGGCGCATCTCCGATTAAAGTTGATGATCCATCATTGATAAAAGGCAAGAGGGTACTTGTTGTTGAAGACGGACCAACACTCACCCACGGCGAGATGAAAATTGGTGCAGGTGTTGTTGCTGCACGCAAATTCGGAGCAGCCGAAATGGTCGATCCGCGTCCGTTTACAGTTGGAAGACTAAGCGATACATTCCTACAGTATCCGAATATCGGAACGCTTTTACCTGCAATGGGTTACGGCAAACAGCAGCTAAAAGATCTTGAGACTACTATCAACAATACAGATTGCGACAGCGTTATTATTGCAACTCCTATCGATCTTAACAGGATTATCAAGATCAAGAAACCCAACACAAGGGTTTATTATGATCTTCAGGAAATAGGTGATCCGAACCTAACCCAGGTGATTGATGAGTTTATAAAGAAACATAAGCTGAAAGGCAGTAAAAAATAAAAATATAAAAGGAGGCGAGAGCCTCCTTTTTTATTTTCTAAAATATTTTCCCGCTGATCTCTTCGCTAGCGCGGATTTATAATCCGTGCTAAGTGATTTCAATGGCACGGATTGCAACCGAGCAAAGGCACGGATTACAAATCCGCGCCAGCGATACCTTACTATTCCCTTTGCGAGCTAGGCGGAGCCAAATTCGCGCCAGCGATCTACTTTTTCTTGTATTTTTCAACCCTTGCATCCTTTATAACACCACTCCAGTTGAGCCCAAATCCGAAATCATAAGTATTTCCTTCACTGTCGGTGTGGCATGTCATATCAAAAGGGACATCTTCTTTCTGCAGTTCTACGGTTTTCATATCCAGTGGCATCTGCATAGGCAGCAATCCTGATGGTTCGCTTGTTCCTGAGATAATGTCAAGAATTGCCTGATCCTGAACCTCGAAATTGACAAGAATAGCATTGGCCACCTTCTCGAATTCACTGAATACCATCGGTTTTGACATGGCAATTGAAACAATTACAGGTTTGTCTTTCATTACTTTCCTTGCATCGAGAACCATTTTAAGATCTTCCGCATTGGTTGCTGTAACGGTTTTGCCTTTGTATGTTCTGTTTGTAAATTTCTCAAGAGGGTCACCTCCTGCCAGGCTTGTTTCGCGTGCGTCAACAGCTTTGTAAGGACCATACTGCAGACTTATCGGAACATAACCGGTACCACCTTTTTTTATATCAGCCCGGTCATAACCGCTGCCTGAATTCGGACTGCTTATTACTACTAAAGCAAAATCTGCTTCAGCCGGGTTTTCTGTTACATCATAATATTTCTTAACAATATTTAAATTAATAGGGTAATTGAAAGATTCGGGTGTTTCCATTCCAAAAAAGTTCCTTCCCGCAGGGGTATGTTTCTTAGGAATATATACTTTTTTATTCTTTGTAACAGGAAGTGCTTTTGCCTGATTCTTAAGGAGTACAATTGATTTTACCTGAGCGCTGTATCCGGCTTTCATGAACTCTTCTTTCCCTACCGTGTTTTTAGTATCTTCAACATTCAGGTATGGATTTTCGAATAGACCGACGCGGAAAATATTCTTAAGAAGCCGCACGGCAGATTGTTCCATACGTGCTCTCATGAATTCTTCTCCATGTTCTTTTACTCCCATTTTGTATGCTTCAACTACTGGACCGGCATCATTATTACCGCCGAACTGGTCAACACCGGCCATTAATATTTTGTAATGTCTCTCTACAATACTTAGTGTCTCTGCACCCCATGGAGTTGTTCCGAATCCGTCCACTGCGGTTAAATCTTTTGTAACGCCCCAATCTGTACAAACTACTCCGTCGAAGTTGTATGTTCCTCTGAGAAGATCATTTATGAGGTATTTATTATAAGCGTTCCCTACATTCTCCTTGTTCTTTGTGTCAATACCGGTAGATATTGTGTAATAAGGCATTACAGCTGAGGCCATCTTTGTTTCACCTTCAAGTTTAAGAGCACCTTCAGTAAAAGGAATCAGGTGATCGGCCAGGTTATTGCCCGGATAAACAGCATATTTCCCGAAAGAGAAATGTGCATCACGTCCTCCCTCTTCAGGTCCGCCTCCGGGCCAATGCTTTATCATTGTATTAACACTTGTATATCCCCAGCCTCCTGAAATAGCTTTGTCATTTAACGAAGTTTGAAAGCCGTCAACATATGCACGGGCCATATCGGCTGAGAGCTGAGGACTTTCTCCGAATGTTCCGCTAACCCTTGACCACCGTGGTTCAGTTGCAATATCTATCTGGGGCGATAGTGAAGTTGAAATACCCAGTGAACGATATTCTTTTGCACCAATTTGCCCGAATTCTTTTACAATGGCAGGATCGAATGTTGCAGCCATTCCAAGTGAGCCAGGCCACATTGAGATCTGTCCTGCCGATCCAACATTATATTCCACATCAGAGGTAGAACGATGCCTCGGGTCAGAACTGTTGTTAGATGGTATACCAAATCCGATACCTTCAACAAGAGCCTGAACATTGTTGTTCCACACTGCTGCTATTTCAGGACTTGAAACTGATGTAATAAGAACATGACGAAGGTTATCGTTTGTCAGAAACTTTATCTGCTGATCAGTAAGATCAGATTCTTTGGCACCGCTTTCAGGAAATGGTTTCCCCTTGTAAGTGGCTGCTCCGAAAAACCTGTTTGTTCCTGCCGGAATTGACTGATGACCACTGTACAACATAAGTCCGGCAATCTGCTCGATCGACATTTTTGATGCCAGATCTTTTGCACGCTCATCAGCCGTGAGTCTCCAGTCTTCATAAATATCAAGTGTTCCGTTCTTATTTAAGTCCTTAAAGGCTAGTCCTTTAACTGTTAGTAATTTAACATGAGAAGTGGTGTCATAACCTAGTGTCTGACCCTCTTTGTTCATGACAATCCGGGTTGATCCAGTGCCGGTTTCGCTCCATTTTTTGCAACCTGCAAATGAAAAGAGTACTACTGTAACAAGAGTTGAATACAAGACAAATTTCTTTAATTTCATATTAGTTAGATTAGGTTTGATTTTTTAAAATAAAGCTATCTTTTTACCCTTGCATTACCTTTCCAGATGCTCCAGATCTGTTCTTCATCAGCAGGGTTGCAGTGGTCAGTTATTAGCGTCGTAGCGAGAACTCCGGAGGCCCAGCCGAACTGAACCCATTTAACCGGCTCCCATTCTCTAAGAATGGCATATAGCATTCCTCCAACGAATCCGTCGCCTCCTCCAATCCTGTCAAGCACGTGAATTTCACGTGGTTCTATTACATGCCAGTTTTCCCCTTCAAGAATAATTGCTCCCCACAGGTGTTCATTAGAATTTATTACCTGTCTTAATGTTGTGGCAAACACAGAAGCATTCGGGAAAGATTTTCTGACTCTTGCTATCATATCTTTAAAGCTCTCAATTTTTCCAGAAAGATCTTTTCCTCCCTCTTCCGGTCCGTGTATTCCAAGACATAACTGAAAATCTTCTTCATTTCCAACGAGGATATCTGAAATCCCTGCAATCTCTTTAAATACTTTTGCCAGTTCTTTCTCTCTTTCTTTCCAGAATGAAGCACGGAAGTTGAGATCAAATGAAATTTTTGTTCCATGTTTTTTTGCAGCTCTTGCAAGTTCGAGGCAGAATTGCCCTGTTTCAGGAGACAATGCAGCAATTAAACCTGATAGATGCAAAATCTGTACCCCCTCCTTAACAAAGAGCCGGTTAAGGTCAAAATCTTTAACATTCAAAGTCCTGCCTACCTCACCGGCACGGTCATTATGCACCCTGGGTCCTCTTGATCCGTAACCGCTGTCGGCAATATTGAACTGATGGCGATAGCCCCATGGACCGTCCTGTTCAACTTCAGCCCCTTCGTAAACCATATGCCTCGAGGCAAGATTATCTTTTATCAGCCTTGCTATGGGACTATCTTTTACAAATGTTGTAAGTACCTTAACCGGAAGGCCAAGATACGATGAGACACTTGCCACATTTGTCTCGGCACTTGTGGCCTGCATAAAGAATGTGTCGCTGCTATGAACCGGCTGTCCGTTTGCAGGGGTTATCCGCACTCCCATACTTGTTGGAATAACCAGCGACCATACTGCATCCTTTTTAAGGTCAATCTTCATTTTAGTAATATTGATCTGTTTGGATTATTTGTTTCCCGCAGATCGCGCAGATTATCGCAGATTTTCAGATCTCATGTCTGCTTAAATCTGCGAAATCAGCGGGAAATTTTTATTTCAATCTATCCTTTATTTTTTTTGATGCCTCCTCTGATCCTGGTTTGTTAAGCAAGGCAAACATATTCGATTTATATGCTTCAACACCAGGCTGGTCAAACGGATTTACATCGAGGATGTACCCGCTTATGGCACAAGCCATTTCAAAGAAATAGACAATCTGTCCGATATAGAACTCGTTCAGAGCCGGAATATTTAAAGTAATTATCGGAACATCACCATCAACATGGGCAAGTGTAGTGCCAATTTCAGCATTATGGTTAACCTCCGATAATCTTTTGCCTGCCAAATAATTAAGCTGATCTGAGTCGTCTTTTTCGAGAGGGATTGTTAGTTTCTTGCCTGGAGTTTTTACGGATAAAATAGTTTCAAATAAAATTCTCTGTCCATCCTGTATGTACTGCCCCATTGAATGCAGGTCAGTTGTAAGGTCAACTGAAGCAGGGTAGATTCCTTTTCCGTCTTTTCCTTCACTTTCACCATACAGCTGCTTCCACCATTCTGCCATGAAATGAAGTTTAGGTGTAAAGTCAACCATTATTTCAATTGTTTTTCCACTTTGCAGAAGCAGATTCCTTGTGGCTGCATATAGCAGTGCAGGATTTGTCATTGCATCTTTATTATTGCGGGTGAGCAACTCCATCGATTTAGCTCCCTGCACAAATGTCCTGATATCAATACCACAAAGGGCTATAGGAAGTAAGCCTACCGGAGTAAGAACTGAGTATCTGCCTCCGATATTATCGGGTATTACAAAAGTCTCATAACCGTTTGTCTCTGCAAGAGACCTGAGAGCACCCTTTTTCTCATCAGTAACAGCTATGATCCTTTCAGCAGCTGCTAGTTTGCCGACCTTTTTCTCAAGATGATCCTTTAATATTCTGAATGCAATGGCTGGCTCTGTTGTGGTGCCCGACTTTGAGATTGCAACAATTGAATAATTTCTGTTGTCAAGTATCTCAATAAGATCAGACAGATAATCTTCGCATATATTCTGACCGGCAAATATTACATCATGATGTTTTGTTTTGAGCAAAGAAGAAAAGCTGTGAGTCAGAGCCTCAATTACTGCTCTTGCTCCCAGGTATGATCCGCCTATGCCTATAACAACTGTGGTATCGGAAATTTTCCTGAGATGATCAGCAGTTTTTTCTATTTTATCAAGCTGGGGAAGAATTTCATCTGGTAGTTTGAGCCATCCGAGGAAATCGCTTCCCTGGCCGGTACCTGAATTAAGAGTATCTATGTGTCTGGCTGATAGTTTAGCGAAAGCTGCTATCTCTTCGAAAGAGATGAATTTGTTTGTATTCTTAAGATTGATGCTTAAATTTTCCATGATTTTTCCTGCAATTTTTTTCTGATTAAATAATATTCATTTTTTGGAAACCGGCATAAAGTTAATAAAAAAGCCGTCGGTATAAAACCGACGGCTTCTAATAAACGGGGAATATATATTGATTAGAAGTTCTTTTTATGAATTCCGCCTGCACTTGAAGAATGTGAATCAATGTATTTTGGGTTGCCGGTATAGTTTATATCACCTGCACTTGAAGCCCTGGCAGTAATTCTTTCTGTTACATGAATGTCAGCATCGCCCGCACTTGATGCTGAAATATCTGCTTCACGCACTTTCAGATCAAAAGCATTAAGGTCTCCTGCACTGCTCAGATCTGCATCCATAAAATCTGCCTCACCTGTAAGTGTCATATCTCCTGAGCTGCTAAGATCAATGCGGATTGTTTTAGCATAAACCTCAAGTTTAATATCGCCGGCACTGCTTGCAGACAATTCAAGCTTATCTGATTTAACCGGAGTCTGTCCTACAACATCGCCTGCGCTTGTTGTACTGACGGAGTTTATCGCGCGCATTGTTACATAAACTCTTTTTCTTTCTGCTTCTCGGATATTGGCATCAGTATAAACATTTAATACTCCGCCTCTTACTTCAGTTATGATAACCTCATGTAGATTTGCATCAGCTTCTACCGAAATTGCCATTTTATCTCCTTGTGTTAAATAAACATCTATCCCGGAACTAACTTTAATTCCTGTAAAATTCTCAGCATTTCTTTCTTTTGTTATAACATTGCCATCGCCGCGTATTGACTTGTTCCATTGTGCATGGGTGCAGGCAGAAATACTCAGGATTGCTATTGCGATTGTTAAAATTCTCAGACTTTTCATAGTTCTTACAGTTTTATTGTTTTTACTCAGTTCCGGAATAAAGACTGGAGGAAAAGTCAATTGTTGCATGAATTGAAGAATATTTTGAAAAATATGATTATTAATATACTACAGCACGATGAGATCCTTCGCTCCGCTCAGGATGACATGGTATCGGGTTTAATCAAGGGGGAAAGAAGAGGCGATTCGAAATCCAATATCGTCAACATTTTCGAAGTCTGCATCGAATCGCCTCTTCTTTCCCCCCTCTATGATCCCAAAATGCACTGTCATCCTGAGCGGAGCGAAGGATCTGCGGCTTTCAGCAGGGACTTCAAGTTAATGCCACTTGAATATTTTCAGGCCAATTGTGAAAAAGACCACCCCGATACTCAAAAGAATGAGTATTGGTAAAGCAACTTCGTGATAGCCTGCACCCTCGTTGAAGATGCTTCTTACTCCGTCAGTAAGCATTGTTAAGGGAAGATTTTTTATAACACCGATACTCCAATCGGGGAAATTATGATAGCTGAAGAAGATCCCCGATAATACCATAAGAGGCATTACCACTACATTAATAAGGCCATTTCCTACCTCTGTATTTGAAGTATGTGATGAGACCAGGACCGCAATACCTGCAAAAGCAATGTTCCCGGCAATATATAACAGTATGAGTGCCGAAAGGTCACCCTGGACCGACATTTTAAAAGCAAATATGGCAAATATTAAAAGTACCCCTGATTCAATCAGATTCATTATAATTCTTACAGTTATAAGGGCAATTAGAAAGTGAGATTTTTTCATAGGTGTGGCAACAAGCCTCCTGAGAAGCTTTTTCGATCTCTTTTCAATTATTCCGTAACTTATTCCCCACATGCACGACATCATAACGCCCATAGTAATAAGTCCGGGAACCAGAAAATCGATATATCGCGTCCCTGTAACAGTTAATGGTCTGATTTCTGAATTACTCTTTACTTCCTGAATTTCTCCCTTTCCAATTATGCTTTTTAATTTAAGGTAAGTCAGTTCTGCATCCGCATTCAATGGATCAAAATGATATTGAACCGAATCTGCTTCGCCTGTTATGAGAACATTTATCGTCCCTCTTTTGAGCAGTTTCATACCCTCGTTCCATTTCATACTATAAAAAAGGAAAATTGAGTTTCCAAGTTTTTCTTCTTTTATAACATGCCTGAAGCTCCAGCCATCGATATCAGCTGAAGGATTCTTCTCACATTTATTTTCAAGGAAACCTGCAAGAACGTGATTTCCGGTTTTTAATTCTGAAATGCCGGATTCATTTATAATAGCAACCTTACGGATCACATCAGTTTTTTTTGTAAAGGCAAGTCCGAGGCCTAACGACATAAGGATAGGAAAGAGGATCCCCCAGAAAAGGACTCCTGGTTCGCGGATTATTTCCCTGAAAAGGGCAGCAATTAGCTGCCAGAGCTGGTTTAAGCGCAGGATTTTATTCATTGATCTTTCGTCCTGTTAGTGAAACAAAAAGATCATCGAGTGTTGTTCTCGGTATTTCCGGAGGTTTTGGGGCAATTGTAACACTCTCAAGAAGTTGTTGCAGAGTTCCTTCTTTAAGGATTTTCCCGTTATCCATAATAACTATATAGTCGCAGAGGTTTTCTGCCTCTTCCATATAATGGGTCGTCAGAATCATTGAGGTTTGAGATCTCTCTTTCAGGCTTCGGAGAATTTCCCAGATCTCACGCCTTGCATTCGGATCAAGACCTGTTGTAGGTTCATCCAGAAGCAGGATAGCGGGGCTGTTGATAAGTGCTATTCCTATTGCTAGTCTTTGCCGCTGCCCCCCGGAAAGATTAACAACATATGATTTTCTTTTCTCTTCAAGTCCAACCATTCCGATTATCTCATTGACACGCTCTTTACCCAGATTAAAGAATCCGGCAAACAGCATAAGTGTCTCTGAAACACGCAGTTTATCTATAAACAAAGTTTCCTGAAGAGAGAGACCTATTATATGGCGAAGTTCATTTTCATTTCCTTTCCATCCCTTGCCCATAATTGTGATTTCTCCCCGATCGGGTTTCTGGATCCCCTCGATCATCTCCACAAGTGTTGTTTTTCCGGCACCATTTGGTCCGAGCAGGCCAACAAATTGTCCTTTGGGGATCTTAAGATTAATGCCTTTTACAGCCTGGACTGTTTTAAACGATTTCCAGACATCTTTAACTTCTATTACAGGATCGTTGTACATTAAATATTTTTTACCACAAAGGAGCACAAAGGATTACACTAAGGAACACAAAGGGATTAAACCTGAAATTTCAGTATGTTATTCTGAATATATTAACAGAGATGTGCTTATTTTGTTCCGAACAGCCTGTCGCCGGCATCGCCCAGCCCGGGGACAATGTATCCGTTTTCGTTAAGTTTTTCATCCATCCCGGCGAGATAGATCTGAACATCAGGATGATCATTAAGTATTCTGTTTACTCCTTCAGGAGCACCTACCACGCAAACCAGTTTTATGGTTTTTGCACCACTGTTTTTAAGAACCTGTATAGCATCTGTAGAGCTTCCACCTGTAGCAAGCATTGGATCGAGAACCATAACTACAGCATTCGCAAGATTATCAGGGAATTTGGAGTAATAGGTCATCGGTTTAAGTGTAATATGATCGCGATACATACCTATATGCCCTATTCTTGCATTTGGCAGCAGGTTTGAGATCCCTTCAACCATTCCCAGCCCGGCTCTCAGAACAGGCACAAGCACAACATCCATAGCTAGCTCCTGAGTATTGCACTTGCCAAGCGGGGTTTCGACTGTGATGTTCCTTACGGGAAGGTCGCGGGTGATCTCGTATGCCATAAGTCCGGCAATTTCTCCAAGAGTTTCGCGAAAATCCCTGGTATCAGTCTCTTTTCGGCGTAAAAGAGTCAGTTTATGGGTTAGAAGAGGATGTTTTAGCAGATTCAGCATCAGTTTCCAGTCTCTATATACTCAAATGGAACCTTAACAATATTTGAAAGTTCGACTCCAACTTCTCGCATATCAATGTCCTCCGGATCGTAACACCAGTTTATTGTAACATTAAACCCGGCAAGCTTGAGACTCGATAAAATCTTGCAGATATCGAGAATCAGCTTGGATGAAGATGAGTTAAAGTATTCCAGATTAAAGCAAAAGCTTACAGGTTCTTTCAGATCATTAGTTTTAGTGAACTCCTGCCTGAAATCAATAAGCCATGTAATAATCTGGTCGTAAAATTCTCTTACATCAGAGGGGCGTGATTCACCTGAAATTTTATAGATCTTTTTTTCCGGATCAAGAATAACTTCAGGGGTGGTGTTTGTTTTATCAATTATCAGCTTGGTGATCATATACATTATATAATATTGATTTGAACATTTTACAGTACTGGATTGTCTATAATAAGTAATTAAGAATTACACAAAAAGATCAGAACCATACCAAGTTAAGCATTCTTCTAAAATTATCAGAATGTTAACTACAAACAGCTTTATGCAAATATATATTTTATTCAAATAAGATTCTAAATAATTCCTGATCAATGAGTGAACCAATTTTAAAAGCGCTTATTAAACTGTTTGTACTGATAAGCGATGCGCGCTCTATTTCAGAAATATCGACCAGGGAAAAGGATATTGTAAAATTATTTCTGCAGAGACAGCTCAGCAGCGATCTGGTTAAGAAATACATGGAAATTTTTGATGAATTCCTTACAGAGTTCTATTCTCAACAGATCGACAGAGGAAGCCTGAGAGACAGGAAGCGTACTTCTCTTATCTCAGTGAGAATCTTAGGAATATGTGAAAAGATAAATGAAGAGCTGGATCTTAAACAGAAATATTATGTAATTGTACAACTCCTTGACTTTATTTATTATGGTGCTGAGATATCAGAAAATGAGCAGGACTTCATTGAAACTGTCTCTGTAGCTCTTAATATTCCTTATACTGAGTTCAGGAATCTCAAAAATTTTATTCTGAAAGGGGTTAGCGATGTGCCTGACAAAAAAATGGTGATGGTCATTGATAATAATGACTCATTCAATGAAGAAGGAGTTAAGCATCTGTTTAAAAAGAACCTGAAAAATACAATTTTCCTTCTGTATATCTCCGGGACTAATACTTATATCCTGAGATACAGCGGCAGCTTAGATCTCTTTCTTAATGGCCAGAATATCTTTCCCGGACAGACATACACTTTTGATCATGGATCCACAATCAGAGGCTCGGGAATGGATGCAATTTACTATAATGATATTACAAACATTTTCAGTGAGGAAAAAGCAAAACTGAAAGTTTCCCTCATCGCAAGGGATGTTAACTTAAGGTTCAGAAACAGTGAATATGGAATCCGGAATTTCAATTTTCATGAGGAGTCTGGTAACCTTGTTGGAATCTTAGGTGGAAGTGGTGTAGGTAAATCGACTCTTATGAGTGTTTTAAGCGGCATCACAAAACCACTTTCCGGTGAAGTATTGATTAATGGCTATGATCTGTATTCAGAAAAGGACAGGAGCCATCTTAGCGGTATTGTTGGGTTTGTGCCTCAGGACGATCTTTTGATTGAGGAACTAACTGTTTATCAGAATCTCTATTACAGCGCTAAAATGTGTCTTGATAATCTTTCTGAAGATACACTTAAGAAGGCTTTGGATAAAATATTAAAGGAACTTGAGCTCGATGAAATCAAACATCTCAGGGTGGGGAGCAGCCTCGACAAGGTAATAAGCGGCGGGCAAAGAAAAAGACTTAATATTGCCCTTGAACTTATCAGAGAACCAACAATTCTCTTTGTTGATGAACCAACATCCGGTTTGTCGTCTGTTGATTCTGACACTGTAATGACTTTGCTTAAAGAACAGGCTTATAATGGGAAACTTGTTATAACTAATATTCATCAGCCGGGTTCCGACCTTTATAAAATGTTCGATAAAATTATGATTATCGACAAAGGGGGTTATAAGATCTTCTATGGTAATCCATCGGAAGCTGTGGTTTATTTTAAGATAAAGTCAAGTCATGCTAATGCTTGTGAAGATCAGTGTATTACATGCGGTAATGTTGATTCAGATCAGTTATTGCAGATTATAGAAGCCAAAGTTGTAAATGAGAACGGCAAACATTCGAACATAAGGAAAGTAACACCAAAGGAATGGGCTGACAGGTTTAACGAGAGATCAGCAAAAACTGAAATGACGGGTCAGCCGGTAAACCGTATTCTTCCGGAGAACACGAATAAAATCCCCGGCTTAGTAAAGCAATCAGGAATTTATTTTATCCGCGATATTTTATCAAAGCTTTCAAACCGGCAATATGTTCTGATAAGTCTTCTCGGCTCACCTATTCTGGCCTTTCTTCTTGCATATTTCACCAAATTTGCATCAGGAGATGAGTTTATATTCAGTGAGAATGAGAATCTTCCGGCCTATCTTTTTATGAGTGTAATTACATCATTGTTTCTTGGACTTATAATTAGTGCGGAGGAGATAATCAGGGACAGAAAGATCCTAAAGCGTGAATCTTTTTTAAACCTGAGCTGGTTTAGTTATTTGAACTCCAAGGTCGCGATTATGTTCTTAATATCAGCTGTTCAGACAATCTCCTTCGTCATTATCGGGAATCTTATACTCGAAATTAAAGGAATGACCTTTTCTTACTGGTTAATATTCTTTACTACTTCCTGTTTCGCAAATATGATGGGATTAAATATATCTGCAACATTCAATTCTGTTGTTACAATTTATATACTGATTCCTTTTTTTATTATACCCCAGTTATTATTCAGCGGAGTTTTTGTCAAGTTCGACAGGCTTCACAGGGGTGCATTAACTCAAAGTGAATTTGTTCCTGTTCTTGGCGATATAATGGCTGCCCGCTGGTCTTTTGAGGCACTTGCCCTTGAACAATTCCGAAACAATAAATATGAAAGCAATTTCTTTAAGGGGAATCTTGAGAAAAGTCAGAACGACTGGTATGCAAATTATCTTATTCCGGCTTTGAAAAACAATCTGTGGGAATGCACATCCCTAAAGAATAAGCCTGAGTATAAAGAAAGATTAACCGGTAATTTTCATAAACTTAATTATTATACAGATTATCTGTCGGTGATTGGAGGATTTGATAAGATTTCAGCTGACTGGAAATCTTCTTTGAGCGGGGAAAAATTTACTCCGGAAACTGCAAAGGAAGTTAACCTCTATCTCGACAGTTTAGCTGACCGCTTCAGATATCTTCGGAAAAAAAGCCTGAGTCTTGTAGATTCTGTTTCAAATTCTATAGTTGCGGAAATCGGCGAGCAGGGCTTAATAAAACTGCAGAATGACTATACTAACAAGAGTCTTGAGGAACTTGTTCTGGCCAGAGCTTCAATTCTGGATAAAACCTATGAAACCAGTGATAAGATAATTCAGAAATTCGAGCCTGCATATATGAAACCTTATTCCAGATCGGGGAGGGCTCATTTCTATGCACCATATAAACAGGTTGGTAATATTAAGATTGATACATACTGGTTTAATCTGCTTATCCTATGGTTAGCCTCTTTTTTCCTGTACGTTGTGCTCTATTTTAACGGTATGAGAAAACTCCTTAACCTCTTCGGAAATCTCAAGCCACTTTATGCATTCATTGTTTTAAAGTTACAGCCGAATCGGATCCGGTTAAATTAAAAATCTCCCACAAAAAGATTACAGGAACAATTTTATCTATATATTTACTATCAATAACATATAGAGGATCAGTTAACCGGTTTAATTCAGCTCATTTTTACACCTATGAAAAGAATATTTTTCTTTCAGATGTATTTGGCTTTTATTCTCGCTTTACCGGTTTCTGGACAGGATGACAGCACGAAAACTCTGTCGGTTCTGCCGGACACATCTCTGAAAAGTTTCCGGCTTTTTGAGGACCAGAATCCTCTAGAGATAACTCTGCGACTCGACCTCACAACTTATCTGAGAACCAAACCTAAAAAAGGTTATATAAAAGCCAATCTTACCTTCCATTTAAGTAAAACAGACTCTGTAAGTAAGGATATAAGATTTAAAACCCGCGGTGAATTCCGTAATCAATACTGTTCTTATGCCCCCATTGAACTGAACTTTAAAGATGTAAATTTCGGATATAGTGATCTCAACAGAATATCTAAGTTAAAGTTGGTCCCTCTGTGTAAAAATGGGAGCATAAATGAAAACTATGTCCTTAGAGAGTACCTTACATATAGGATGTTTCAGGTTTTCACTGATACAAGCTTCAGGGTGAGATTGCTGAATATTAATTATATTGATACAGAAAAGAAAAAGAAGTCAGTAAGGCAGATTGGTTTTTTTATTGAGCCGGTGGAATTTTTAACTGCCAGAACAAATTCAATTCAGGTTAATTTGGAAACCCTTGATCAGAAAAGCATTATCCCTACAATTATGGACAGGCTGGCAATATTCAATTACATGATTGGAAATTATGACTGGGCTGTGCCTAAACAGCATAATGTTAAAGTAATAAAACCACTTGTTTATTCCCCCAGCGGTCGTGTAATAGCTATTCCGTATGATTTTGACTGGACCGGTCTTGTTAATGCAGACTATGCAATTCCGGCGGAGATCATTGGAACTCAAAATGTAAGGGAAAGGATTTTTTTGGGAGTGTGCCGGAGCAGGGAAGTATACCAGAAAGACCTGGAGGTATTTACAAATAAGAAAGAAGAGTTGTATAAGGTAATTAACGATTTTCCTTTTTTAAGTCAGAAAGACAAGAAAGATATGAACGGCTATCTAGATGGATTTTACAATCAGTTAGCCGGAAGAAAAGAAATTTTGGATATTTTACTAAGCTCGTGTAAGAATTTTTAACTTAAAAATTTCATATTATGCCAGACGGATTTTTTAGTTTGAATAACCCAACATTCTTGGGTATCATGATGCGGTTTGCAATAAACCTGTTTTTCCTTTTTATCCTTATCCGTGTTATTTATTTCACATACGCACAAAAGGAGAAGTTCGTGTTTTCATTTTTCATTATGGGTATTGTGGCCTTCCTCATTTGTTCCATGCTCGGGCAGGTGATGATGACAATGACTTTCGCTTTTGGGGTATTTGCCGTTTTCGGAATACTGAGACTCAAAACCAGGAATTTCAGCGTAAAGGATATGGCCTATACCTTTGCAACATTCGGCATCTCGGTTATAAATTCACTTGATGTCCTTAAATTCCCGATGTTGGGGATATTGATAATCAATATTATCATAATTCTTGCAGCGTATATTCTTGAGGAATTCCTGATAAAACACAGGTCTGACTCGTACTCCATTACTTATGAAAATTTGAAATTGCTGATGCCGGATAAAGAGCAGGAGCTGCTACAAGATCTTTCTGTAATTACTGGGAAAAACATACTGAGATTCAAAATCCAGAATGTGAACTACAGCAAGAAAATTGCAAATCTGGAAATCTTCTTTAAGGATTAGCTTAATCGGATATCAAGTCTTCTAAAAGATTTCTGACTTTTCAGATAAAAAAATCAGGCAGAAAATGGAGCCTGACAGAAATCTGGAAGTGAGTTTTAATTCCGTTTATAGTCAAATCTTAATAATGTAGCTCTTCTGTTTTGTCCTTCATTTGAGATAAACATATCACCGTTATTAAGAAAGGTAATTCCTTCAGGGTTAATAAATAAATCAGTCTTGAGTTTTTCAATATATTTTACTGTTCCTGCCGAATCAAAAACAAACAACATATTTTCTGTTCCGGATAAAACATAAATATCTTTTGTATGTGGATGAATCCCTAGCTCTGAAGGTTTGAATTCTATTTCAGATTCATTTTTCTCTTTTTTCTTCTTGTCCTTTCCTTTATTGTTCTTCTCCTCATCAATTACCTTACTATCCAACGCAAATTTCTTAATATCCGATAAATCGAAATTAAAAACAGGTTCTTTAATAAAGACGCTTTCGCTAAGGTCAAACCCATAAACAGGCCTTTTGCCTTTCTTTACAGTCTCCTTGTCAAAATTATCTTTCGGAGCAATCAGCAGCCTGTTATTCTGCTTGTCGTAGCAGAGTCCCTCATTATTTTTAGCCGGGATCCCTGTCAGAAAAATTTCCTTCTTTAAAACCGATTGTTCAGTATTTTCAATTTCGAACAGTACCCCGTCGCTTCTCAATATGTAAAATTTATTTCCAACTTGTGTAATCCCTTCATAATCACCATTTATATTGAACATCAGCCTGTCGCTGATTTTATTCTTAAGCAGATCAAAAATAAAGACAGCTCCATTTTCGTCCTGCACGCAGGCAATTGATAATGAGTCTATAGCAGTAATGCCTGATATTTCGTGCAGGATATCGGGAAGGATAAATATTTCATCAGGATCGGATAAGTTATATCCTATTGCATTGTAACTTTTATTATCTGATGATTGTTCAATGGTATTGGATGAATTACTGCAACTTACAGTAATAGCGAAAGACAGCAGTAATAAGGTTATTTCAATTTTTTTCATTCTAATTAGTTCTTTAATCTCAGAAGGGGTTTAAATTATTAATAAAAAGTAAAAAAAGTATCGCCAATCAATAATAAAACATTTAACTACACCTTTTAGTCCCCATACAATTTTGCACATCAAGTATTATGACAACCCTGCACGATGAGATCCCTCACTTCGTTCGGGATGACAGGTTCTTTTTATTCAAGGGGGAGGGAAGAAGGGGCGTTTCGAATAAAAATGGACAGTTTTAAAAAGAACCCATTCGAAACGCCCCTTCTTCCCTCCCTAAAACCTGACCCGACCAAAAAATGTCATCCCGAACGAAGTGAGGGATCTCCCAAACAAAGAGTCAGATTCTAAACCAAATATCAAGATATCACAAAATAAGTGAGTTGTACAATGTTGTCATTAGTAGCGGTAGCGAAGGATATCCACATATGTATTGATAATTTATATGAATTATAATCCAGGAATTCCATAATATTTAAACAAATAATATTCATTCCGGATACTCATAAAAAGTAATTATTATTATAGCATCCCCTGTTCCTCAAGCCATTTCTTAACCCGTTCATGTTCTGCCTGGTATTTCGCTTCAATGTCCATAGTGATTTGCTGAAATTCTGGTTCATTTCTAATGCTGTTGAATAAAGGGTCTGTTTTGATTAATTTTGACATCCATAAGGGTACTTGAACAATTTGATTAAAAATTCTTAAATTCTTATATGCTTTATCCCTGTCTCCTAAGAAAGCATATATGCCGGCAAGATCATAATATGAATATAGAATTTGTCCGGCATATGGTCTTTTTAATTTAATTGCTCTGTTACAATTTTTTATTTGGCTATTGAAATAGTATTCCGCTTCTTTTTTATACCCATTTTGCCAGTAAGTA
>JFJP01020888.1_pt1 | contig 18769 bp, 19 predicted proteins | sample 431651 | NCBI WGS metagenome assembly JFJP01 (sample SAMN02602958, study PRJNA72255) | Microbial mat metagenome, whole genome shotgun sequencing project. | biome: fresh water; feature: sink hole; material: water; isolation source: purple microbial (photo- and chemosynthetic) mats found in...
CGGCCGGGGCGGAGGAGCGGATCGCCTCGGCGGCACGGATGTGGCCGGCGCCGGCGGAGACGGACAGGATGAGGATGTCGCAGCTCATGGGGAGGGGGCGGCGGCGAAGTAGCCCGAGACGGCGCCGCGATGGCGGGGGGCCACCGTCGTCGCCCGGGTGCCGGCCGCGGTGGCGGTATGCTCGGCCAGGGCTGCCGGGGCGGTGGCCGTGCCCTGTTCGTCCGCGCGCGGGGCGCGGGCCTGGGTGCCGATGGCGATGCCGGATTCGGGGTTGCGCGGGGTGCCGGCGGCGAGGCGGTCGCGGAAGCCGCTTTCGACCCGCTGCACGTCCTTCCAGTTGAGGTCGGCATGGCCGCCGCCCGGGCCGGGGCCGCCCTGTCCGTCCTCGCTACCGCCCTCCCGGCCGACCATGCCGGCAGCCTGGGCAAGTTCGCCAGCGAGGCGGTCGGCGAGTCGCTGCGCCGCCGCAGGATCGCCCCCGCCGGCCCCGCCGGATGGGGCCTGCGCGGCCTCCAATCCCCAGCGCTGCAGCGCCTGACGCTGCGCCTGGGTCAGTTCGCCTCCAGCCATGGCCTGCTGTGCCAGGCGCAGCAGCGCTTCGCCTTCAGGGCCGGCCGGCAGCTTGGCGGCCAGACCAGGCGCCTGGGCCTCGAGGTCGGCAAGCGCGGCTGCGAGATCGGCTGCTGCTGCGGCGGCGACGGCGGGATCGCCGCCGGCATTCAGTCCGGCTAGGGCCTCGGCCTTGGCCAGGGCGTCGGCGAGGCGATCGGAGGCGGTGGCCCGGGTGTCGTCGAGGTCGCGCTCGAGGGCGTCGAGCGCGGCCCAGGTCTGCTGGTTGAGCCCCTGCCTGGCGAGCGCCTCGCGCACGGCAGCGAGGCGTTCCTCCAGCGTCTCGATCGCTTCCGGCGCGGCGAGGCGCTGGTCGCGGAGTTGCTCCAGCTTTGCCGTCGCGGCGCCGAGCGAGCCATCGGCGACTGGTGGCGCTGGCGGCGGGGCGGTGACCTGGGGCAGGAACCAGGCTCCGGCGAGCAAGGCGCCCGCGGCGAGGGCGGTGGGCAGTCCAGGGGCGCGCAGCGGCGGCAGTTCGACCTTCTCGAGCCGCGGAGCGGCGCGCTGGTACCAGGCCGGATCCCGGCTGGAGCAGGCGGCCAGGGCCATGATCAGGCCGTCGGTTCCAGCCAGGCGGTCGGCCTCGCCGGCCAACCACCAGCGTGGCGTCGCTACGGCCAGCGCCCGAGGCAGCAGGGTCAGCGGTGCGAGGGCGGCAGCGATGGCAATGGCCGGTGCCAGCCATCCGGCGTCCGGCACCGCCAGACGGATCACGGCAAGGGAGGTCGCCCCCAGCAGACCGCTGAGCGCCGCGACGGGCAGGACGCGTGCCAGGCCTCGTTCGATGCGGTGGCGCCGGTCCAGGCGCTGGCACAGGCGGTCGATGGCATCCACGTCGGCATGCTCTCCATCCCGGCACCTCCCGCAACGGCAGGATCAATGCACTTCACGCCGGCTTCAAGATCGCTACGACCATGCGCGCCATGACCGAGACCTTCGACCCCGCCAACGGCCCCGAGCGCTTCTCCCTCATCTTCGGCGCCGATCCGGGCCGAGCCGTGATGCGCTGCAAGGTCCACGACTACGACCAGTCGATCGAACTGTTCTTCGCCCCGACCACCCCGGTGACGTGGGTGCCGGACGAGGCCCAGCTGAAGTCGGTCTGCGCCCTCGGCTTCACCGCCGTCTACTGCGACTTCGCCGACGACACCGAATTCGTCGGCTGCTGGCGCACCCGCATCGTCGACGGCAAGAAGGCCGGCGACTACTGGGTGCAGAGCGCGCGGCGGGAGAAGGTCGGGTACCCGCGGTACAGCGCGGGTTGATGGACCTCGCCCGCGAACTCGCCCTCGCCCGCCTCGCTGCCCGCACTGCCGGAGCCGAGGCGTTGCGCCTGCAGGCGGGTATCGGTTCGCGGCCCAAGGCCGACGGATCGCCAGTCAGCGATGGGGACCTCGCCGCCGATCGCATTGTGCGCCAGGCGATCTGCGCGAACTTCCCAGACGATGCCATCCTCTCCGAGGAACTGGCCGACGAACAGTCGCGTCTGGCCAGCCGCCGTTTGTGGATCATCGATCCGATCGACGGCACGCGCAGCTACGTCGCCGGGGGCGGCGAGTGGTGCGTGCAGGTTGCATTGGCCGTCGACGGCGTGGTGGTGCTCGGCGTCCTCGATCTGCCGGCCCGTGGCCTGGCGGTGTGGGCGGCGGCTGGGCTCGGGGGTGGCCAGTCCGATGCCGCTGGCGAACGCGTGCTGACCCCGGTCGATGGCGTGCGCGACGTCCTGGCCGGCGGCACCAGCGAACGGAATCGCAACCACATCGCTCGCATCCTCGCTGCCCTGCCGGAGTTCACCCATCTGCCGGCGCAGTCGGTCGGGGTGAAGGCGGCGCAGATCCTACTCGGCGAGGCCGACCTGTTCATCCATTCGCGGCGCATCGCCGAGTGGGACGCGGCGGCGCCGGCTGCGGTGATCCAGTACGCCGGCGGGACCGCCACCGACCTGGTCGGCGCGGATCTGCGTTTCAACACAGCTTCTGGCAAGGTCCCCGGCTTCGTGTTCTCGCGTCGGACTGACCATGCTGAGCTGGTGCGTCGCATCGCCGCGGCGGGGATCACATGCGCCTGACCGTCCTACTGGCGCTGGCTCTGCTCGTCGGCTGCGCCGCCCGTCCTGCCGACGCCTGGCAACCGGAGCGCGCCGAGGCGGTGGCGTGGTGGATCGAAGACGTCGCGCACGGCTTGCCGCGCGTGCCGGGCGAGGTCGACATGATCGATGGCGGGCCGCGCGATGCCGCCATCGCCCGCTGGGCTGCCGGCTCGCAATTCGGTGAACGCTGGCAGCCGCCGCGTCAACTCGCTGCCCGACGTGCCCGCTGGCCCTCCGTGGCAGCCGCCATGATGGAGGAGTTGGCCGTGCCCACCGGTAGCGACGGTCTGCTCGCTCCCGCCCTCGGCGTCCCGCCGATGCGCCGGGCCGAGATCGACGATCTGATCGACGCCGAGAATGCCGACCGCCGCTTCCTCGATCAGCTGGTGCTGACGCTCGGTGCACCAGATCCGGCGGTCGAGCGGATCTACCGTGCGGCGGTGCGGGCTGCGCGCAGCAAGCTGGATGCTCCCGCGCGTTGAACCGCGGCGCCGGCTCTCAGGCTGCCGGCATGGCAGACGCTCCGCTCCTCGCCTCGCTCCTCGAACTCATCCGCAGAACCTCGGCTGAATTGCCAGCCGACGTGCGGGCCAAGGTGGCCGCCGGGGCTGCGGTCGAGGAGGCAGGCTCCAACGCCGCCTACGCCTTCCAGGTGGTGCAGGACAACATCACCCTGGCTTGCGAGAAGAGCGCGCCGCTGTGCCAGGATACCGGCTCGATCCTGGTCTACGTGCACACCCCGGTCGGCTACGACCAGATCGCTTTCCACGAGGCCTTCGTCGAGGCGGTGAAGCAGGCGACGGCCAAGGGCTATCTGCGGCAGAACTCGGTCGACAGCATCACCGGCGCCAACAGCGGCAACAACGTCGGCCCCGGCACCCCCGACCTGCACTTCCACCAGTGGCGCAAGGATCACGTCGAGGTGGTGCTGATGCTCAAGGGCGGCGGCTGCGAGAACGTCGGTGCGACCTACTCCCTGCCCAATCCGAAGTTCGGCGGTCGCGACCTGGCCGGGGTCGAGAATGCCCTCCTCGACTGCGTGCTGCAGGCCCAGGGCCAGGGCTGCGGGCCCGGCATCCTCGGCGTCGGCATCGGCGGCGACCGGGTCAGCGGCATGGCGTGCGCCAAGACGCAGTTCCTGCGCCGGCTTGACGACAGCAACACTGATCCGGTCCTCGCCGGTCTCGAGCAGCGCGTGGTTGAGAAGGCCAACAAGAGCGGCATCGGCCCGATGGGCTTCGGCGGCAAGACCACGCTGCTGGGCTGCAAGGTGGGCAAGCTCAACCGTGTTCCGGCCAGCTACTTCGTCGCTGTCAGCTACATGTGCTGGGCCTTCCGTCGCCAGGGTGTCGACCTGCGCGCCGACGGCTCGATCACCCGCTGGATCTACTGAGGTCGCCATGGCACTTGTGCAACTCACCACGCCCCTGACCGAGGAGGTCGCCCGCTCGCTGCACCTCGGCGATACCGTCGAGATCACCGGTCGGCTGTATACGGGACGCGATGCGGTGCATCACCGCCTGCACCACGGCGAGAAGCCGCCGGTCGACCTGCGCGGCGGCATCATCTACCACTGCGGCCCGGTCATGGTGCAGGAGGGCGGTCGCTGGGTGTGCAAGGCCGCCGGGCCGACCACCAGCTCGCGCGAGGAGCCGTACCAGGCCGAGGTCATGCGCGACCACGGCATCCGCGCGGTGATCGGCAAGGGCGGCATGGGGCCGAAGACCCTGGAGGAGCACGGCTGCGTCTACCTGCACGCCATCGGCGGGGCGGCGCAGATCTACGCCCAGCGCATCACCCGGGTCGACGGCGTCGACTGGATGGACCTCGGCAGCCCCGAGGCGGTCTGGCACCTGTGGGTCGAGCGCTTCCCCGCCATCGTGACGATGGACGCGCACGGCCGCTCGCTGCACAAGGACCTGCTGGAGAGCAGCGCCAAGGCGCTCGAGGCGCTCAAGGCCTGATCGCATGGGGTTAAGAGCTCTGGGTATTACCAGGGCTGATCGGTGGGGTGGTCAGCCGCGGTATGCGTGACCCAGGCTGTCCCAGGTCGCTGGGAATTGTCGAAATGGTGATCTGATGCCGCGCCCAGGCACGGAGACCCCCATGAGCACCTACAGCAGCACCTACAAGCCGATCATCCTCGGCAATCCGGCTGTCGTCGGGCTCGGCGGCTTCGGTCTGACCACCCTGGTGCTGCAGTTCCACAATGTCGGTTGGATGGAGATGGGGCCGGTCATCTGGCTCGGTCTGGTCTTCGGCGGCGTGGCCCAATTCATCGCCGGCCTGCAGGAGCGCGCCTCGGGCAATAACTTCGGCTACTGCGCCTTCACCGCCTACGGCAGCTTCTGGATCAGCCTGGTGCTCATGCTGATCGGCAACAAGGCGGGCTTCTTCACCGTGACGCCGCATGAACTCGGACTCTACCTGGTCGCCTGGACGTTGTTCACCGCGATTCTGTGGTTCGCCGCCCTGCGCATCAACGGCGCCCTCGCCGCGCTGTTCAGCCTGCTGCTGCTCGGCTTCATCCTGTTGGACATCGCCCACTTCGTTCCGCCCGAGCAGGCCAAGTTCTGGTCCAAGGTCGCTGGCTACGAACTGATGGTCTGCGCCCTGCACGCCTGGTACCTGATGGCGCACCACATCTACAAGGACGCGTTCAAGCGCGACGTGCTGCCCGCTGGCAAGGCTTGGATCTGAGGTTCAAGCCAACGTCTCAAGCAGCCGGCTGAGCGCGCCGCGCACTGAGGCGGCCGTGTATGGATCGGCCGGATGCGGCGGGCTGCCCTCGCGTTCGAAGAACGGCCGTTCGCCCATGACCTGCCCCCACTGCATGTCGGCGCTACGGACGAGGTCGGCAAGCAACGGTTCGGAGGCGAGCAGTTGGCGGACATGCGCGGCGAGCGCGGCGAGCGGCTGGTCGTGGTCGCGTAGCAGCAACGGGCTGCTGGCGACATCGCGCAGCAGCACATCCTTCAGCACACCAGGAACATCGGGCAGGTGTTTGCGGATGTAGTGGCCGATCGCGGCCTCGGCCTCCTGGCGGCCGGCGACAGGCGAGCCTCCCTTCAAGCCACCGGGGCCAGCCAGGCGGCCGATGGCCTCGGCCATCGAGTAGGTGCGGCCGGCGCGGATCTCGCGTTCCAATTCGGCATCTTCGGGAGAGGTCTGTCCCATGGCACCACTCCTACCGCTCCAGCAGCGGAGGCCAGCGCTCAGCGGCTGGCCAGTCCGGCCACGATCGGCAGGCGCAAGGCGCGCCAGCAACTGGCCAGGGCGCCGCAGGCGCCGATCAGCGCGGCCAGGCCGAGGGCGGTTCCCGCCACCGCGCCATCGACGGTGAGGAAGAAGGCGTTCTGGTTCAGCGCCAGCGACCAGCCGGCGACCCAGTGGCCGGCGGCCAGACCGGCCGCGCCGCCGATGACCGCGAGCATCAGTGCCTCGATCACCAGCCCACCTGCGAGATCTGCGCGGGTGAAGCCGAGCACACGCTGCGTCGCCAGTTCGCGCAGGCGCCGGCCGACCGCGGTCAGCATGGTGTTGACGCAGATCAAGGCGCCCGCGATCAGCACGGCGGCGAGCATCAGGCGGGCGACCCAGAACAACCAGGCCAGGCCGCCGAGCGCCTCGCGGTAGTGCTCGCTCTCGACCCAGCCCTTGAACGAGCGCTCGACCGGGCCGGGGATGGAGAACTGCGCCAGGGCCGCCGCTGCTGCGTCGCGGGATTCCATGCGCGTCACCACCAGACTGTAGGTGCGGCGGCGCAGGCTGGTCAGCAGATCGGCGGCGCGTACCCACAGCTCGCCCTCATGCAATCCACCGCCGGCAGCGAAGCGTCCGACCACGCGCCATTCCTGGTTCTCGAACGACACCGTGCTGCCGAGTGGCAGTGACGGTGCGTTGAAGCGGATGTGCGCAGTGGCTCCGGCGAGGATCTCGAACGGCTGTTCAGGCAGGCGGCCTTCGAACACGCGGACGGCGGGATGGACGTCATAGGCGACGCTCTCGACGCCGCGCACGTGCACCGGCGATTCGCGTTCATCGAGGCGGGCGAGGGCGACATGGTGCAGCTCGGGCGAGATCAGCGGCAGACCGTCGACCCCGCTGCCCAGGCCGGGCAGCTGGGCGAGGTGGACGATCTCGTCCGACTCGATCGAACTGAACATCGTGCTCTGGCCCTTGCGCGAGATCATCAGCAGGTTGCGCGGATCGCCGGTCGCCTGCAGCCTCGTCTCGACGCCACGCGCCAGGGCGGCGATGGCGGTGGCGGAAAAGACCACTGCCGCGATACCGATCACGGTGAGCAGGCTGGCGATCGGCCGACGCCACAGGTTGCGCACGGCGTGCGAAGGGGGCAGACGCAGCATCAGTCGGCCATGCCCAGGGCGCGCACCGGCTGGACACGCATCGCGCTCCAGGCGGGGATCAGTGTGGCCATGAGACCGGCCCCGCCGATGGCCAGGCCGCCGGCCAGCCATTCGTACAGGCCGGGTTCCAGGGTCATCTGGAAGCCGCAGGTGCTGATGCCCTGCAGCCAGCCCAGGCGGATGGACAGCTCGACCAGCAGGCAGCCGAGGATGGCGCCGGCCGAGGCGATGGCGACCCCTTCGCCGAGGACCAGGCCGAGGAGGTGCCGTGGTCGGAATCCGAGCGTGCGCATGATGCCGAACTCCCGGCTGCGTTCGCGTGTGCTGATCGCCATCGCGTTGCCCACCCCGATCAGCATCACCGCCAGCAGCGTGGCGACGACGACCTTGCCGATCTGGACCAGGTCGGCGAGCTGGGCGACGGCCGCGGCATGGGCGGCGTGCTCGGGCCGGGTCTGCGTCTCGACGGTCAGCGGCAGCGCGTCGATGGCGCGTGACAGCTCGTTCGCATCGGCGCCGGGCAGTGGCCGGACCAGGGCGTGGTGGCTCTCGCCCTGCGCCTCGTCGGCCTGCTGGAGGTAGTCGCGGCCGACGTAGATGACGAAGTCCTCGCCCGGATTGGCGGTGGCGAAGGTGCCGTGGATGGTGAAGGAGACGCCCAGCGTCGGCAGTTCGACCTGCTCACCGACCGTCCAGCGTGAACGCTTGAGCTGGCGCTCGCCGACCAGGGCGCCGGCCTGGTCGCCAGCGAAGGCCCGCCACTGCGCCGGATCGACATCGAGGCGGCGGAAGCGCGTCAGGCGCTCCTTGTCGATGCCATGGATCACCACCACGTCGGTGGTCGAACTGCAGGACGTCATCTTCAACCGGACGGGCATGACCTCCGCAACCTGCGGAAGGGCCCCGATGCGCTCGCTGTCGCTATCGGGGAGGCTGCTGCTGGTCGGTCAGAAGCGGTCGCGTTCCCCGACCTGCAGCACGACCTCGTCGCCGGCCTGGCGCGAGGCGCGGTCCATCGCGGCCTGCGCGGTCAGGAAGAACACCACCACGGCGGCGCCGATGGTGCAGCCGATAAGGGTGGTAGCGCTGCGGGCGCGGGCGCGCACCACGCTGCGTAGGATCATGCGGAGGGTCGAGGATGGATTCATGCGGAGGCCTCCATGGCGGCTACCAGTTTGCCCTTCTCCAGCCGCAGCCGCCGGGTGGCGTGCGCTGCGGCCGTCGGATCGTGCGTCACCAGCACAACAGTCTTGCCGTGCTCATCGACCAGGCGGCGCAGCAGGTGCATGACCTCCTGCTCGCTGATCGCGTCGAGGTTGCCGGTCGGCTCGTCGCACAGCAGCAGGCGGGCGTCGGTGACCAGCGCGCGGGCGACGGCGACGCGCTGCTGCTGGCCGCCGGACAGCTGTGCCGGGGTGTGGTGCATGCGGTCGCTGAGTCCCACCAGTTCCAGCGCTGCGGCGACGTGCTCGCGCCGCTCGCGCGTCGACAGCGGCAGGAGCAGCAACGGCAGTTCGACGTTCTCGGCCGCGGTCAGGGTGGGGATGAGGTTGTAGAACTGGAAGATGTAGCCGATGGTGCGGGTGCGCCAGGCGTCGCGTTCGCCGGCGCGCATCGCCTGCACGTCGCGGCCGTCGACGACGCAGGTGCCGGCGGTCGGCTCGTCGATGCCGGCGGCGATGTTCAGCAGGGTGCTCTTGCCCGAGCCGCTCGGCCCCATCAGGGCGAGGAAGTCGCCGGGCGGGACGTCGAGCGAGACGTCATCGAGCGCGTTGACCACCTGGCCGCCGCGTTCGTAGCGCTTGCTCAGGCCACGGGCCGAGAGCATGGGAGTGGCGACATCAACCATTGGGATATCCATCGAACCCGACCTGCCACAGAGGCACGGAGATCCACGGAGGGCCACAGAGGGGGCGGTTGGGCTGCGCCACAGATATCAGGATGCCTGCTCCGTGGCCCTCTGTGGATCTCTGTGCCTCCGTGGCAAGAAACGCATGCAGTCTCAAGGGGCCTCCGTTACGCGGCTGCCCGCGGCGACATCGTCGAGCACCACGCGCTCGCCGCTGCTCAGGCCTTCGGCCACGGCCAGCCACGGGCCGATTTCGGCTCCGGCGGTGAAGCGCACCGGCACCGCCATACCGCCGCGCTCGACCAGGACGAAGGCGCCGTCGGCGTCGCGGCGCACCGCCGCGCGCGGCACCAGGGGCTTTTCGCCCCCGGCGCTGGCGTCGGGCAGGAAGCCGACCGTGCAGGTCATCTCGGGGAACAGCAGCTCGTCCGGGGCCTCCAGGGCGATGCGCACGGTGAGTGTGTTCTTGGCCTGGTCGGCGAGCGGCTCGACGCGCAGGATCTTGCCGCGGTAGGTGCGGTCGGGCGCCGCGTCGGTGCGCACCTCGACCGGTCCACCGACGCGGATCGAGCGGATCTGCCGCTGCGGTACGTCGACGCGCGCCTGCAGCCGCGTCGGGTCGTAGAGCTCGGCGACGGTCCGGCCGCTATCCGGTGCGATGGTGTCGCCGACCCGGTGCCACAGCTTCAGCACTCGCCAGGGTCGGTCCGCCGGTGGCGCGGTGATGCTGGTGAAGGACAGACGCAGCTCGGCCAGGGCATGCGCGGCGTGCGCTTCGGCCAGGGCGGCACGGGCCATGTCGACCTCGGCGGCGGAGCGCTCGCGCTGGTCGCGCGAGGCCAGTTCCTTCAGTTCGGCAATGCGTCCGGCGTTGGCTTCGGCGAAGCGCAGGGCGGCCTCGGCGTGGGCGACGCGGGCCTTGGCCTCGGCCGCCTGCTTGGCCAGGTCGAGTTCGTACAGCGTGGCGATCTCGGAGCCCGGCGCGACCTCGTCGCCTTCCTTGACCAGGATGGCGGTGATCCGTTCGGCGACCTGGGCCGGCACGGCGACCGGCTGCTCAGGCCGTGCCGCCTCGATCCAGCCACCAGCGACCAGGGCGGCCCCGGTGGCTGCCCCGGGCGGGCGCACCGCGGCGGTGGTCACGGGCAGCGGCGGGGCGGCGGTGGCGCGGGCGAAGGCCCAGTGGCCGGCTGCGCCGATGGCGAGGCCGGCGAGGCCGATGGCGATGACGGCCCAGGCCCCGGCGCCCTCGTCGGCGGCAGAACGGATGCGCAGGCGTGCAAGGTCGGGCTGGGTCATGGGCTGTGGCCAGCTTCAGCGTCCAGGCCAGCCGCGCCAGCGGCATACACACGCTCTTCGACCAGCGTCGTGCCGAGGATGCCTGGATCGTCGCTGCCGACGACCCAGGAAACGTCGACAGCCCGCAGCCGAGCGATGCCGTGGGCCGACACCGGCGCTCCGCTGACCACGCAGTTGGAGGTCGGACAGACCTCGATCGTGCGGCCAGCCTGGCGGATGCGCTCCAGCACCGCGTCCTGGCAGGCGCGCAGCAGGCCGGGGTCGGTCGGTTCGGCGGCAAGCTGGGAGGCGGGATCGCGGGCGGAGAGGTCGGCCAGTCCGCGGTCGATCGCATCGGCGTCGAGGCCGAGGTCCTCGGCCTGCCACTGGAGCCAGGCGAGGCGCGCGCGCCGCTCGTCGACCCGCTCCCACGCCGGGGTCGCCGGCCAGGCTGCCGGGTCGAGGCGCACGGCCAGGGCGTGGCCGAGGCGGTCGGCACCCAGCGCCACCGCATCCCACACCCGTCGCACGGCGGTCAGGGGCTGGACCGCGCGCAACTGCTCGCCGACGTGGACGAGGAAGGCTGGACGGCGTGGGCAGGCGGCGATGGCGGCAGCCAGCACGGCATGATCCGCAGGTTCATCCTCGATGCCGCACAGGTCGATGCCGGTGATGCAGGGATGCCGGGAGATCGCGGCTGCGACCAGCGGCCAGTGGCGCAGGGGAGCGGAGCGCGGCAGAGACAGGGCGAGGTGCAGCCCGTGGCGGCCCGTCGCTGTGGCGAGGTGGTCGAGGGCCGCCTCGGCCCAGGCGTCCGACGCCGTGCCGGGCAGCAGCACGCGCACCTCCGCCGGCCCACGGGCGGCGACGAGGGCGCAGACGCGGTCGATCTCCTCGGCGGTCTCGCGGCTCCAGCGGTCGTGGCCGCCGCTGGCCCAGCGGCAGCAGGCGATGACCAGGTCGTAACGCGCCTGGAAGGCGGCGAAGCCCGATGGGCCGGCGGCCAGCGCCTCGGCAAGCTCGCAGTCGACGTCGTTTTCGCCGGCCGCGTGCCGGCGGGCGAGGGCGGCGAAGTCCGGCGGGGTCAGTCCGGCTTCGCGCCAGCGCCCCGCCAGCCAGCCCCAGTCGACGGCATGCCCCTGGGCCAGGTCCAGCACCTGTCCCGGGCTCAACGCGCCGTACAGGTGCAGGTGCCGATCCATCCGGTTGTCCACCTCGATCACAGGAGGCACAGAGGCACGGAGGCTCGCAGGAGGCGGATGGCGGGAATCCACCTCTTCGAGCCTCTGTGCCTCTGTGCCTCCTGTGAAAGGCATGTCGATTGACGCATCAGAAGTCGCAGATCTTGAGCGGCTCGAATCCGATCAGGTCGCAGGAGGCGCAGCGGTACTGCACTCCGCCGATCTCGCCTTCGACGCGGTGGCCGTGCAGGTGGCCGTAGACGCACCACGAGGCCCGGGCGGCGGTGATCAGCGGGGTGAAGCGGCTGCTGCGCTTGCCGGAGGCGACCGGTGGGTAGTGGAATACGCAGATGCGCAGGGCGGCAGGCGTACCGGACTCGACGTCAAGACGGTCGAGTTCGGCGATCGACAGCTTCAACTCGTGCTCCTCGTTGGCCAGCCAGGCCTCGATGTCGGCATCGCTGCGCTTGTCGCCATAGCGCGTCAGGGGGGCGAAGTCGCCGCCGCGGGCACCGAAGAATCCGACCGGGCCGATGCGGGCGGCACTTTTCTTGATCGCCAGGATGCGCGGCGGCAGCAGGGCGCCCATCGCCTTCTTCGTCCCCGCCCACCAGTAGTCGTGGTTGCCCTTGGCGATGACCTTCCAGCCCGGCCGGGCGGCGACCCAGTCGAGATCCGGTTTGGCCTCGGCCGGCCGCATGGCCCAGCTCAGGTCGCCGGGCGACAGCACGATGTCCTCCGGCCCGACCAGGCGGTCCCAGGCCTCGGCCATGCGCTCGTGGTGCTTCTCCCAGTGGCCGCCGAAGACGTCCATCGGCTTGGCGCCGATGGAGGTCGGACAAGGCCCAGATCACCGGCATGCCGCAGGGTCGCAGGCAACCCCGTCGGGTCAAAGGCGATGATGCCGGGGTTTGCGGATGGTGTTAAGGTCAGGTGAACCCGGGCGGCCCATTTGACATCCGATCCCGTCCCCACCATCGCCGGCCATGCCCGCCAAGATCCCCGAATACCGCCTGGGCGTCGACCTCGGCGGGACCAAGATCCATGTCATCGTACTCGATCGCAAGGGGCGCATCGTCGGTTCGGCCCGTACCGCGACCAAGGGTGAACGTGGCTATGCGGCGGTGGTCGAACGCATCGCCAGGACCGCCCTGGAGGCGCTGGACGACGCAGACGTGAAGCGCAAGTCGGTCAAGGTCTGCGGCATTGGCGCTCCCGGTCCGGTGGACGCCGAGCGTGGGATCATGCACATGGCCCCGAACCTGGGCTGGCTCGACAAGCCGCTCGCCCGCGACCTGGGCAAGGCCCTGGCGATGCGGGTCGTGCTCGGCAACGACGTCAACTGCGGAGCCCTCGGCGAAGTCGCGTACGGTGCAGCCATCGATTCGCGCAGCGCCGTGGCCGCGTTTGTCGGCACCGGACTGGGCGGTGCGGTGGTGATCGGCGGAGAGGTGGTCAATGGCGCCCACGGCTACGGCGGCGAGATCGGCCACATCCCGGCCCCGTTTGGCGATGCGCTGTGCGGCTGCGGCCGGCGTGGCTGCCTGGAGACGGTGGCCAGCAAGACCGGCCTCCTGCGGCTGATCAGCGACGCGGTGGCGCAGGGCCGCAAGGCTCAACTCGACACCACCGGCACGGTCAAGTCCAGCGCCATCGCCGAGGCGCTCGAGTCCGGCTGCCCGGTCACCAAGGCCGCTATCGACCGCATGGTCGAAGCGCTGTCCTGGGGCCTGTGCGCGATCGGCAACGTCGTCGACCCCGAGGTGTTCATCCTCGGTGGCGGGCTGGCTGAGACGCTTGGCAAGCCGCTGCTGCCGAGGCTCGCGGGGATGATGGCTGAGACCTCGGTGCTGTACCGCCGCCAGCGCCCCAAGCTGGTCATGGCGAAGCTCGGTGATGATGCGGTCGCGGTCGGGGCCGCGGTGGCAGCGGGACGGTCGGCGTGAAGTCGGTGACCAGACGCGTGCGCAAGGCACCGCCGTCGGGCCGGCCGGTCGCGGTGATCGACTGCGGGACCAGCGCGGTGCGCGCCCTGCTGGTCGAGATCCGGCCAGATGGTCCGCGCACCCTCGAGGACATCGTCCGTCCGGTCGATCTCGGAGCCGGGCTGACCGGAGGCAAGCTCTCCCACGAGGCGATGGCCGAGGTCATCGAGGCTGTCGCCGGGATCCGCGAGGCCATGCGCTCCTATGGCATCGAGCAGGTCCGCGCGGTCGCGACCAGCGGCGTACGTGAATCGGCCAATGGCGACGTGCTGATCGAACGCGTGCGCGCCGCCACCGGCATCGAACTCGAGCCGATCGACGGTGCCGAGGAGGCGCGGCTCTATTACGCCGGCCTCGATGTCCTGCTCAGGGGGCAGGGCGGCCACCTCAAAGGCCAGTCGTTGGTGGTCGAGATCGGCGGCGGCGGCGCCGTCCTCGGCCTGGTCAGCGATGGCAAGCTGGTGCGCTCCTCCGACGAGCACTACGGCACCGTGCGCGTATTCGAACGCTTCTCCACCATGCGCGACAGTGGCGACTACGCCGTGTCGATCGACCGCGACGCCCAGGGCGCGGCGCGCATGATGCTGGTGCGCTATCCCGTGGACCGCATCGCCGCGATCTACGCCAATGGCGGAGATGTGCGCCGTCTGCTTGCCCAGATCCGTCCTGACGCCCAGGGCCAGGTCGAACCGCTGCCGGCGGCTGGCATCCGCCGCTGGTACGACGCCATGTGCAGGCTGTCGCACAAGGCGCGCGCCGAGCGCTGCGGCTGCGATGAGCGCGGCGCCGACCTGCTGCTGCCGGCCGCCGCCATCCTCCTCCACGTCTGCCAGATCACCGGCCAGGACCAGGTGCTGGTCCCGCGCACCTCGCTGCGCGACGGCCTGCTCGCCGACCTGCTGCCCGGGGCGCTGGGGCCGCACCACCTCGACCGCGAACACATCCTGGCCGAGGCCCGGGCCTTGGTTGAGCGCTTCGGCGGCGACCTCGCCTACGCCGAGAACACCGCCAGCCTGGCGGTGCAGCTCTTCGAGCAGACGCGCAGTCTGCACGGCCTCGGGCCGCGCGAACGCGCCCTGCTCGAGTTCGCCTCGCTGGTGCACGACATCGGCGCCTACATCAACGTGCGCGAGCGGCACAAGCACACGCTCTACATCCTCGACCATACCGACATCGCCGGAATGACCGCCGAGGAGAAGCGCATGGTCGGCCAGATCGCGCGCTATCACCGCCGCAGCAGCCCGCAGTCCCACCACGAGGGGTTCCAGATCCTCGGCCGGCGCGGCAAGGTGGTGGTGGCCCAGCTCGCCAGCATCCTGCGCATCGCGTATTCCCTCGACGTCGAGCGCAGCCAGCGCATCAAGAAGCTGCGTTGCGACGTGGTGCCGGGCCGCCTGCTCATCCGCGTCGACCGGCGGCAGATCGCCCTCGAGCGCAACGCCATCGAGGACAAGAAGCTCATGTTCGAGGAGACCTTCGGCCTGCGCGTGGATGTCATCTCGCGCGAAGGAGAATAGCCGTGCCTCAGCCCACCAGCGTGTTCCGCCACGAAGGCGGAGTTTTTCCTGACGCCCGCCGATACCAGCGCCGCGAGCTCAGCTGGCTGGCGTTCAACCGCCGCGTGCTGGAGGAGGCGCAGGACGGAGGCGTTCCGCTGGTCGAACGCGCCAAGTTCCTGGCCATCGTCAGCTCGAACCTCGACGAGTTCGTCATGGTGCGGGTGGCCGAGCTTGCCGGCTTGGCCAAGGGCAAGGGCGACGAGGGCGACGAGGCGCGAGGCCTGCTGGGCGAGATCCGCGCCGGCATGCGCGCCATGCTCGCCGACCAGTACGCCTGCTGGCGCGACGAGGTGGTGCCGGCCCTGGCCGAGGAGGGGCTGACCATCGTCCCGCCGCAATCCTGGACCGAGGTCGACCGCGAGACCCTGCGGGTGTTCTGGCGCGACCAGCTCGAACCGGTGGTGACGCCGCTGGCGGTCGATCCGACCCGTCCGTTCCCCACCATCCCCAACCGCTCGATCACCGTTGCCGTCCAACTCGCTGGCGACGACGGCGAGAGCAAGAACGCCATCGTCACGGTGCCGCGCGACAACCGCCTGGTCGCCCTGGTCAGCAAACCGGGCTGCTACGCCATGATCGAGGACGTGCTGATGCACCACCTCGACGCGCTGTTTCCAGGCCATGCCATCGCTTCGCGCTGCCTTTTCCGCGTCACCCGCGACGGCGCCATCGAGATCGACGAGGAGCAGTCCGCCGATCTGCTCACCGAACTCGAGCAGGAGTTGTTCGACCGTGAGCGCGGCGATCCGGTGCGCCTGGAGGTCGTCGACGGCGGCGATCCCGGACTGCGCGCCTGGCTGGCGCAGCGCCTCGACCTCGACGAGGCCGCGATCACCACGGTCGGTGGCCCGCTCGACCTGACCTTCCTCTTCGGCCTGGGTGAGAAGCTAGATCAGCTCCCGGATGGCCCCAGGCCCGACCTGCGCGACCCCCCGCTGCCGGTGCAGATGAACCCGACGGTGTGGGACGACCCGTTCGCCGCCATCGCTTCTGGCGACATCCTGCTGCACCATCCCTACGAGAGCTACCAGCGCGTGGTCGAACTGGTCGAGCGCGCCGCCGACGACGCCCGCGTCCTCGCCATCAAGCAGACCCTCTATCGGGTTAGCGGCAATTCGCCGATCATCCGCGCCCTGGCCCGGGCAGCCCGCGCCGGCAAGCAAGTGACGGTGCTGATCGAGTTGAAGGCCCGCTTCGATGAGGCCGCCAACATCCGCTGGGCCCGCGCCCTGGAGGACGCCGGGGCCCACGTCGTCTACGGCCTGGTCGGCTACAAGGTCCACGCCAAGCTGCTGCTCATCGTGCGTCGCGACGAGGATGGCCTGCGCCGCTACTGCCACCTCGGCACCGGCAACTACAACGACAAGACGGCGCGCCTGTACACCGACCTCTCCTACATGACCAGCAACGAGGCGGTCGGGCGCGACGTCGCCGCCCTGTTCAACATGCTCACCGGCTACAGCCGTCCGCCGGAGCTCGAACGCCTGTGGGTCAGCCCGCTGACCATGCGCACGAACATGGTCGAGGCGATCCGCCGCGAGGCGGTGAACGCCAAGGCCGGCAGGCCGGCGCGGATCACCGCCAAGTTCAACGCCCTGGTCGACGAGGGCATCTGCGACGAGCTCTACGCCGCCTCCAAGGCCGGGGTCGAAATCGACCTGATCGTGCGCGGCATGTGCATCCTGCGCGCAGGGGTGAAGGGCCTGTCCGAGCGCATCCGCGTCCACTCGCTGATCGGCCGCCTGCTTGAGCATTCGCGCATCTTCCGCTTCGAGAACGACGGCAAGCCGCAGTTCCTCATCGCCTCGGCCGACTGGATGACCAGGAACCTCGACCGGCGGGTCGAGAGCGCGGTGCTGATCGACGACCCCCGTCTCACCGGCAGGCTGCAGGCCATCCTCGACATCTGCCTGCAGGATGACTGCGGCGTGCGCGACCTGCGCCCGGATGGCACCTATGTCAGGCGCACAGCGAAGACCGGCGACCGCTCGCGTTGCGCCTTCGCGCGGTTGTGCGCCGAGTCGTCGGCCCAGGCCGGGACGGTCGCCGGCCCGGCGGCTGCCCCGACCTTCCGGCCCCGGCGCAAGGGTGGGCGCCCGAAATAGGGCAGTTGACCCGGCTCCGATCCTGCCAGCCGCGCATGCGCTGCCTCACGTTGTTCCTCCTCGCCGTCCTGCTGACTGCCGCTGATCCGCCGCCGACCGCGGCTGCGGCACCGGAGGTCGCCTCGGTCGAGCAACGGCTCTCGCCGGTCAAGACCGACAATCCGCGCGACACTATGCGCTCGTTCATGCGTGCCATGGACCGGCACGTGCAGGCCCTGGCCGAGCGCGACCGCAAGGCCGAGGCCTGGCTCGACGATGCGGTGCGCTGCCTCGACCTGAGTTCGAGCAATCCGGTCGGCCGCGACAACATCGGCCGGGAGGCGGCGCGCCACCTCAAGGAGGTCATCGACCGCGTCATCATCATCGACTACGACCGCGTCCCGGATTCCACCGAACTGGTGCGCTGGCGGCTGCGCGGCAGCGAGATCGCGGTGCACCGCATGACCGTCGGCGACCGTACCGGCGAATACCTCTTCACGCCGGACACGGTGGCGCGGGCCAGGGACTTCTTCCTCAAGGTGCGCGACCTGCCACTGCTCGACGGCGCCACCGGCGGCGGCTTCCATGCCCCGTGGCAGGAGCAGTGGGTGCCACCGTCGCTCCGCCCCGAGGTCTTCGGCGTCGCCTACTGGCAGTGGCTGCTGATCGGCGGTCTCATCTTCGTCGGCCTGGTCATGCGCCAGCTGGTCCGTTTCGCCGGATTCCTGGTCAAGCATGCCACAAGCAAGACGTCGATGACCTGGGACGACGAACTGGTTGATGCCCTGATCGGCCCGGTCACCCATCTCGGCACCACAGGGGTCTGGTTCGCATCCCTGCACCTGATCGGGGTCGGCGGCACCGCCTACACGGTCATCGCCTTCCTGATCAAGGGGGCGTTCTTCGTCAACCTCGCATATCTCGCCTACAAGCTCGCCGGCTTCATCGGCAACCAGCTCGAGCATCGGGTCCGGCAGAAGCACCAGGACATCAACCAGGGCCTGCTGCGCCTGCTCAAGCAGACCCTGCAGATCCTCGCCCTGGTGTTCTGCCTGCTGTTGGGGGCTCAGAACATGGGCATGGACGTCGCCAGCCTGATCGCCGGCCTCGGCATCGGCGGCCTCGCCTTCGCCCTCGCCGCCAAGGACACGCTCGCCAACCTGCTTGGCTCGGTGATGCTCATGCTCGACCGCCCCTTCCGCGTCGGCGACTGGATCAAGGTCAAGGGCGAGGAGGGGACGGTCGAGGAGATCGGCTTCCGCTGCACCCGCATCCGCACGTTCTACAACTCGGTGGTCTCGATCCCCAACTCCGAGCTGGTGCTGAACAACATCGACAACATGGGCATGCGCGAATGGCGGCGGGTGCGGGAGACCTATGCGATCGTCTACGGCACGCCGACTGCACGCATCGAGGAGTTCTGCAACGGGGTCCGCGCCATCCTCCAAGCCTGCCCAGCGGTGAAGCAGGACGGCATCTCGGTCTACTTCAACGCCCTCGGCGCCTCCTCGCTTGATGTGCTGGTGAACTACCACCTCAAGGCCGCGACCTGGAACGAAGAGCTCGAGGTGCACCAGGGCCTGCTCCTGGCCGTCCTGCGGCTGGGCGAGCGGATCCCGGTCGAGTTCGCCTTCCCCACTCAGACCCTGCACGTCGCCAGCCTGCCCAAGGCCACCTGAGGGCTTGCCTCGGCGAACATTCCCGAGACATTCCGCACCCGTCAGGCTCCCATCATCTAGAGGCCTAGGATACCGGATTTTCATTCCGG
>JFJP01030228.1_pt1 | contig 18765 bp, 15 predicted proteins | sample 431651 | NCBI WGS metagenome assembly JFJP01 (sample SAMN02602958, study PRJNA72255) | Microbial mat metagenome, whole genome shotgun sequencing project. | biome: fresh water; feature: sink hole; material: water; isolation source: purple microbial (photo- and chemosynthetic) mats found in...
GGATAGTCATCACTGTTGCTGCCAAAGACGCCGCTATGCGGGGTGCCCACGGTGGTCAAGGAGGCGACTGGCGCGGAGTAGCCGCTATCCATATCAGCCAGCCCTTGCAGATAGGTGCGCGCCAGAAGACCACCAAAGGAATGCGCGACCAAATGTACGTCCTTACCCGTGGCTCGCTTAATCTGGGACACCGCCACATACAGGTCTACCGCCACATCCGCGAATTGTGCATTGGTGCGCCAACGGAACTCGAAGGGCAGGATTTTGGGTTGACTATCGCTCCCGCCCATCCGAGCTTGTAATTGATCGACCATCTGATTCCAGGTTCCAGAATCTCCGCCCAACCCACTCCAAGGCGTGTAGCCATGCATGAACAGCACGGGCTGGGCGCTGTCGGTCTTTAGCTCCGAAGCGGTGGTCGAAAACTTCGCACACAGAACCGATGCCGTTCGCTCGACCAGCTGCACTTTTCGATAAATTGCCCACCAAGGAATCTCAACCTCTTGTTCCGCCAGCGCCAGCAGCCGACGAGGCCAGCGGTAGAGTCCGGCATAAAAAAAGGTCTGCTGCTCTTGCCAACGACGTGGCGCATAATCTGGACAATACTCATCTGCACTAGCCAACGTCGCATAGGGTTCCGCTTTGGCGACCGATGACGCCGTCGATAGTTCGGTCAACGCGCTGGTGTTCAGGCGCAACACGCTCCCTTCCACCAGCGGCGCAGACAGCGTCAGCGTGATCATCGGATCGCCGTCCGCTGTCGTGCCGGTACTCAAAACCGCATCCGCCCCCACCGGCAGCGCATCCCCGTCGATCTCCACTAAACGCCGTCTCCACCTGCTGCGCCACCACCAGTTCCAGGCTACCGGCCACATCGAACGTCGCCGTCCCAGACGTAACACGCATCTGGAACGGCTTCGACCCGGCCAGCATCCCCTCCGGCGACTGGTAATTGAGCGCTCCGGTATGGGCATCCACCGTCAATCCCGTAGGCCCGGACCGCAACGTAAATTCCAAGGTGCTCTGTTGCCCCTCGGAGAACTCCACCAGCGCCGGGCCGGTCGCCAGCGCCTGTCCCACGAACAGATCGTAGCGATTCCCCTCCTCCGCACCGTCCAACTGCACCGCGCGGATTTCGGCCTGCCCGCTGCTTTCATCATCCACCACCGCCCCATCGAGGTCAGGATTCGCCGCCAGCCACGTTGCCGCCTCGGTCGGCGTAATCGTACCGTCCGCATCCGCCGCGATGAACACGATGAACACCTGGAGCGCCGCCTTGCGGGCCGGATTGCGGTTCTCGTTTTCCACCGAGTTGGCAAAATCGGCCAACACCGTTCCCCGCGAATCGCCCGCATTCAAGCGACCGATCCAGTATGCGAAGCCGAGGGCATCCGGTTCCCGGCCCAGTATATTGTTGTACAACAGGTTGACGAATTGCACATCGGTCAATGACGCCGGATATTTCGCCTGAAACTCGGGAGACGCCACGAAGCTATCAGCAATCGCGCGCATATTCCCTTGGAAACGCCCATCACCCGCCAAGAACGCATTCGTCCAAAAGGCCAGACCGTTCAGATCGCCATAATTGGGCAAGGTGGAATTGGGGATGGGCGTTCGATCAAAGGCCGCGGCATAGAACCAACTGATTGTATAGGCTACTTGAGTATCGAAGGCCGCGAACACGGACTTTGGCGCAATGAGCGTCACCGCCAGCAACAGCGCCGACATCATGAACCGGAAATAGGAACGGAAATGGGAACCGACTGACATAGATGCACCCTCCAGGCTAAAGATAAACTAATTATAGACAGATTTGAGGCGATTTCTCGCAAAAAACTGACCGAATCAGCATCATCTCCCTCCTTTGAAAAAAAGGGGGCGGGGGGAGAAAATCCCCCAGTCATTAATTCCCCCTTTTCCAAAGAGGTAGCCCCTGATGAGCGTGGCTAAATCCGCCTCACTTCACTGCTAATACAGATCAATACAAGCATTAGTCACGATCAAAGCCGATTCCAATGATTCCCTCTGGTCAATCAGAGTTTGGGCGGTTGCCCGCCAAGTTTGGTTACCCGTTTTTAACAGGATTATTTTGGGAGGCTGCCCGTATAAAGTGGACAGATCAACGAAGTCACTATCCTTGGTGACGATGACGAAATCATGCTGGCGGGCATACGCCCAGATATCGACATCTGATGCCTGTTCCAATCCGAGCAAAGCGACCTGTGAAGAACGGGAATAGTGTGGCGCGATGAGTGGCACAATCCGCCGGGATAAATTCTCGTCGAGTAGCAGTCTCACGCTGCTTTGACCCACGTCACCGTTTTTTCCCGATCGGCGGCGAAAGCGAGACAGGCCAAAATATCGGCATGGGTTAATTCAGGGAAATCTTCAATAATTTCTGCTGGCGTCATGCCCGTAGCCAGCCAACCCAGCACATCGTAAACCGTGATTCGCAAACCACGAATACAGGGCTTGCCACCGCGTTTTCCAGAGTCTATAGTAATAATACTTTTATATTTCATTGTTTTACCTTCAAAATTATTAACAAATGGGGAGCCGGATGGATTTCTCCCCCTTTGAAAAAGGGGGGCCGGGGGGGATTTCTCAGCTAAACAATGTACTTAGGTTTGCCGCCGATACCTAACAGTCCTACCGCCACCCCGCCGAGTGCAACCGCAAACCACAACGTCGCAATCCGGCATAACAGAGTGATCGCCACCGCGGTCGCACTGTCCGCCCCGAAGGCGATCAACAACACCCCCATCACCGCTTCGGTTCCCCCCACCCCGCCGGGGAGAAACGACAATGCGCCGGCCAACACGGCAATCGCGTAAATGCCGATGCCAGTAGCCAGGCTGATCCCGATGCCAAGGTTCTCCGCGATGAGGTACAAGGATAACCCTTCCAATCCCCAGGACAGCACACCAAGGCTCATGCCGAACAGAAAATAGCCGGGTCGTAACAGCACGGCTGCCGAGTCGAACAACCGCGCCAGCCGGTCGATGTGATGACCGTAACGATGGCCTTGTCCCAAAACACGCAGTTTATCCGGCAACCAAGCACGGGTGATCAGCCAACCCAGTGGCACGGTCAGCACCCACGCCAGGATCACCAGCCAGGAGTAATCAGGCCGCGCCAGCAGGATCAGCAGCGCCAGCAGACTCATCGCTAACACGTCCAGCAACCGTTCCACAAACAGCGCCGCCAGGCTTTGCGAGTAGGTCACGCCATACTGATGGAGATACAGCGACCGCACCGCTTCACCGGCTTTACCCGGCGTCACGGTCAAGGTAAAGCCCGCGAGATAATAGAGAAAATGCCGCCGCCAGGGTAGAACGTGGCCAAAGGCGGCGATGTAGTATTCCCACCGCCAGAAGCGCAACAGATAGTTCACCAGCGACAGGGCGAAAATCGCCACCAGCACCGGCCAACCCACCCGTCGCAGGGCGGCGAAAACCGCTTCCCGGTCAGCGAACAGGACAAAGCCCAAATACATTAGAGCGGCCAAGCCAATGCTCAAAGTCAGGGCGCGGCGATGGTGAGGGGACATCATTGAAGGCGATCAGTGAGGGGCGGTAATGAGAGGACCGACCAAGGTTCGGTGCGCAATATAGGCCAGCACCCCGCAACCGGCAATGATCGCCGCCATCGGCAACGCCGAATCCCCGCCAATCAATCCAACCAGCAGACTGGACAGGGTGGCGATGCCAAATTGCAAAGCGCCCAGTAGTGCCGAGGCACTGCCTGCCCGCCGACCCTGATGCGCCAGGGCGTTGGCGGTGGCGTTCGGTCCGGTGAAGCCGAGGGTAATGCTGTAGCCGAGCAAGGGAACCAGCAAACCCGGCAACCCGCCCCAGCCACTGACGGCCACCGCCAGCATCGCTAACCCTAACAGGACAGTCGCCCGATTCGCCCGCTGTAAAATCACATCGGTGGAATAGTGCACCAACAGGCGACGATTCATCTGGGAACTGGCGATCAAGCCAAAAGCGTTCAGGCCGAACAACCAACCGAAATTCTGCGCCGACACACCATAGACCTCGATAAATACATGCGGCGAGCCGGTGATGTAGGCGAACATGCCGGCATGGGCAAAGCCACCGGTCAGGACGTAGCCCATAAAATACCGGTCGCGGAACAAATCGCCATACCCCCGCAGCGCAGCGCCAATGCTGGCGCTGGCAATGGTGTCCTTCGGGCGGGTTTCCTGCAGATGACGCCAGACGGCGAACAGGCAGGCCAGGCCAAACAGCGCCAGTCCCATGAAGATCGCCCGCCACCCGGCGAACCAGAGAATCCAGCCCCCGATGAATGGCGCAAGGATCGGTGCCAGTCCCATAATCAGCATCAGCAGTGAAAACACCCGCGCTGAGGTATGGGCATCGCAACAATCACGGACAATGGCGCGAGCGATGACGATGCCCGCGCACCCGCCCAGCGCCTGGAAAAACCGCAGAACGATCAGTGTGGCCAGATTCGGGGCCAGGGCGCAGCCAATGGAGGCCACGATGTAGAGCGCCAATCCGGCATAGAGCGGCGGCTTGCGGCCATAGCGGTCAGCGAGTGGCCCATGGATCGTCTGGCCGAGCGCCAGGCCAATGAAAAAACTCGCTAAGGTGAACTGCGCCGTCGAGGTTTCCGCGCCGAATTCAGCGGCGATGGTGGGTAATCCCGGCAGGTACATGTCGATGGACATCGGCGCGAACGCGATGAGTGCGCCGAGCATCAGCAGCCAGGACAGGGGTGGGTGGGTCAGGGCAGGGAACTCCGAAATAGATAGAAGTTATCGGCGGGACGTCTGCACGGTCGCCAGCGCTGCACTAATCGCTGCCGTTTCCGCTTCATCCAATTGCCGCATCAATTTACCGATGTATTGCAACTGCCGTTTGCGGCCACCCCGTTGGACGATGCTCTGGGCGATCTTCACCGCTGCCAGTAGATCATCCGGTAACGGTATCCGCTTTAATTGCGCGGTCGTGAGCTTCACCAGGTTTTCGCCCAACTCTTGCAGTGCGGTGGCTTCCCGCTTGCGCTGGCTTTTGCTGGGCAGTTCCGGGGCATCAAAGTCATCAGAGGTGTTATCAGGAACTTCGGCAAACCGGGCAGAGTCATGGCCGGACATCGCTAAATCAGGCTCCCGCTGTCCCGGTTCTCGGGCAGTTTAGGTTTGGTTTCCCCGTGCCGTTCCAGGAACGCCTCGACCTCGGGCCACACCTCCCGGATCACGACCAGTTTCTTTAACCCCAGACTGAATGGACGGAAGCCACCTTCAAAATTCAGGGCACCTTGGCGGCGCTGCGCAACCGGGCGTTTTCTTCCTCCAGTTCCCGCAGGCGCTTCAACATCTCCTGCTCATCGACTTTCGCTGGCATGGTTTATCTGCTCCTTAAAATGAAGGTGGTTGAAAAATTTGCATTGACCGGTTGGCCTTGAACGGGTTGCAAGTGATTTAATCGTCCGTCAACGCTGCTGTCAGGCAATCCAGCACCTGCTGGATGAGGGTACTGGGCGCTTTTTCCACAAAACTGGCGCGGCGGATTACCCAGTCCAGCGATTTAATCTGGTGCGCATGGACTGCGCCATCGGTGCGTAATCCAAATCCCATCAGTGGCACCAAAAAACCACTATCACGAGCAAGCGTGGCAGCGCCTCCGGAAATTGGGCAAACCATCGCCAAGCGAAAGCGCTGATTGAAAGTCTGGGATGAGACGACCAGGCAAAAATGTTGACCCTGCATTTCCTTACCGCTGGCCGGGTCAAATTGGAGATGCAGAATATCACCGCGTTCGGGAATCACTGTTCATTTCCTGCTGCCGACATTTCATCCCATCCTTCCACCCGACAGAGTCCAACGGGCGTAGCCGCCAGTAGCTCGGCCAGCCGATGCCGTCCTGGCTTGAGTTTTAACTCGTCACCGTGGATTTCGATGAAAACGGGAGAACCCGCTTCCAAGTGGTTCTGCTCAACATAAGCTTGTGGAATGGTCAGGATCAGTGAGCCACCTGAACGGCGGAGTGCAGCAGTTAGCATGATAAAGACTCTCCAATGCATTTTACTTCAATAAAACTTGCCCTTTTTTCTGCAACGCCCGCCGATGATTTCTGCTACCCGGCTGGCGTTGCGCCAACATGCTTTACTCGACCTTGACCACACCCATCGCCCCGCGCCCGAATTGCCACGGTTTGTACATATCTTCCACAAACACGGCCGGTTGCCGATAGATGCCCGGCGTCACCGCTCGAACCAGATAGGCCAGGGTGAATTTCCGGGCATTACCCGCCTCCACGTCCAGCGCTGCGACAAACCGATCATCGCGGATTTCGGTATGCAGTGTAGTGGTCAATTCCGGTAGCCAGGCAATGTCCGTAGTCGAGGCATTATGCGCCAGCCGGGCGTTTTCAATCTCCAGCCCCGCTGGTAACAAATCCACCACCAGCGCCTGCTGTTCCCCGCTGTCCTGCGCTTCACCGGTGATGACTGCGACCAGCAGATCATTCTGGCGAATCTGGCCGGGATCGACCTCCTGACCGGCGCGGGTATAGTAACGACGGGCAATCGTGAAGCCTTCCTGCGCCGGGGGTTGCGGCGCGACCGGAACGCCGCTGACATCCAGCACCGCCCAGGCCGGTTGCTGACCCTGATTGACCACTGTGAGTTTGCGGGCCAACTGTTCGCTGGTTGGCGTCAGGTAGAACGGATCGGTGGTGATCGTTTGCCCTTCGACCGCCAGCCGCAACGAACCGGTTTGTTTCAGCAACGCATGAGCGGCGAGCAACAACCAGGCTTGTTCTTGGGTGCTGGAGTAACGCCGCTGGTTAAACTCGGTAGCGACTTCTTCAGCCAGTTGCGGCAGCCGCTCCGGCAACACTCCCGATTCGGCCAGTAGCGTCAATAGCGCTGCGCGATCCCGCAACGGCGTCCCATAATCGCGCACCGTGCCGCGTTCCTGCCGGTTCAGGGCCGCCGTGAACGCTTCTTTGGCGCGCTCCAGTTCGCCATACCGGGCGAGAGATGCCCCCAATTGCGCTTGAGCCAGCGCCGATGGCAACTTTTGCAAGTGGTTATCATGCAGATAACGCAGATCGCCGATAGCCGCCTTCTGCTCCCGCGCCAGTACATAAAGCGCATAAGCCCGCCAGCCCAGTTCAGCTTCAGCGAAGTCGTCGGAACTCAGGCGCTCGCGCAGATAGTCGAGTCCCCGCCGCCAGGCGTTGTCCGGGACTAAATACTTTTCCTGCCGGGCACGCACCACGAAGTCCATGGCGTAAGCGGACAGCCAGCCTTCAGTCGAACTTTCCGGACCCCAGAGTCCAAAGCCGCCGCCCGCGTCTTGCATCGTCAAAATACGTTGCAGCGCCTCCTGCACTCTCGTGCGTAATCCGGCTTCCGTCGCATTCTGACCGGCCCAGACCGTGGCGACCTGATTGAAGTACAACAGCGGCAGGGCGCGGCTGGTGGTCTGTTCCAAACAGCCATAGGGATAGCGGTCCAGTTGGGCGAGCAGCTCCGGGACGTTAAAATTAGGCCGACTGGCGACACTGAGCCGAATCTTGCCAGTGCCGGGGATCACATCGACCAGCAGTTGCTCATTGAGCCGCAGCGCCGCCCCCGCATCGAGGCGTTGCGCGGTGCGTTCCGTGCTGACGGTTTGCGCCGGACGCACCCCGATATCGGATTCCCGAATCAGGTTAAACCCATTCGGCCCGTCAATATGCAGACGCACCTGACCCGCACCGGGGTGTAACCCGCGCAGGGTGAAGCGGTGGCTTTCCTGGTTCTGCTGGGCGGAATCCGCAACCTTGAAGGTAAACGCTGCCGGTTCGGTCACTGCGACAGTCCCTGCAGTGCTGAGTCGAATCGCGTAATCACCGGGTGGGGCGTTCAAATTCTGCACGGTCACGGTAACCCGGCTTTCATCTTCCGGAGCCAGGAAACGCGGCAGGTAGACCCGCGCCACCAGTGGATCGCGCACCAGGGGGGCAGCGTCAGCCTTGCCCACCCGGCGACCATCCCAGGCGACCGCCATGAGCCGCAATTGCCCGTTGAAGTCCGGCAAAACCAGCGGAATCTTCGCCTGACCACCGGCGTCCAGCGCGACCGGCCCGGAGAACAGCGCCAGCGTTTTTACCGTGCGAATCGCTGAGGGATCCAGTTGCCGACTTTCCGCATCGCCGCCGACTTTGAGGGAACCCGGACGGCCGCCGGTTTCAATCAGCTTGCCGTACAGATCGAGCAGTTGCATGCCCAGTCGGCGCTTGCCGAGGAAGTAGTCCACCGGGTTCGGGGTGGTGAAATCAGTGAGTTGCAAAATGCCTTCATCCACCGCGGCCACGGTAAGGTAAGTCGGTTGACCGGGATCGAAACCGGTGACCGTGACCGGCAATTCCACGTTCTGGCGCGGTTTCCATTCGGTTGGCGCATTCAGCGCGATATTCAGAGTACGCGGTGCGGGATCCAGTCCCACCCAGGCGACGCCGATGGCCCGACCCGGCCCGCGTGCTGTCACGCTGTCTCCCGGACGGAAAGCGGTGGCCGCCAGGTAAACACCCGGTCCCCATTCAGGGGGAATCGGCAATTCTACCGTCGCCCCTTCTGCGGGAACGCTGACCGTTTTGCTCAGCCAGAGGCGGTCACCCACCACGTTCAGCAACACTTCCCCGGCGAATGGCGCACGCAGGAAAACTTTGGCGGTCGCACCGGACGGATAACGCGGTTGATCCAGGGTGACCTTCATCTGATCCGGGGTATCGCCATCGCCAGGGGTTTCAAACCAGCCGGCAGTGAAGCGCACGCTGGAGCCAATGCCGGTCTGCGGGTCCAGCACATCCAGCCGGTAGCGCCCCCAGTCCAGGCCGCGTTGGGTGACGACTGCCGGTTGTCCCGCAGCGAGGGTCAGGGTCTGGCTGGCGACTGGGGCGGTATCACGGATCACCATTTTGTAGTTCCAGCGGCCTTCATCGTGATACCAGTAATAGTGATAGTCCTCACGCACCAATTTGGCGGTCAAGCCACCGTGCGCCTGCGGCTGACCGGATGAGTCAACGGCGATCACGTCAAACCCGGCCTCCTGCCCGGTCTGAATGCCGCCATCAGCGAAGCGCGGCTTAATGCCAATAGCGAAGGGATGAACGCGGTAGGGTAGATCCAGACTGCGGGTGACCGGACGCCCGCCCGGATCAAACAGCGAGACTCGCAACCGGGCTTGCAGCGGGCGTGTGGTGTCCGGGGTCTCGGTCAAACTGACCTCCGCTTGCGCCTTGCCCATGCCGTCGGTATTCGTCAATGGTGCCGGAAAGCGCTGGGCGGTCCAGGTGTCCTGCACCAGCCCGAAGCGGTAGCCGGGGAAGGTCGGGTAGGGGTTGGGGTCTTCGCGCAGGATGATTTCACCCTCGGCTTTGAGATTCGCTGCGGGTGCGCCGTACAGGAACCGGCCGTTAATGTCCACGGTGACCGATTCGCCCGGCTTCAACACCGGCGTTGCTGAACTCAGTTCCAGCTTCAGGCGCTGCGGCACGAAATCCTCAACCTGGAAATTGACCTCACCGACCGGCTCGCCTTTGGGGTCGGTGTAGGCTTTAACCGTCCAGGCACCAGTGCGGGCGTTCAACGGCAGGGTAATCTGGCTGTGATAGCCGCCCAGCGCTGGATTGGCCGGGCGCAGTTGCAGGGTTTCCACTTCATCCGGGCGGAACACTTTCAGCGTGACCGGTGCGGTTTCGGCCAGGGCGTAACCCCGGCTGTCACGGAGCAGGGTCATCAACTCCACGGTTTCCCCCGGCCGGTAGACGCCGCGTTCAGTGTACAGAAAGGCATCTACAGCACCCGGCGCGGTACGACCATCGACGCCCCGGTCACTGAGATCGAAAGCCGGTTTGGTCAAATCCAGGAAGTTGTAATCGCCCTGACCGAAGGCCATCAGCGCGGCGGGTTCGCGGCCGCCATCCCCGCGCAACAGACCCGGATCGAAACGGACATAACCTTTCGCGTCGGTGACCGCCTTGCCCAGTTCGCCGTTGTTGCGGGCATACAGGCGCAGATCAATGCCGGCCAGCGGTTTAGCTCCGGCCAGCGAGCGGACAAAGACATGCAGGCCATCGTTGCCGCGCAGGGTGAACAGGCCGAGATCGGAAACCACCAGCCATTGGGTGGCCTGGTTCTCCCATTCGTTGTCCGAACTCTGCGTAGTGGGTTGAGCGGCGACGATGTAGACGCCCGGTTGCGGGTCGCGCAGGAGTTCGGTGATCGACAGGGCGGTAGTGACGTCCTGATTGCGTTCGCCGCTGGCCAGGGTCAGCACGCCCTCCCAGACCTGCTCGCCGGAACGCTTGGCAATGGCGCTGAGATCGTAACCATCCAGCAGATTGGTAATCCGCCGATTTTCGATTTCCCGCAGCAGGTTGCGGTCGTTAATCCGCAATATCCGCAGTCGCGCCTCTTGTAGATTTACACTGGTCAATGGCAACTGTTGAGTGCCGGTTTTCGGCAACACATAGGTTGCGCCCCGGAATCCCAGAGTGGGTTTGCGATCGTCTACCTTAGCGGTGAATTCCTGAGCCGCCTGGGTTTTTTCGCCACTGGCCGAAGGAATGCCGGCGCGCGCCTTGATGACGTAGCTTTGGCCGTGGCGGCCGCCTTCCACGCAGAGCTGCCGCTCTTCGGCAGTGACGACCGCTTGAAAAGTTGGTTCGATGACCAAATAGTCTTCATAGTGAAGCTGCCGACCCTTGGCCAAGTCATCAGAAAAGTTGAGGCAGATTTTGGGCGCGGCGTTGTCTGATTCGACTTCAACGCCCTTGATCTGGAAGGCATTGGCGTCCACCAGTTCCTGATAGCGCTTGGCGACGCCGGCGTTGTCTTCGAGGTCGAGGGCCTCACGCCAGGCCGCAATGGCGTTTTTCGCTGCCCGCTCCCGGTCGTACAGTTCACCGAGCCGGAACAACGCCCGGGCGCGATCAGCCGGTGCGACAGCCGCTTGCAAGGCATTCCAGGCGGCCTGCTGGGTGCGTTCGCGGGAGCGTTGCCGGGTAGCGTAATCGAGTTCTTGTTGTTCGGCCTGTGCCTGCCAGGTCTGGCTTAGCGCCAGCCACACCGCAGTTTGCCCGGCACCGGCGGCAATGGCGGTTTCATAAGCCGTAATCGTCTCCGGCCAGGTTCCCCGCCGGGCCAGTTTCTCAGCCTGTTGCAACAATATTGCTGATGTTTGGCCCGATGGTTGGCGACCATCGCGGATGAGTTGCTGATACTGAGCAGCAGCGGTAGCTAGCGACCCATCGTCGACAGCGTGAGTACTGAGGGGTAATAGGAGGGTCAGCAGGATGAACAGGAACACGGGACTGCCCAGATAACGCATGGCGGACTCCTTCGGTTAGGCGGCGAGCCGGGCGCGGGTTGGCTCGCAACTTGGATGCTATGATCAAAGGCGATGATGAATTATCATTAAAGGTGAAAAATACACCAACTCTACATAACAGTATAAATATATCAGTTAGCGCCGTGATCGACTCGGAGGGTTATCGACTTAACGTGGGCATCATCCTGTGTAACACAGAAGGGCGCCTGTTCTGGGCAAGACGAATCGGCCAGCATTCCTGGCAGTTTCCCCAGGGCGGCATCCGGCGGGATGAATCGCCAGAGCAGGCCATGTTCCGCGAATTGGCCGAAGAGGTCGGCTTGCGCCCGGAACATGTCCAGGTGATCGGCTCCACCCGGGGCTGGTTGCGCTATCGCCTGCCTAAACGTCTGGTTCGAGAAGGGTGTTCACAGGCGTGTATTGGCCAGAAGCAAATCTGGTTTCTCCTACAAATGCGGTGCAGCGAAGAAGCGGTGCAACTGGATCTGTCGGATCGCCCGGAATTCGACCATTGGCAATGGGTCGATTACTGGTATCCCTTGCGGGCGGTGGTGCCGTTTAAACGGCATGTTTACTGGCGGGCGCTGCACGAACTGGCGCCCCTACTGTTAGGAACGTCGCGGCAGACCGGCCGGCGCGAAGATCACTTCGTTCGGTCACGGTCAGTAGAAACGGCCGGCACGAATGCCGTGGTTCAGCATGTCACGGTTCTGCAGATGCAGCGGGTCGAGAATAGCCAAAATCCGGTGATTACCCGGATGGTCGTAGCGACGCGGCGCTTGAGTACGCTGGAGGCTTCGAATGCGGTACCTGCGGTGCCGAAAGCCCCCGCCGCCCTGGAGGAAAGCCGGGAGGCACGCCCAGCGCATACCGCAGCGGCCAGCCGATCACGCTGGTCCCCACGTTAATCCTCCTGTTTCGCCGTCTTTTTTTTGCCTTGAGGGCGCTTCCATGCTGGATACTTTGCGGCGCATCGTCCAAGACATTAACGCCACCCGCGATCTCAATGAGGCGCTGAACCTCATTGTCACCGAAGTGAAGGCGGCGATTCATACCGATGTCTGCTCGGTGTATATGACTGATGCGACCCGTGGTCAGCATGTGCTGATGGCCACCGATGGTCTGCGTCCCGGCGCGGTAGGCAAGGTGCGCCTGAAGATCGGCCAGGGCTTGATCGGAATGGTGGCTGGCCGCTCCGAACCGGTTAACCTCGATAACGCCCCGGCTCATCCGGCCTTCCGCTACATTGCTGCGACCGGTGAAGCGCCCTTCCATGGGTTTATCGGTGTCCCGATCATCCGGCGGCGCAAGGTGCTGGGGGTGCTGGCGGCGCAGCAGCGCGAGCAGCGCAAGTACACGGCGGATGAAGAATCGTTCCTGGTGACGCTGGCGGCGCAACTGGCCGGTTGCATCACCCAAGCGGAGATTCGGCAGGCGCTGGATCGACTGGGCGATGATGCGCTGTCCGGCACCCTGTTCCTGGAAGGCGTCTCCAGCGCCCGGGGCGTGGCGATTGGTGAGGCCGTCGTGGTCTTTCCCGCGACCGCGCTGGCGCAGGCTCCCGATAAAGATATTGACAATCCCGAGGCTGAGGCGGCGCGGTTTCGGCAAGCGGTTTCGGCGGAGCTGGCGGAATTGCAACGGCTCAGTGAGCGGATGCGGCTGTTGCTGTCGGCGGGCGACCGGGCGCTGTTTGACGCCTACGCCATGTTGCTCAGCAGCGATAGTCTGGTCAACGGCACGCTGGAGCGCATTCATGCCGGCAATTGGGCGCCGGGGGCGTTGCGGGCGACGGTGATGGAATACGCCAATATTTTCGCGGAAATGGACGACCCGTATCTGCGCGAGCGTGCTGCTGACATCGTGGATCTCGGTCAGCGCCTGCTGGATCGGTTGCAGGAGGAGCAAACCGCCAGTCGCCATTATCCGGACAACACCATTTTGATGGGCGATGACATCAGCGTCTCGCAGTTGCTGGATGTGCCGCCCGAGAAAATCAAGGGTCTGGTGTCCGTCCACGGCACCAGTACCTCGCATGTCGCCCTGCTGGCGCGGGGTTTGGGGATTCCGGCGGTATTCGGGGTCAGCAATCTGCCGCCGGGCCGGTTGAATGGCCGTGAAGTGGCTGTGGATGGCTATACGGTGCGAGTCTGTGTGCAGCCCAATCCGGCGCTGCGTCAGGAATATTTAAAGCTGATTCACGAAGAGGCCGAACTGTCGCGCGGTCTCCAGCATTTGCGTGATCTGCCGGCGGAAACTCTGGATGGTCATCAGTTGGCGCTGTACGCCAATTCCGGCCTGTTCGCGGATATCGCCGCTGCTCGAAACAGCGGGGTGCAGGGCGTCGGATTGTACCGGTCCGAGATGCATTTTTTCCTGCGCGACCGGTTTCCCGGCGAGGAAGAGCAGACCACAATTTACACCCGGATTCTGCGGATCATGGACCCCTATCCGGTGGTGTTGCGGACGCTGGATGTCGGCGGCGACAAGTCGTTGCCCTATTTTCCCATCAGCGAGCAGAACCCGTTTCTGGGCTGGCGCGGCATCCGCATTAGCCTGGATCAGCCGGATTTGTTCAAAACCCAGGTGCGGGCGATGCTGCGGGCCGGGATCGCTTATCCGAATCTGTCGATCCTGTTGCCGATGATTAGCACGGTCAGCGAATTGAGCGAGGCGTTGGGTCTGATGCGCAGCGCTGAGGCTGAATTGCGCGAGGAGGGTGTTCCGGTGCAAATGCCTCGCGTGGGCATTATGGTTGAAGTGCCATCCGCGGTCTGGAAGATCGACAGGCTCATCGGTATGGTCGATTTCGCTTCGATCGGCAGCAATGACCTGACCCAGTATTTGTTGGCGGTGGATCGGAATAATGACCGGGTGGCGAAGTTGTACGACTCACTGCATCCGGTGGTGCTGGCGGCGATTCAGCATGTGATTACCCAGGTGCAGGCGGCGGGGCGGCCGGTCAGTGTTTGCGGTGAAATGGCCGGTGATCCGGCCGCCGCCTTGCTGCTGTTGGCGATGGGCATCGACAGCCTGAGCATGAATCTGGGCAGTCTGCTCAAGGTAAAATGGATGATTCGCAGCGTCCGCCGTGATGAAGCACAAGCGCTGCTGGCGGAAGTGATGGATCTGGATACCGCGACCGCTGTCCGGGAACGCGCCAATATCTTTCTTAACCAGCACGGATTGAGCGGGTTGCTGCGGGTGGGGCAGTGACCTACTACCTTTTTAAAGGTTAATGACGGAAACCCGATGATCGGGCAGCGGGCGTGGCGGTAGAGAGTGTAGATCCGGTCTACAAATGTGGATTGACGCCATGGCCAGCCGGGCGTTAGCATCACCCCGCAAACAATATGGGTTTCCCACGGACATTGAGTCCGCTGGGAGGGAATCTGGTGAAGCGGTGATAGCGCCGCTGATTCCAGAGCTGCCCCCGCAACTGTAAACAGCGAGTCGCGCCCCCCGCGAGCCACTGGCCGATCCGGCTGGGAAGGCTGGGTCAGCGACGAAGACCTGTAAGCCAGGAGACCTGCCGATGTTGTTCATCCACGTATTTCCGGGCGGGGTGCTCCGGGGTTGCGGACGGTCTCCTGCCAAGTGTGCGCTGCCGGCCAGTTCCGGTAGCCCTTCTTTAAGAAGCCTCCTCCCCTTGAACCCGCTGCTCCAACACCAGGGGAGATTCTTTTGCCATGCATATTACCGAAGGCTTTTTGCCGCCGCTACATGCTGCGGCATGGACCGCTGTCGCCTTGCCCTTTGTTATCGTCAGCGCCTGGCGGGTGAATCGCCTGATGCAGGATCAGCCGCAAACCAAGTTGCTGCTGGCGGCGGCGGGCGCGTTTGCCTTCCTGATCTCGGCGCTCAAGCTGCCCTCGGTGACCGGAAGCTGTTCTCATGCGACGGGTACCGGGTTGGGGGCGATCCTGTTTGGTCCGGCGGTGATGGCGTTACTGGGGACACTGGTGTTGCTGTTTCAGGCGCTGCTGCTGGCGCATGGCGGTATCACGACGCTGGGCGCGAATGTCTTTTCCATGGCGATTGTGGGTCCCTGGGTGGCGTATACGGTGTTGCGCAGTACCCAGGGGCTGGGGGCGTCGCTGGCCGTAAGCGTGTTTCTGGCCGCGATGTTGGGCGATGCAGCGACGTATTTGACTACAGCCGGACAACTCGCTCTGGCGTTTCCCGATCCGGTGAGCGGGATTACCGGATCCTTCCTCAAATTCGCTGGCGTATTCGCCCCGACCCAGTTGCCGTTGGCCGTCGTGGAAGGGCTGTTGACCGTAGTCATTGTCAACTTTCTGCGCGAATACAGCGGTGAAGAATTGCAAAGTCTCCAGTTCCTACGGCCAGCGCTGGCCACGGAGACCCGGACATGAAAGCGCAGAATATCGGGCTGTTGTTATTGGCTATCGTGCTGATTGTTGGTTCAGTATGGATCGGCAGTCGTCAGGAGGGCGCTGAATTTGCGGGAACCGATGGGCAGGCGATGGTCATGGTCGCTGCGCTGCATCCGGACTATCAACCGTGGTTTGACTTCGTTTGGGAACCCCCGCCGGAAATCGCCAGTGGCCTGTTTGCGCTGCAGGCGGCGCTGGGCGCGGGAATTCTGGGCTATTACCTCGGCTTCCGGCGCGGACGGGCGCACAGTCGGCGGAATCGTGCTGATGCGGGCGATTGATCATCATGCCTGGACGAATCGCTGGCGCGACCGGCATCCCTTGGAAAAGCTGTTGCCTGCCTTGACGCTTCTGTTATTGACCTTGTTCCTGCCGCCACTGACCACCGGGCCGCTGGTGTTCATCAGCATGGCGCTGGCGACGGTGTGGGCCGCGGGCGTACCGGTGCGGGCGTTCGGCAGCGTCATGGCGGTTCCCGCCGCTTTTCTGCTGGCCGGTGCGCCGTTTCTGGCGATTTCCGTGAGTTTTGCCGACGGATTCAGTGTGCAGCTTGCCCCGACTGGCGCGTGGCTGGTGCTGGAAACCACAGTACGGGCGCTGGCGGCGGTGAGTTGTCTGGCCTTTTTGACCCTGACCACGCCGCTGACCGATTGGGCACCGTTGCTGCGGCGACTGGGAACGCCGGCCAGTGTGGTGGAGTTGATGTTGTTGATGTACCGACTGATTTTTGTGTTCGCCGAGCGGGCGTTGACCGGGCAGCAGGCACAAGCGGCGCGACTGGGTTATGCGCGCTTTGATCGGAGTCTGCATTCGACTGGCCTGCTGGCAGGTAATTTGTTCCAGCGGGCGCTGGATCGGGCGCGGCGGTTGGATCGGGGCTTGGCAGCGCGGGGTTACACGGGTGAATTGCGGGTGTTGACCCCGGAGCGGCCGCTGTCATGGCCACATCTGGCGATGGCGATGACGCTGGTCGGGGGAATCGGCCTGCTGGGCGGGTTGCTGGCGCGTGGATGGCCATGACCGCACCGCTGTTGGCGGTGCACGGGCTGGAGTATCGCTATCCGGGCGGTGTTGTCGCGCTGCACGATCTGCATTTGCAGATCCGCACGGGGCAGAAACTGGCCATTCTCGGCGCAAACGGCTCCGGCAAGACCACGCTGCTGCTGCATTTGAATGGCACGTTCCGCCCGACGCACGGTGAAATCCGGATTGACGGTCAGCCTGCGGGCTATGGTCGTCAGGCGCTGAACGACTGGCGGCGGCGGGTCGGGCTGGTGTTGCAAGAGCCGGATGATCAGTTGTTCGCCGCAACAGTGGAACAGGACATTTCATTTGGCCCGTTGAATCTGGGTCTGTCGGCAGCGGAGACCCGCGAGCGGGTGCGCGAGGCATTGGAAGCGTTGCGGATAGCCCCGCTGGCGCAACGGGCGACGCATACCCTCAGTTTCGGCCAGAAGAAACGGGCGGCCATTGCCGGGATAGTAGCGATGCGTCCGGAGGTGCTGGTGCTGGATGAACCGACCGCCGGTCTTGATCCCCATGGAGTAACGCATTTACTCGGCGTCCTGCGGCAATTACACGAAGCCGGTGCTACGCTGGTCTTTTCCACTCATGATGTGGAACTGGCCTACACCTGGGCGGATGAAGTGGCAGTTTTCCACGAAGGCACGGTGCGGATTCAGGGCGAAACGACCGCCGTGCTGGGCAATCGGGAACTGTTGCATCAGGCGCGTTTGCGACCGCCGTTGCTGCTGGACGTAGCGCAGGCGCTCGGGGTTGACGGCGAAGCGCTCCCCCGAACCCGAGAGGCACTGTTGGAACTCACTACGCGCTGCGCATTACTCGCTACTCGCTAATCCCTGATAATTCGGCGCATAGTCCGCCGCCAGCCGGATTGCTTCCACCATGCTCAGGGGATTGGCCTGGCCAGAACCGGCCAGATTGAAAGCGGTGCCGTGATCGACCGAGGTGCGGATGAAAGGCAGGCCGATGGTGACCGCGATGGTGCGGTAGAAATCCACCATTTTGGTCGCGATGTGTCCCTGGTCGTGGTACAGCGACAGCACGGCGTCAAAGGCACCTTCCCGCGCCAGATGGAAGACGGAATCGGCGGCGATGGGGCCGACGACATCGAGACCCAGCGCACGGGCGTCAGCGATGGCCGGTTCCAGTTCCTGGGTTTCCTGATGGCCGAACAGACCGTGTTCGCCGCAATGGGGATTGAGTCCGGCGACCGCCAGTCGTGTGCGGGATATGCCCAATGCCTTGAGCGCCCAGGCGCACCGCTGGAGATAGTCGAGAACCCGCTTGCGCGTGACCAGTTTAATCGCCCCCGCCAGGGGAACGTGTCGGCTGAGGAAGAAGACTTTCAGGTTAAACACCTGGAACAGGGTCAGTGGATCGGCGATGCCGGTCAGGCGGCCCAGCAGTTCGGTATGCCCGATATCGCGGATACCGGCGGCTTTGAGCGCTTCCTTGTTGATCGGCGTGGTGGCCAGTGCGTCGATACCGCCCGCCTGGCATAGTTCTACGGCCTTGACGATAAACTCATAGGCCGCCCGACCGGCTTGCGCCTGTGCCTGACCGAAAGGTGCCCAGCGGGCGTCGATGTTGGCCAAATCCACCAGATCGATGCCGCCGTGCTGGTAAACCCCGTCAGCCGGATCCGTCACGATGTGAATGTCCAGGTGAGTCAGCCCGGTAATCCGTAACGCCCGCCGCAGGGCGCTGGCCTCGCCGATGACCAGCGGGCGGGCGGTTTCATAAATCGCCGGTTGCGCCAGCGCCATGGCGACAATTTCCGGCCCAACGCCAGCAATATCGCCTAAGGGAATACCAATAAGACTACGGTGTGTTGCCGTTTTGCGAGTGACCATCTTCCTGCTCTGACGTGGTTGGGCATGACCTTTCGTAGCATAAACCGCAATCCGTTGCATCAACCATGACATTTTAGGACACGGCTCATTTCCTGCTTCACTGAGGCCGGTTTCACCGGGGTGTTGCGACGGCTCGACTGAG
>JFJP01038277.1_pt1 | contig 18759 bp, 15 predicted proteins | sample 431651 | NCBI WGS metagenome assembly JFJP01 (sample SAMN02602958, study PRJNA72255) | Microbial mat metagenome, whole genome shotgun sequencing project. | biome: fresh water; feature: sink hole; material: water; isolation source: purple microbial (photo- and chemosynthetic) mats found in...
TATTTCCAAAAAAAATGTAGGTTTGTAGTAAAGAAATTCTACAGTTAATTTTAAATATACGATCTATGAAAATGATTCAGGACTTTAATTTCAAGGGAAAAAAGGCGATAGTCAGGGTAGATTTTAATGTACCCCTCGACAAAAAAACTTTTACAGTAACAGACGACACCCGTATCAGGGGAGCATTACTCACTATCAATAAGATACTTAATGATGGCGGATGTCTGATCCTTATGTCGCATCTTGGCAGGCCAGAGGGACCGATGGAGAAATATTCACTAAAGCCTGTTCTTCCGGTTCTGGAAAAACTTCTTGGCAAAAAGGTACTATTTGCTGAAGACTGTCTTGGTGAATCAGCTGTTAAGATGTCAGCAGCCCTTAAACCCGGAGAGATCCTGCTTCTTGAGAATGTCCGTTTCTATCCTGAAGAAGAGGGAAAACCTATTCTTCCGGATGGTGTCTCAGATGAGGTAAAGAAAGCTGCAAAAGCTGAGATGAAGGTTAAACACACAGGGCTCATGCTTCTACAGCAGTTATGGCTGATTATTTTGATACCGAAAAGAGAATGTTCGGATTCCTCATTAACAGCGAACTTGCAGCAATGGATAAAGTGCTGAAAGAACCTCAGAGACCTTTTACCGCAATCATGGGTGGGGCAAAAGTTTCAGATAAAATTTTGCTTATTGAAAACCTTATTAACAGGGTTGACAACATAATTATAGGTGGTGGTATGACATATACTTTTGTTAAGGCAATGGGCGGCAAGATTGGAAAATCACTCTGTGAAGAGGACAAGCTCGACCTTGCTTTATCACTTATAGCCAAGGCCAAGGAAAAAGGCGTGAAACTTATTCTGCCGGTTGATAGTCTTAATGCAGACAAGTTTGATAATGAGGCGAATACAAAAGTATCTGCTGTTGATGCTGTTGAAGATGGATGGCTTGGACTTGATATTGCAGAAAAAACAATTAAAGAATTCTCTGCAGTTATTGAAAACTCAAAAACAATTCTCTGGAATGGTCCGATGGGAGTATTTGAAATGGAGAAATTCTCAAAAGGAACAACTGCCGTTGCAAAAGCTATTGCAGCTGCAACTGCCAAAGGAGCATACAGCCTTATCGGCGGCGGCGATTCGGTAGCTGCGATCAATAAAAACGGACTGGCAGATAAAGTAAGTTACGTTTCTACCGGTGGCGGTGCCATGCTTGAGTATATGGAAGGGAAGAAGCTTCCGGGAATCACTGCGATAAGAGGAGAATAGGAGAGGGGGAGAAAAGGAGAAGGGGTGATTTTTTCTCTGTGATTCTCAGTGCTCTCTGTGTCTCCGTGGTAATTATAGATTTATAAAGGCTGTGCGTATGTGTACGGCCTTTTTTATTTATCTTTGTCCCATTATGAAAACAAAAGTGATTTTAATTACGGTTTTGGCAGTGTTAGTTTCTTCCTGTACCAAGGTTGAAAAGACCCCCACTTCAGGTATTACCACTATTGAAAATACTATATACAGGCCAACCAATCCTTACGTGTTTGGTTTTTCATTCTCAACCGCAGAGCTTGTAGCAAACAATGCAACGCCAGGGCCTGATATTCTATTATTTGTTAATACCGACATAACACCATCCAGACTGACTTTGCAGGCAGATAACCTTAAACCCTCTTTTTGTAAAATTGGTGACTATACATCTGAAGCAGATGCTATTGCAGCATTTGATAATCTTCACGAAGCAGTGATTACAAGGTGGGAGGATATGGCAGATCCGATAAGTTCCAATCAGATATGGATCTACAGATCGGGTAATGATACATATGCAAAAATAAGGATTATAAGTACCGTTAATGAGATAAGACAGACTGTCCCTTACGGAGAATGTAAATTCCAGTGGGTTTACCAGCCTGATGGTTCAGTAACCTTTTAGGGGAAATGAGCAATGATCTGAGGGATAGGATCTTCAACATAAAAAGCGAATCAGAATTTTCAGAAATTGCACTGGATGTGTTTCATTATCAGTATGATAGAAATGCTGTCTATCAACACTTTACAGATTGTCTCAGAAAGCAGGCTTCTTCAGTAAAGTCCTTATCAGAAATACCATTTCTCCCGGTTGAGTTTTTCAGGAACCACAAAATCATAACCGGTGATCTTCCTGTTGAAAAAATCTTTGAAAGCAGCGGGACAACAGGAGTTACTCCGGGGAAGCATTTTGTTTGTGATTTGAGTATATATGAGGAGAGTTTTCTGAACTCTTTCAGAATGTTCTATGGTAATCCGGAGGAATATGTTATTGCTGCTTTACTTCCTTCATATACTGAGAGGGAAGGTTCCTCACTGGTCTATATGGCTGATAATTTAATTAAAAGAAGCAACAATAAACAGAGCGGTTTTTACAAAGACAATACCGATAATCTTATTAGTTCACTTACACAGGCTAAAGAAACAAACCGGAAATCCTTTCTACTGGGTGTAAGCTTTGCCCTTCTTGATCTTGCAGAGAATATTTCACCGGATCTGAAAGATGTAATTGTAATGGAAACGGGAGGGATGAAGGGAAGAAGAAAGGAGCTTACACGATCGGATCTTCATTCGATTCTTAAGGAGAGGTTCAACGTTTCCGCAATTCATTCAGAATACGGAATGACTGAGCTGATGAGTCAGGCTTACTCGAAAGCGAAAGGAATATTTTATTGTCCACCATGGATGAAAATTATCCTCAGAGATCCGCAGGATCCGCTTACTATGTTTACTGAGTCAGGCAGAACAGGAGGAATTAATATTATAGATCTGGCTAATATCAATTCCTGCTCATTTATTGCCACAGGCGACCTCGGTAAGCTTCATGATGATGGCGGATTTGAAGTACTGGGCCGTTTTGATAACAGCGATATCCGGGGATGTAATCTGTTGGTGGAATAGTAACAATAAAAAAATCCATTAACCACAAAGGTCACAAAGGAACTTCACAAAGGTCACAAAGTGTTATAATACATTGTATTACTTTGTGTTCCTTAGTGCCTCCTTTGTGTTCTTTGTGGTAAAAAAAGTTATAAACCCAGTTTTGTCTTAATCTCTGCAGGAATCGCATTCTTGTGCACCATAACAGCAATAGTCTTAGCCCTTACATAATTCTCCGACATATTGAGATAGCCTCCGAAAGGATTTCTTGTAGTTCCCCACGAATTCTTTGTAATGAAATATTTGGTGCCATTCTGGTCTTTAACAATTCCGGTAAGATGCATGAGGTGATCGTCGGTAGTCTTTTTTGAATCGAAACCCTCCTGCCGTGATTCCTGTGTTACCTTCTCTTCCGTATTCTCAAGTTCGGGAATGATCGCAACCCCTTTGGCATGAGAGAATCCTTTTTCACTAACATCACCATCCCACGCAACAGTATAACCATTATTAAGCGAGTATTCCATTACCTGAATCAGTTCATCGAGAGTGACATTAAAATAATTCATCTTTCTCCAGTTGTCAGGAACAGGAACAACTCCCTGCGTATAGAATGGGAAAAGAGTAAAAGAAGTAATTTCCACATAATCATTCATATTCAGCCCGAGTGAAGCAGAAAATGATTTTGGAGTATATCCAACACCCTTATATGTAAATGCTGATGGTGATTTTCCGAGATAAGTGTCAAGAACAGCGTCAATTACAGTAAGATACTGATCACTTTCCTTTTTTCTCTGAACAGGAACTGCTGCAATAGCATTTACAAATGCATTCAATTCACCATGACTGTGGTTTGGCATACCATAATTTAAACCTGTATATACTTCATCAGGCACTATTCCATTTTCATTAAATTCTGCTATCCAGTCGTGACTGACACTTCCCTGTCCGAGGTTGCCTTTTCCCTCTTGCACAAAATTATCCCTGAGCCGGTCATAATAGTTGTTTCGTACAATATACATCTCCGACAGATCATACTCACCTTTTCCCATTCTCAGCAGTTCAGCCTCAATAAATGATGTTGTGGCGAAGCTCCAGCAGGTACCTGTGCTGGCCTGGTTTTTTACAGGAGTTACCTTCAGCTCCGTGACAGGAGAAAACTTATAACCCTCATCAGCTTTGGCTGTATTTTTCTTCTGTGCAGATGCTGTAATGAAAATCAGTGATAGAACCGAGAGAAAAAGTATACGTACTTTCATAATTTAAGAATTAATACTCGTTTGAAACAAAGTGCTAAACTAGAAAAAATCAGTAGAATAAAAAGTGATATATGATATAAATAATAGACGGAAGACCGAAGACGGAAGACGGAAGACGGAAGACCGAAGACGGAAGATGGAAGACGGAAGACCGAAGACGGAAGACGGAAGATGGAAGACCGAAGACCGAAGACCGAAGTCGGAAGATGTATTAGCAAGTTTATTACTTTTATTTGATTTCGAATATTTGAAGATCTGAGTCATTTATTGCAGCTACCAGATATTGTTTTCCCGATACATTTAACTGGACTATTTTCCTCGCATCTCCTCTTATCTTAAGTCCGCTTTCAGCTGGCATCAGGGATTTATAACCATGTCCGGAATCTCCTTTTAAACACCATCCAAAGCTTGCATCATACCTTCCCATAGAGGGTCTCACGGAATAATCATTCCCAACAAGTATCAGGTCCATCTTTCCATCGTTGTCAAAATCACGAACCAGAATGTCCCGGACAGGAGAAAACTGAGCTGTAACAGGAAGTTTTTCTGTTTCAAAAGCTCCATTTCCGTTGTTAATGAATATGCAACTTTCAAACATTACTGCACTTTTTAATTCAGATTTAGTAATTGCATTGTTGCCAAAGATCTCCTCGGCTGTTTTTCCTCCAAAATCAGAATAACTTGTGAACTTCTTTTCCAGAAAGGGAATCTGACTTGTCAGCTCATCAAGAGATGCCACCGGGTAGCTTATACCATTACGATAGGAGCAGATCACCTGGTCAAGTGATCCATTGTTATCGAAATCATTCAGGTACATATTTACAGGTTCCTTAACAGAAGCATTAAGTATGGAATTCAGCCCCAGGTTACCTCCTATTAAATCCATATCACCATCCATGTCAACGTCTGCAGCGCGTATACAATTCCACCATCCTGAGGTATCTCCGAGTCCTGCTTTATCGGTTACATCAGTTAGGTACCCTTTATCATTTCTAAGAAGAGATACCTTCATCCATTCACCCACTATGAAAAGGTCATCATCACCATCATTATCGTAATCCATCCAGCATGCATCAGTCACCATACCGATCTTTTTAAGCCGTTTCATTCTATTATCTGTCACATCTTTGAAATGGCCTTTCCCGTCGTTTTCAAGAAACATCTGGTTTGGAGATAATCCGTATATCCCGGGTACAGATCGTGAGCCTACAAACAAATCTATATCACCATCACCGTCGATGTCGCCTGGCCGGACACATGAACCGTTATTAGCTGTAAAAGGCAACGATCCTTTTTCGGCCTCAGAAAATTCACCTTTCCCATTGTTTATAAGTAACCTGTCCTCGAGTAAAGGATTTCCTGCCATTACCGCGTTACCTCCCCGTACAATATAGAGATCCAGATCACCGTCTCCATCTGCGTCAAAAGCCGCAGCATCAACGTCTTCGGAGTTTAAATCTTTTATAAATACAGGAGCTTCATATGGTTTGAATGATCCGTCTGTTTGTTGAAAAAATATTTTAGATGCCTGTCCTTTAGCGCCACCCACAAACAAATCCTCAAGTTTGTCACCGTTTAAATCACCAACAGTAAGGGCTGGTCCCTCTGTTAACAAACTATGCGGTATCAGGTGTTCAAGAGTAAACTCAGTAAAAGGATTTTCCTGATGCCTGTACTCTAGTCCCGGGAGAAGGGCTTTGGAAAACAATTTCATAACTTCATTTTCTCTGATCATCCTTTCTGCTGATTTCTGTGCATTCTTCATTTCCAAAGTAAGAACCTGATTAACAGAGACATCTTTTATCATTTGTTCTGTCATATCAGGCCAGCGTACAAGTACAGAGTCGATTACTTTTGCAGAACCCAGTCCAAAGTGTAAAACATCTGATGAAGCAGACATAAAACCCCTGGTAGGAAATTGCTCCGAAACCTGTATCTGGCTATCGCAGTAAACAGTTACCCGGGCCCCAATGCCACGCGTATTCATCCCGTAGCCATGAAATTTCACTGATAAGTAACCGTTATCTTGCAGGTTCTCAGCATTATTCATGTGTATTGAAGCCTGCTCATTGATATTATTGGCAATAAGATCAAGATCCCCGTCATTATCCAGGTCGGCGTAAGCAGAGCCATTGGAATATGTCCTGGTGTTAAATCCCCATTCTTCTGCCTTATTAGAAAATGTGAGATCTCCGTTATTTTTGTAGATGTAATTGTAGTTGGGGTACAGTGGCATTTTGTCATATAATACCTTATCAGCAGCATTTTTATTAGTCTCCAGAGTAAAAAAACTATTATTCGTTAAAAATCTGACATAATCCAGGTCATTAGCTCTCCGGTAAATTCCGTTGGTAATGAAAAGATCTTTCCATCCGTCATTATCAACATCGCAAAATAAAGGAGACCAGCTCCAGTCTGTAGAGTATACTCCTGACAATCGTCCGATTTCACTGAAAATCCCGCCGCCTAAATTCAGTTGCAGTGTATTTCGTACAAACTGGTGACCATAACCATGTTTCAGTTTCAGCATAAACAGCTCATAGTCATCTTCCCCACCTGATTGTTTCCGGATTTTTTCCTCCTCCGGGACCATATCCAAAACAATAATATCCAGAAGGCCGTCATTGTTGATATCTCCTACATCATTTCCCATTGAGGATCTGCTCGTGTGCCGGATAGATTCAGTCAGCCGCTCTGAAAAAGTTCCATTACCGTTATTAAAATACAGATAATCATTTTCATGAAAATCATTCGAGATATATATATCAGGAAAGCCATCGTTGTTTATATCGCTTATTCTTACGCCCAATCCATAACCAATCTGACTATTATAAATACCTGCCAGAGTAGTTACATCAGTAAAAAACCGGTTACCATTAACTATATCGTTTCTGTATAGCCTGTCTCCTGCCAGGGAATCATGCTCGTATCGTAAAGACGATGGGCCATAGCTACGCGAAGTATGTACTGAATGGTTAAGCAGATACATATCAAGATCCCCATCCGTGTCGTAATCAAAAAAAGCAGCCTGGGTTGAAAATCCCTGAAAATCAAGACCATATGTATGTGCTTCTTCTTTAAAAGTCAGATCCCCCTGATTAATGAATAGCTGGTTCCTGCCATGAATAACTTTGTAATTTCCGACCTGGCAGACATAAATATCCAGAAGATTATCACCATTAACATCGGCCATTGTAACACCGGTCTTCCAATCACCTTTTCCTTCCACACCGGCCTTTTGAGTAATATCCTCAAATTTAAAATTGCCCTTGTTTAAGTATAGTTTATTGGGATTTTGGTTTGAAGTGAAATATAAGTCAGTTAAACCATCATTATTGATATCTCCTGCAGCTACCCCGGCACCGTTGTTGAAATATAGATACTGGATCATATTAAACTGCTCTGTTTCTGTCAACTGGTTAATAAAATCAACATTTGTTCGGGCAGGGGATAATAACGAAAACAATTCTTTTGTCTCCTCCTCCCCCCGTTTACAGGAAAAAATCATTAAAAGTATAGTCAGAATAAGAACTGATATTTTCATTTTAAAACTTTTGTTTTTATACCCCCTTCCCGACCTTCCCCCACGGGGGGAAGGAGCAGAAAACAAAACTTTTCCCCCTTGGGGGAAACGGGAAAGGGGGTAATTTAGAATACTATAGAAGTAGTTGAATATTAACATTATAGATTAACGATATTTATTATTAATTTCCTATTAATGATGCCTGATACTCTTTTTCAAAAATAATCTTTTTAGTTGATAAAAATGCTTTGATGAATTTCTCTGATGTCAGGGTTTTTTCTAAAACTAATTCAGTTGCAAAAACCTGTTCTGTGCAGTACTGTGATGAGAATAAGAGTATTTTTTATTTTTATTATTATTTTTTAATAACTTAGAGATGAATAATAAAATTAGTTCTTTTAATTCTGAACCTAAAGACCCAACATTTATGCCTATGAAAAAACTCTAATCCCTGGGGGTTGAGAAAACCTCCCTCACGTGCTCAATTTTAGTTAATTGGGCGACAACTTAAAAGTATTTTTTAAAACTAAACCCTAACACTATGACAAAAAGACTATCAAATTTTATCTCATTACTTTTACATTTTAAAAGAATATGTATGGTAATGGGAGTAGCGACTGCTCTGTTATTGTCAGGATCGGTCCAAATCCTAGCTGTATCCACCGATGATCAGCAAAAAACCATAACAGGACGGATCACTGACAATGATGGGTTACCATTGGCAGGAGTCAATGTTCTTGAAAAGAATACAACAAACGGAGTAATCGCAGATGCCGACGGGAGATATTCAATTTCAGTTGTTTCTACGAACTCTATTCTCGTTTTTTCATTTATTGGGTACACAACACAAGAAGCGACAGTCGGATCACGGTCAGTTGTGGATGTATCACTTGCTTTGGCCTTAACAGGCCTTGATGAAATAATTGTTGTCGGCTATGGAACCCAGCAAAAAAGGGCAATATCCGGCTCAGTTACCAAGGTTGCCGAAAAAGACTTTAATGCAGGTATTACCAGGACAGCCGCTGATTTTATACAGGGTAAGGTTGCCGGATTAACAATAACAACTTCAAGCGGTGATGTAACCTCGCAACAATCAATGAGGCTAAGAGGTACTTCATCATTAACCGGAAGCAGTGAACCATTTGTTGTAATAGATGGTGTTCCGGGATTGAGTCTGAACTCAGTTGCTCCTCAGGATATAGAATCAATCAGCGTCCTGAAAGATGCTTCAGCTTCAGCTATCTATGGTTCACGGTCAGCCAGCGGGGTAATACTTATTACTACTAAAAAGGGAATCCAGAATAAAACCACTGTTGATTATAATGGATATATGGCATTTGACGTTCTGAGCAACAAGCCGGACGTACTGACAGCTGCAGAATACAGGCAGTGGGCAACAGAGAATAATGTTGATATCAGTGTATTTGACAAGGGAGCCAATACAGATTGGTTTAATGAAATCTCAAGAACAGGAATAAGCCAAAATCACGATTTTTCACTTTCAGGAGCAGGAACAAATAATAGTTACAGGGTCTCTGTTTCTTATCTGGATCAGGAAGGTGTTATGATGGACAACTACCAGGAGCGAATAAATACCAGGTTTTCAATAAATCAAAAGGCTTTGAAAGATCGGCTGGATATTAATATATCGGGAGGCCTCAACCAGAGGGACTATCAGGCGACCACAACATACAATTTTGTTTTGGCTTATAACGTGGTGCCTACCATCCCGGTAAAATATGAAGACGGGACATGGTGGGATTCTGAGGAATATGACCAGGGTAACCCGGTAAGAAATATGACATATAATTCGGCTCCCCGGAAAACAAGTCTGATTTTTGTAAATGGAAAAGCAGATCTGAAAATTACAAAGAGTCTGACAGCAGGAATCAACTTTTACAAGGAACGCAATTCATACGATGCCAGCAATTACTCTGATTCAAGGACACGTCAGGGAAGAGCATCTACCGGATTTGCATCGCGTTCTTCTTCCACAAGCGATAAAACTCTTATTGAAACAACTTTAAATTATGCAAAGAAGTTTGGCAAGCATGATGTTGGGCTTCTGGGTGGTTATTCTTATGAAGATTACTACTACCAGTCCTCTTTTGCACAAAACCGCTATTTTGTTACAAACCTCTTCGGTCCAAACAACCTTGGTTCAGGTGAACAGCTGTTAACAGGCGACGTAGGCTCAGATGCATCTATGAATAAATTAATCTCATTTTTTGGAAGAATGAATTATTCATTCGCTGATCGTTACATTATTTCTGCCACAGTACGCCGTGACGGTTCATCAAAATTTGGGGCTGACAATAAATGGGGTACTTTCCCATCTGTATCTGCAGCCTGGAGATTGATTGACGAGCCTTTTATGGAAAGCTTAAAGGGTGTTATTGATGAGTTAAAATTGCGTGTGGGGTATGGCTCTTCAGGTAATCAGAGCGGACTCAATCCTTACCAGTCATTATCATTGTATGGTTCTTCCGGATTGTATTTTGATAACGGAGCATGGCACACAGCTTATGGTGTTAGGCAGAACCCAAATCCGGATCTGAGATGGGAGACTACATCAATGTTCAACGTAGGAGTTGATTTCAGTATTTTCAATGCCAGAGTTAATGGAACGCTTGAATATTATAACAAGGTTACAGATGATCTCCTGTATAATTATTCGGTTCCCGTGCCCCCATATATGTACTCAACCATGATGGCAAACGTTGGATCAATGGAAAACAAGGGGATCGAACTTACTCTGTCGGGAGATGTCATCCGTAGTAAAGATTTCAGGTGGACACTGTCTATGAACGCAGCGCATAATGAAAACAAGATAACTTCGCTTTCAAATGCAGAATTTACTACTTCATCAATCAAAACAGGTAGTGCATGGGTTAGAGGAGGTTCAACCAATACAACTCATATTATTCAGGAGGGCTATCAGGTAGGTCAGTTCTATGGGCCGGAATGCCTAGGAATAGATGAGACCGGCAAGTATATCATAAACGACATGGTCGACGGTATAGCCGGATTTACTATATCCGACTACACATACATCGGACAAGCACAACCCAAGCTAACCTATGGCGTAAACAGTACAACAACATATAAGAATTTCGAGTTGTCTTTATTTCTCAGGGGAGTATATGGCAATGATGTATTGAATTTTTCAAAAATGTCATATGCAAATTTACAGTGGCTGCCCGGAGCAAACGTACTGAGTACAGCTTTAACAATGGGATTAAAACAGAGCCCATTTTTTAATAGCTACTATATTGAAAAGGGATCTTTTGCCAGACTCGATAACCTGACATTTGCATATTCACTATTGCCAAAGGATATGCTTGGAGTAAGCAAGATCCGATTCTATGGTACTGTCCATAATATGCTTACCATTACCAAATATAAGGGAGTTGATCCTGAAGTGCCAATGTCCGGTCTTGATCCCGGTGTTGAGGGAAGGGAATATTACCCGAAAACAAGGACCTTTATTTTGGGCATAAATGTAACTTTTTAACTTTAAAATTGAATGATTATGAAAAAGTTAACACTATACTTAGCATTGATAATGCTCATGGGATTATTTACTGTTGGATGTACTGATCTTGAGGAAGAGGTATATTCTCAGCTTCCTATGGATTCATACGGGTCAACAGAAGCGGAGGTAAATTCATTGGTTGCTCCTATTTACACCCGTTTGAGGGATTTTAACGGAATTCAAAGAATGCAGGAAAACACCGGAGGCAGAGTAGTGACACCGACCAGAAGAGGTGGAGACTGGTGGGATGGTGGCGCATACAAAGAGATGACACAAGGTTCCTGGACACCGAAGACAGGTGGTGTCATTGGTTGGTATAACACCAGTTATTCCTGTATAACAAATTTCAATCAGATTGAATATCTGATTAAGAATAGTCCGGCGATTACTGATAAGGTTCCATATTTATCTCAGGTTAGAGCAGCCAGAGCACATAGGTATCTGGAGCTGGTAGACAATTATGGAAACGTGCCAATTGTTACTGATTTTACGGATTTGTCTAAACCCGCTACGAAAACACGGGCTGAGGTTTATGCATTTGTTTTGTCAGAACTAAATGATATAAAAGATGATATAAGGTCAGATGTTACCGCTGCGAGTTATGGAAAGTTTACAAAGGGCGCAGTTTATACAATGCTTGCCAAAATGTATCTGAATGCAGTGGTGTGGAATCCGGCCGGTGGTCCGAAATGGCAGGAGTGTATTGATGCCTGCGATGTTGTTTTAGGACTTAATTATTCCCTGGAACCTGTTTGGAAAGACCAGTTTAGTGCAACAAATGAAGGTTCAAAAGAGGCCATTCTGGTAGCAGTAAACAGTATATCATCAAATATTTCGGGGAACATTCGTGGTTATACTCTTCATTATCTGGGTCCGAAATCTTTAGGACTGCCAGGAGGTGCAAATAATGGAGGAGCTGCGATGCCGGAGTTTGTTAAAACATTTGACACTGAAGATAAGCGTTATGAAGGAAGTTTCCTTATAGGTCCACAATTGGATCCTATTACCGGGAAGGTTCTCAATACTGCCCATGGGCGACCACTTATATATACAATTGATATCACAATGAAATACTCTATCGATGCTGACGGCTGGGGACAGGTAGAACAGGAAGACGGAGCAAGATGCTTTAAGTGGGAGTATAAAAAAGGAGCAACCCAAATGGAAAATGATTATGCAATCTTCAGACTTGCCGACATATATCTGATGAAAGCGGAATGTCTTGTAAGGCTTGGGCAGAATAATACTGAAGCTACCCGTCTGGTAAATGAGCTAAGAAAAAGGGCATTTACAGATCCGGCAAAACTCAAAACAAGCGTCACTCTGGACGACATTTATCTTGAACGCGGGTTTGAGTTAGCCTGGGAAGGACATGCCAGACAGGATAAAATCAGGTTTGGTAAATTTTTAGATCCAATTCCGGGATGGAGAGCTAATCAGATTGCTGCAACCAGGACAATATTCCCTATTCCGCAAACAGCCATAGATGCAAACCCCTCACTAATACAGAATCCGGGGTATTAAATTTAAGGTATGCAGTTTTTATCTGTTTGATATAACATAAATGAGAAAGGGCGTCAACGAGAAATACTATTTACTTAAGACGCCCTTTTTATTTTTTATTCACTAACTGAGCTAGTCTATTCTCTATTTTTAAAATAATATTAATGTTTATGAAAAATTTAAAACAAATATTTCTGATCACAGGCGGAATGCTGCTGACTTATGCATTCAGCTTCGCACAGCAACCACAACCACCGGCAAATGCTCAGCAGGGGGCCCCTGCTGTTCAACGTCAACGTGCGCCAGAAGATTCAACAATAAGGATGACTCATTTTCAAACAGAAATATGGGATCCGGAAATTCCAATGATCCAACCGGCAGCACAGATAGGTGATCCGCCTGCAGATGCAATCATTTTATTTAATGGCACAGATATTAATAAAGAATGGGAAGAAGTTGCCCGTGGAGGAATCAGGCCGGCAACATGGGTAATAAAAGATGGTGCAATGGTTTCAGTGCAGGGTTCCGGATCGTTAAAAACAAAACGTGTTTTTAATGATTTCCAGTTACATATAGAATGGAAAACACCTGTTGAAATTACCGGGAAAAGCCAGGGAAGAGGTAACAGCGGAGTATATTTGCAGGATAGGTATGAACTGCAGATTCTGGATAGCTGGCATAACCGGACATATCGTAATGGTCAGGCAGGTTCTTTTTATAAACAGTATCCGCCACTGGTAAATGCAAGCAGAAAGCCAGGGGAATGGCAGGTTTATGATATAGTTTACACAGCTCCCCGATTTGGTAATGACAGTACAACATATTTTACTCCGCCAAGAGCAACCGTATTTCATAACGGTATGTTAATCCAAAACAATGTAGCATTACGCGGACCGACTACCTATGTTGGGATTCCTGAATATCTTATTAAGAAACATGGCGCTGGCAGCATACAGTTGCAGCAACATGGTAATCCGATTGCCTTCCGCAATGTATGGATACGCGAATTGTAAGATTTATTCTTTTACTTGTTAGTAGTAAAAACAAGGACTCCATTAGCCCCTCTTGCGCCATAAATTGAAGCGGCGGAGCCCTTAATTAAAGATATAGAACGAACCTGAGATGGTATAAGACCATCTATCTGGTTAACAATTGTACCGTCAACTACAAAGAGAACTTCTGTGGGGGAGGAAAGTGATGTTGTGCCCTGTTGCAGCCTGACTGAAGTGCCAACAACCTGTACCCCCGGAACCTCACTTTTGATCATGTCATAAATATTAAGGTATGACTTGGAGGTGGCCTTGTTTAAGTTAGTTTTATTGCCAGAAACAGCAGTCTGATTTTTTTCCGACGTGCCATAACCGATATCAGCAGTTTCATTTGCCTTTGAAAACTGTGCACCGGTATTTGCAGCTGATTTGTCAAAGATGATATTGACTTCTGTACGTCCATCTATATCAATGGTTTTGACAGCATTGCTAAAGAGAGACATTGCTGTTATCGATTTAGCAGAAGGCAAGACCCTGATGCTATATTCACCACTCGAATTGGTTGTCACATCAGTTTTTACCCCGTCAATCAGAATAATAACACCATTAACCGGTCTGCTGCTTGCATCAACAACTGTCCCGGAAATTTTAATTTTCTTATTTGTTTTCTGTGCAAACGATACCTGAACCGACAGAAATGACAGGAACAATATAAACAGAATACTATTTTTCATATGCTTATTGTTAATTTTTTCACAAGTTAAAAATTTTTAACTTAAGGTAAATCATTTTAGAGATACTATATGTAATTCTAAAATTAAGGAGTATTTAAACTAAACAGGGCTTAGGATATGTCAGCTTAAAATAATACAGGTTGAAATTCAGATTTTTCCTTTAACAAGATCATACGAATGATCAATCCACTCAAAAATCTCCTTATCCGGAATTGTACCATCAATATATATCGTATTCCAGTGCTTTTTGTTCATATGGTAACCAGGGATTACAGATGAGTGCCTTTCTCTTAATTCAAGGGCAAGTGCAGGATCGCATTTCAGATTAATACTAAGTTCTCCATCGAGATTAACAAGAGCAAAGATCTTCCCTCCGGCTTTAAAAACAAGTGTATCATCTCCAAAGGGAAAACATTCTTCGACTTCTTTCAGCCCGATACAATGATCTCTTAACGATTCGACATCCATAATAGATTCATTTATAAATTATTAACCTCCATGCTAGTCTCTCCTAAGCCTGGGGTTTAACCTGGCAGCTCCTTCCCCCGTGGGGGAAGGTTGGGAAGGGGGTGAAAAACGTATCCTGATTATCTTAATGTCGGATAAAACGCATCTTCAATATGGTCGATTTCGAACTGCATGTCCTTTTTAATAACAATAATTACATCAAAGCGGCTATCCTTATCTATACTATACCTTTTAATATATCCATCTGCCGCAAAAATTATTGATTTTTGTTTTTCCCTGTTTATTGCTGTTCTGGGATCCATCTGAAAATCGTCGGTGCGCGTTTTGACCTCGGCAAATACAACTACATCACTCCTCTCAGCAATAATATCAATTTCATGCTTTCCATATTTCCAGTTTCGTGACAGGATTTTAAAGCCGGCATTTTTCAGATGATCAACAGCCAGATCCTCACCTTGTTTACCCAGATCGTGTGATTCTGCCATAGTGGAGTAATTTCGGATTTCGGATTTCGGATTGGCGATTTCGGATTTGTTTCTATGATCCATGAGTGTTCAAATCCGCAATCCGCAATCCGAAATCCGCAATCATTTATATTTCTATAAGTTTATTTCTGATTGCGAATAAAATCAAACTTGCAGTATTCTTCGAGTTGGTTTTGCCAAGAAGGTTGGCTCTGTGTTTATCAACGGTTCTTTTGCTTATGAAAAGAGTCTCCGCAATCTCCTGATTTGAAAGTCCCTCACATATTTTGAATAGTATTTCCTTCTCCCTCTTGGAGAGGTTAGCCGATTTGCTTTCGTGTTCGCGGTGTTTGATTTTCTGGATAACATGGTAGAGAAGTTCCTGTGAGAAGTAGCTTCCCCCTTTTCTAACTGTGAGTATTGCCTCCTTTACTTCCGAAATATCAGAATCCTTAACAAGGAATCCTTTTGCTCCGGCATCCACCATTTTATAATAGTACTCTTCCTCTCCATACATTGAGAGGGCAATGATATCAATCTGTGGACATAGTTTCAGCCCTTTTCTTGTAGCCTCGATGCCGTCCATTTCCGGCATATTTATATCCATCAGGGCAACATCAGCGGGAGTGGTTTTAAGCAGCTTAAGAAATTCCTCACCGTTGGACGCCTCTCCGACAACCTCAAATTCAGGGAAAGCGTTAAGTAGAATCTTCAATCCGTTGCGAAAAAGCTGATGATCGTCTGCAATTATTATCTTAATCTTTCCCATATGAGCTTATCTTAAAACAAGGGATTATTCAATCATTTTTATAAGAGCGCTGGTTCCTTTTCCCGGAGTACTTTCAAGAATGAATACACCCTCAACAGTTTTTACACGCGTTTCAATGTTAGATAATCCCATACCTTTTGTATCCTCTTTACTAAGTGTCGAGGTATCGAACCCACGACCATTATCATAGAACTGCAAGGTAACAAATTTTTCGTGTTTGTTTAATTCTATTTCGATTTTTGAAGCTCCTGAATGGAGAATTGAGTTGTTAATTAATTCACAGGCAGCCCTGTAGATCACAACCTCCTTCTCATTTTCAAGCCGTTGATTTTCCATGTTCGACTTGAAAATAATCTCTACCGCTTTAGTCTGATTTATTTTGGTTGTGAATGCCCCGATAGCACTGGAGAGCCCGAAATTAGTCAGGACATGAGGACTAAGATTATTTGAGATGTCTTTTATAGTGTTTATGGCTTCATTAACAAGGTGATTGGTATTATTAAGAATAATGGTTCCGGACTGGTCCTTTATCCTGTCGGTGAGAGCAGAAAGAGACATCTTTACTGTGGAAAGAATCGGTCCAAGCCCATCATGAAGGTCTTTGGCAAATCTTTTCCTCTCATTTTCCTCTGTATTTATAATTGCATTTATTACACGTTTTTCAGAACGGACCCTGTCTGTGTCAGCTTTTTTCAGAGATTGGAATAGTTCACGGATCAGTATTACCCCACCGATTATCATAATTGATATAAGAACTCCCATCCATTCATCGATCATTTTCCAGGCATAAGATGGTATTCCCCGGAAGAATTCAAAGAACTGAATTATTCCCCTCACTGCCATGAAGGCAAAGGACAGGGATAAAAGAATCCATGAGAGACGATATTTGGTAAGCTTCATAAACCTTAATGCTGTGGCAGCAGCAATAATCTGAAGAACAATTGAAATAATTAAGGCAATTAGTCTTACCATGTTTATAATGTATATTAGTACAAAATTATAAGTTAATTTAAGATTTAAGATATAGGGACGATTATAAGAGTCCTGGGTTTTATTTGCCACCAAGGCACTAAGACACAAAGTTACACAAAGGACTTTTATTGTGGATTGAATCTTGGTGAACCTTAGTGCCTTAGTGTCTTGGTGGCAGAAAATATTTTAGTTTTTGCTTAACGATTTATTTTAGCTTTAAAGTCTGCTTTTGTTAACTTTGTCGATTCGAAATTGCTGATATGATAGTTTTATATAATCTGGGAATATTGATCTTTAGTGCTTTAGCTCATATTTTTGCACCATTTAATGCTAAGGCGAGATTATGGGTTGAAGGAAGGAAAAACTGGGAGAAAAAAGTTACTGATAAAATTAATCCCGGCGACAGGACGATGTGGATACATTGTGCTTCGCTTGGTGAATTTGAGCAGGGCAGACCGGTAATTGAAGCATTGAAAAAAGAGATCCCTGAGCTGAAAGTTGTTCTTACATTTTTTTCACCATCAGGGTATGAGATCAGAAAAAATTATGCGAATGCAGATTGTATCAGTTACCTGCCATCCGACACTCCGGGGAATGCATCAAAGTTTATCAGTCTGATCAAACCCGAATTCGTGATATTTGTTAAATATGAATTCTGGAATAATTATATATCAGCTATTTACGCACACAAAATTCCTCTGTATCTTGTTTCAGGGATCTTTCGTCCCGGACAATCTTTTTTTAAATGGTATGGTTCCTTTTTCAGAAGAATGTTAAGGAAATTTGAGAAAATTTATGTTCAGGATCAGAGATCTCAGGAGCTTTTAAAAGGTATCGGATTGACAAATTCCGAGGTGGCAGGAGATACCAGATTTGACCGGGTAAAACAACTTACCGGTACAGCCAGGGATATTCCCCAGCTTGAACAATTCAGGGGAAAAGAGAGGATGTTTCTTGCCGGCAGCAGCTGGAGACCTGATGAGGAAATAATTGCGCGATATATTAACAAATCGCCTGATAAGATGAAATGGGTGTTTGCTCCGCATGAGATTGATTTGCCTCATATTGAAAGGCTTGAGAAGCTATTTACTGTTAAGGTTGTCAGGTTTTCCAGGTTTGATGATAACTCCGCAGATGCCAGAGTGCTGATAATTGATAATATCGGAATGCTTTCATCAGCATATAAGTATGCCTATATCGCAGCAATAGGCGGAGGTTTTGGAAAAGGTATCCATAATATACTTGAACCGGCATGCTGGGGCATACCTGTTTTATTTGGACCTAAGTATAAAAAATTCAAGGAGGCAGTAGATTTAATTAATGCGAATGGGGCAATGACATTTGATTCATTTGAAAAATATTCTGATATACTTGATAAATGGTTGTCCGATGAGCTATTTTACTTAAAATCAGCAAATACGGCCGGCGAGTATGTTAATAAAAACACTGGTGCAACAGATGTTATAATCAAAGAAATCAGGCAAAAAGATATTAACAAACCGCACTCATAATTTGTTAAAAACTAATCCATTCTAAATTAAGAAGGTTCATATAAAGAGGCGTAAATTGTTCCGCTACAATTAATAAATTTTTATTTTTTATGTAATCATATTATCAAGTAATTACGATAACCTTGTCGAAGAATTATTAATCCTT
>JFJP01000066.1_pt2 | contig 18751 bp, 20 predicted proteins | sample 431651 | NCBI WGS metagenome assembly JFJP01 (sample SAMN02602958, study PRJNA72255) | Microbial mat metagenome, whole genome shotgun sequencing project. | biome: fresh water; feature: sink hole; material: water; isolation source: purple microbial (photo- and chemosynthetic) mats found in...
GCCACTTCCAACGGCAATGTGCTCTACGCCAGCGGCGAAGAAAGCGAGCGCCAGATCAAGCTGCGGGCTCAGCGCCTGGGGGCGGAAAACCCGGGCATCCATCTCTTCGCAGAAACGGATGTGCGGCGCATTCTGGAAGTGGCCGAGCGGATGAAGCCTTCGCTGCTGCTGGTGGATTCCATTCAGACACTTTTCGACCCGGACTTCGAATCCAGCGCGGGAAGTGTCAGTCAGGTGCGGGGCTGCGCGACGCTGCTGACCCGCTGGGCCAAGACCACCGGCACGCCGCTGGTGCTGGTGGGGCATGTGACAAAGGATGGCAGCCTAGCCGGACCAAAGGTCTTGGAGCATTTGGTGGATACTGTGCTCGCCTTCGAAGGCGACCGCCATCATCATCATCGCCTGCTGCGCGCGCTAAAAAACCGTTTCGGCGCCGCCTTCGAGCTGGGTGTTTTTGCCATGACGGGCAAGGGTTTGATACCCGCCGAAGGCAATCCCTTCTTTCTCGATGCGGAGCCTCGACCCGGCTGCGCCGCCACGGTGGTGCTTTCCGGAACCCGCCCGATGGTGGTGGAAATCCAGGCCCTGGTGGCCTCGGCGGGGCTGGGCATTCCTCGGCGCACAGCCCTGGGTATCGATGGCCAGCGCCTTTCCATGCTCTGTGCCGTGGCCGAACGTCGCGGTGGGGTGCAACTCCATGACCGCGATGTCTACGTCAACGTGGCCGGTGGGCTGGAAGTCGAGGATCCCGCCGCCGATCTCGCCGTCATCGCTGCACTCACCAGCAGCGCCACGGGGCGCATCCTGGCCGACAAATGTTTGTTCATGGGCGAAGTGGGCCTCACCGGCGAAGTGCGACCCGTGGCTCAGTTACCCCTGCGCATTCAGGAAGGCGCTCGCTTAGGCTTCGAGCGTGCCGCCGTTCCCCGCATGGGTCTAGAGGGTGGCAAAGGGCTGGATCTGATCCTGGAACGCAGCGTCGAACGGCTTCGAGGAAAGGATTGGTTAAAGGCCAAGGCCGAAGAAACGTCCATGGATGACCACGGGTAAACGCCGGTATCACTTGGATTTTCGTGCCTGCCACTGCTGATAGCGCTGCATGTAGGCCGGAACGACTTGGTCGGGATTAAGCCCAACTTCGGTCACGTAGGCCGAAATAAAGCCCCGCAAGATTACGGGTGGTAAGGGAATATCGCCGAAGCGCTCATCCTCCATCGCGCTTAAATAATCGAGCCGAATGTGGGTTTGAGATGCCAAGTGTTCCAGAGAGATATTCACGGATTCCCGCACTCCCCGCAAAATGGAGCCGTCTACGGGCAGATGTGCCTCCAAGACCGGCGCAGGTGGGTGGACCAAGCGCTGAGTTTGTGTGTGAATCCGGCAGAGTTCTGCATAAGCGGCCTCAATCTGGTTCAGGGCCTGCGTTCGGGCTTCCGCCGAAAATTCATCCATGGAAGGTGCCGTAAAACTCCCCTCAGCGTTGCCATAGACGCGCATGAGCAAGTGGTAGGCGTGGCTGATCTCATCGATCGTGGCGCCGTCGGGTAGTTCCAAAATTCTAAGGCAACGCTGTTCGTTCAGGTGTTCCATGAGCTAGGTGACTCCCCTAGGATGGGCGGTGAGGATTTTTTCGGTGACCCGCTCCAAATCTTGTTGCAGGGTAAAGGCATGACCGTGGTTGATTGCGGGAGTCTCCTGACCAAACTGCATCCACAGGTTTTTGTCGTAGCGGATGTGGCCCGCGTAGGTGGCGGGTATGTGGAAGAACTTGTTGACCATGCTCTCGACCGCAAGCCCCATCTCCACTTGGCGGTATTCCCGCACCTGATTGAGCACCACATGGGGCTGAAGTTTGGCGTGTTCACGGGTCAACCGATCTGAGAACTCGCTGGAGAGGGTTCGAAGGTGGGCGATGAAGTCTTTGGATGTGGCGATGCCATGCTCTGCGCGTTCCTTCCAGATCGCATTGGCGCGCTCGCGGAGCCCCACCGAGGACAGCACATTGCAGAGCAGGCGGTTATGGAGCGTTTTCAGAAACAGGTAAAAGTTCTCGATGGACATGGCATCGGGAGCCACCACTGCCACATGGATATCTGCCAGCAGGAAGGTATCCAGCACGTCGTATTGGGTTCCGGCTCCCAGGTCGAGAATTACATGATCCGCGCGCAGGAGTTTGATGTGGCGGAAGAGCTTTTGCTTCTGGGTGAAGGTGAGGCTGTCTGTATTAGAAGAATTAAAATTGCCTGGAATGAGGCGCAAACCCTCGATTCGAGTGTCGATGATGATCTCTTCCAAGGGCGTGCGTTGTTCAAAGAAATGAGCCAAAGAGGTGGCGGGCTTGCGGATACCACAATAGGTATGCTGGTTCGGGCCACCGTAATCCGCATCCACCAGAATCACGTTGAAGCCCCGCTCTGCAAGGCTGATTCCAATGCCATTGCTCATTAGGCTCTTGCCCGTACCGCCCTTTCCGCCGCCTACCGCCCAGATCTGCATTGTTTATCCATCAAAATCTAGATCGACTCTATCAGAGTCCCTGACCATTTCAGCTAGCGCTGGCGGTGAAAGTCCCTGCGGATAGGAAAGACCAAGGTATTCACAACGCAATGGGTAGGAGCATCTGCGTCCACTACACTAGGTAGATGTTCAAGGTTGTTTGGTTAGTCCTTTGCTTTTCGCTGGCGGCGCAGGCCCGCCCCACCGAATGGGTTTTTCTGTACGAAAAGGCCGGGTTTCGGGCTTACGAACACAAAGGCCCACCACTTGCCTATAAGGCTGAAGGCATTCTGGATCTGCCTCTTCCGGAGGTGGCTGCGGTGTTGGTTGATATACCGCGCCAAAAAGAATGGGTCCATCGCCTGGCGGAGAGTCGCGTGCTCGAAGGCAACCCACTCTCGCGCAGCGTGATCTACAGCCGCTATAACCTGCCGTGGCCGGCCACCGATCGGGATGCCGTCATCGAAAGCACGGTCGCCGAGAATATCAAGCGAGCCGAGGTTCACGTCCGCTTTCAGAATTCGACTTCGCCAAGCGCCCCAGTTCGCCGGGACTGCATCCGAGTTCCGTTGAGTGAGGGGGCTTTTTCCATCAGGGACACTGGGCAAGGCACCGTCTTTGTTAGCTACTCCATCAGCCTAGATCCCGGCGGATGGCTGCCAGACTGGATTGTGAGTGTGTTTGTGCGAGATGCACCTCTCAGCACCCTGCAAGCTTTCAGGGCTCAGGTAATCAAAACACGCGGACAATACAGCGATTTTATAGCCGCTCAAAAGGCCCGCTGGTCCAGTGATCAGCGCTAGGGCGCTCCGAGAACGAAAAACCATTACAACCTGGCGAGCAGGCTCTCTAGGTGCTCAAAAAACAGCGCCGGGGTTTCCACTGCGGGGAAATGACCCGCGCCATCCAGCGTAAGGATCGTGGACTCCACACGCTGTCGGGGACCCCAATAAGGTACCAACGCTCGGATTTGGTTTTGTCCTACCAGTTGCCAGCAAGGGCAGGGCGAGGGGCGGATCTGTTGTACCTGACCAAGCGCCTGATTGTAGGCATAGAAGAGCCGCAGGTAGTGGAGTGCAGCCTTTGGTTCAAAATCGAACAGCTCTTGCTGAAAGGACTCGGGGTAGCGAACCTTTGCCTGAAGAATGGCTCGGCGGACCAGGAATTGTCCCCATGTGGTGCCCTGCGCGAGGCCAAGCACCATGCGGTTCAAACCGGGTGCCAGCAAGGGCCCAAGGATGGCGGGGAAGGACAGGGGCGTTTCGACCAAGAACAGGGCGTTAACCAAGCGCGGATGACGCTGGGCAAAGGCCCAGGCCGCAATGCCACCCATGCAAAAACCGACGATGGGAATGGGGTCCGAGGGAAGGGCCTCGACCAAATTATCCAAAAACGAATCCAGATCTTTGGGCAGCAATTCGCCCTCGGCCTTTCCCAGCCCAGGCCATTCCAGAATTCCACAGCGATGATTCTCGCGAAAGGATGCGGGCAGCCAGGAATACACAGAGCCCGCCTGGGTGTTCCAGCCGGGAAAGAGCAGGACCGGTTGGCCGGTGCCCAACCATTGAAGTGGAGGTCGCATAAATTTGAACCTACCATCCATGGGGCCAGGGAGGGGATTATGTACGCAGTTCAATTCACTCCGTGATGCCTTCAGGAAGGAACACCCATGCGATCCATGACCGCCTATGCCGAGATTATCCATCCCCTGGATCGGGGCCAATTGCGCTTGGCGCTGCGCAGCGTGAACCATAAGGCACTCGATCTGAATGTGCGCATGCATCCAGCTCTGTTTCCTCTGGAGAACGCTATCCGGACCGCCATCCGGGAGGCTGCCTCTCGAGGGAAGCTGGATCTGACGCTCGAAGTCATGGATGAACCCAGTCTGGAGCCCCAGATCAATCGATCCTTGCTGAGGAGCGTGGCCAAGACCTGGCAGGAGGACGCCGAATGGCTGAACCTGCCGCCCCTGACGGCCGAGGCGTTCTTTCGTTTGCCAGGCGCCTGGCTGCCGCCCACGTCGGATCTGGCCGAACGCTTGGAATCCGCTGTTCTCGAGGGCCTGAAGCAGTTACTCAAGGCATGGAACGATGGGCGAGCTCGGGAAGGCCAACGCCTAGAAGGCTTTTTCCAAGATTCGCTGAATCGTTTGCGCACCTTGGCTGCCTTCATCGAAACCGAGGCCGTGGCACAGGCGGCCGAATTGCCAGAGCAATACCGCCAGAAACTCGATCAGATTCTGAAAGACGCCCAACTCCAAGGCCAATTGCCCGCCGAGCGCTTGATCGCCGAAGCCGGAGCCTTGGCCGAACGTCAGGATGTGCGCGAGGAGCTGGTGCGACTTCAGTCCCACCTGGACGATTTCGCCGAGCGCCTCAAGAAAAGGGCATTAGGCGGCAAAAGCCTGGATATTTGGTCTCAGGAAGTGCTAAGAGAAATAAATACTTGCGGGTCTAAGTGCAAACGCCTTGCCATGACTCGCGCCGTCATGGAAGCCAAGGGCGTGCTGGATCAGATCCGCGAGCAGGGCGCCAATCTCGAGTAACAGAGGGTCGCTTATTCCGATTTCAGCGACCGCTGCATGAGTCGCTTCACAGCATCTTTGGGATCGGAACCCTTGATCAAGCGGGCAACCTCCAGCGTGATGGGAAGCTCGACGCCGAAATGCTTGGCCATGGCGAGCGCGGCTTCAGTGCTGGTGACGCCTTCGACCACTTGTTCGCCCATGGAGGCGGCCGCGTCAGCGGGGCTGATGCCACGACCCACCATTTCGCCAAAGCGCCGGTTGCGGCTCTGGGCGCCAGTTGCGGTGAGCAACAGATCTCCCATGCCAGCCAAACCCATCACGGTTTCGGGGCGCCCGCCCAGCTTTTCCACGAGTCGCGACATTTCGGCCAAGCCGCGGGTGAGCAGCGCGGCCCTGGCGTTATTGCCAAAGCCCAGGGCTTCCACGAGACCCGCCGCAATGGCCAAGGTGTTCTTCAGGGAGCCGCAGAGCTCGACTCCAGTGATATCCCGCGATAAGTACAGGCGCAACCGAGGGGTGGCCAAGAGCGCCTGGATTTGATGGGCCCTCTCATCCTCGATCTCCGAGGGCAGCGCCAAGACGATGGCCGCCGGGAGATCTCGGGCCACTTCATCGGCGAAGGAAGGCCCTGAAAGCACCCCGACGGGAATGCCCAGAATGGGACCGAGAGCCTCGGAAAGGCGCTGGTGTTTTTCCTTCAAGAGCCCCTTGCTTACATGGATCAGCAACTCGGGCCGTTGGGTTGTCGTGGGGGCCAAGCGTTGCCAGACCTCGGCAGAGATCTGCGTTGGCAGGGCGCTGATCCAGATGGGCGCCGAAAAGGCATGCTCGGGATTGGTGTGGGGGAGGACGGTTGGGGGAAGTTCGACACCTGGCAATCGTGGGTGGCGGCGGGTCTCATCCAATTCCCGAATGGCCTCAGGCGGATGTCCCCAAAGCGCGACATGCGCGCCTTGACGGGCCCAGGCAATGGCCAGCGCGGTGCCCCAGGCACCCGATCCAAAAATGCCGATATCGGGATGGCGGTTAGGCATTGGGGGCTTCCTTTTTGCTGCCCCAGAGCTTGGATTCCGTGCCGTTCATCAAGCGTTGGATATTCGTGGCATGGCGGCGCACCACCAGCATGGGCAGCAGGATCCAGGCCACGATGCCGTAGCGGGCCAAGTCTCCCATTAAGAAGGGCAGGCAAGCCCAGGCGCCCAAGAGGCCCAAAGCCGCCGGAATCACCAGCAGGGCAGCCACAACGCTCCCCAGGCTTACATAACGGAAGATGCCCAACAAAAGCGCAAAGGCTCCGAGGCTTGGTAGCACCATGGCCGGGTGGTACCCCAGGATGACCCCCAGGGCCGTGGCCACGCCCTTGCCGCCCTGGAACTTCAGCCAAGGCGTGTAGATGTGCCCCGCGGTCGCCGACAAGGCGATCCAGCTCAGGGCCTCGGCCGGGAACCCGAGCTGCTTGGCCAGAAAGACCGGGGTGAAGCCCTTGGCGGCATCCAGCACCAACGTCAGGATGCCCAGCCATTTACCACCGGCCCGCATGACGTTCGTGGCGCCGATGTTGCCCGAGCCCTGGGCTCGAACATCGCCTTTCCCGGCAAGCTTCACCAGAATGAGCCCAAAGGGAATGCTGCCAGCGAGGTAGGAAGCTAGGCACCAGAGCAGAAAGGTGTTTAGGGTCGGCGTATGCATGGTTGAACTTTAACGCACGCGCGCCTTGGCCGCACCTCTCAGGCCATGGCCCGCCGCAGGAAATCCAGGGCTTGGTTGGTGGTCCGCACTTGGACATCGATCCGCTGGCCGGGGAAATGGCTTTCCAGGCTAACGGTTCCGCCAGGACCGGCAACGGCAATAAAGCTTGTGCCGAGGGGCGCGGAGCCATCCCGGTCTTCGGTGGGTCCCGCGTTGCCGGTGATCGCCAGGCCCCAATCCGCACCCAGTTGATGGCGAATACCCTCCGCGAGTGCCCGCGTGACCGTTTCCGACACGGTTCCATGGGCTTGCAAAAGATCATCCGGAAGGCCCACCAGTTGAGTTTTGGCCTTGGCCGAATACACCACCGCGCCCCCAAGGAACGCCGCACTGGAGCCGGGCACCGCGGTGAGCAGAGCCGCCACGCGCCCTCCCGTCATGCTCTCGGCCAGGGCCAGGGTTTCTCCTTTTTGTTGGAGGCGTTCGAGCACGGTGGATTCCAAGGTGCCAGGGCCGGTGCAGATACGATCTGCGCCCAGTTCCAATTCAAAGGCCACGCGGGCGGTTTCCAAGGCAACGGCATCCTTGCTGCGAGCCACCAGCTCCACCAGCCCCAAGCTGGCGAGGATGGCCCAATCCAAGTGGCCATGGGCTTCCCGCAGCGGTGTGGTTCGCTCATCCAAGGCGCTTTCGCCGATGGAGCCCACCAGCATGCGGAGCGTGTGAATGGGCTCACTGGGCTGCAAGCGGGGCTCGACGTGATCCTCCCACATCCGCTTCATCTCCCGCGGCACGCCAGGCAGCAGCACGATCTGCTTTCCGGGAAAGCCTTCGGGGCTATCCCAGAAAATGCCTGGAGCGGTGCCAACCGGGTTCGAGAGTGCTTCGGCGCCAACGGGAATAAGAGCCTGCTTGAAGTTCGTGGGAGGGCAGGGGCGATTGCGATTTCGGAAAAAGCCTTCGATGTGCTCCTTGATGGCCGCATTTTCCACCAGAGGTGCGCCTAAAATCTCGGCCCAGAGTTCCTTGGTGAAATCGTCAAACGTAGGCCCAAGGCCACCGGTGCAAACGATCAGATCTGAGCGATGCAAGGCCTCTCGAAAGAGGGTTAGAAGTTCATCCCGAACATCCCCCACCGCACTCTTTCGATGAAACGAGAGTCCCAGATTCGCCAGCTGCTGAGCGATCCAGACCGAATTGGTATCCGTCCGTTCGGAACTCAGCAATTCACTGCCAATGGCGATAGCTTCAATGCGCATGGGACTCTCCATAACCAGAATACGTCCGGATTTAAAAACGCCCCGGCAAGCCGGGGCGTTTTTAACGTGAAGAAACCCAATCAGGCGTGATGTTCCAAGGATTTCTTGCGGGCTTCGACAATCTTGTCGGCATCGCGTCCTTCGAGTTCAGCCAGGTGATGGAAGGTCCACGTAAAGAAACCTACGCCCATGGTCTGAGAGCGAATTTCAATGATGAGATCGTTCATTTCGCTCTGAGGCAGGTAGGCATTCACCACATCCCAACCGGGCCAGTTTTCCTTGGCATCGAACCCAAGAATCTGTCCCGCGCGATGGCCGGTCACCGTGCGCTGAGCCTTGGAAGTGTGCTCGGAGGGCACAGAAATCTGAACTTCCAGGATGGGTTCCAGCAGCACGGGATTGCACATGGGCAGGCCTTCCTGCATGCCGATACGGGCGGCGGTCTTGAAGGCCATGTCGGAGCTATCCACATCGTGATAGCTGCCGAAGAACAGGCAGACCGTGAGATCCACCACCGGGAAGCCCAGGGGCCCCTGTTTGCAGTAATCGATGACGCCTTCTTCCACGGCGGGGATGTAATTGCGGGGCACCACACCACCGACGATTTCTTCGGTGAAGTGCACGCCTTCGCCACGGGCGAGGGGCTTGATACGGAAATGGACATCGCCAAACTGGCCGTGGCCACCGGTCTGGCGCTTATGGCGACCATGGACCTCACAGCCCTTTTTGATGGTTTCGCGATAGGGCACCAAGGGTTTCTCGGCGAGCACTTCGACGTTGTACTTCGATTTCAAGCGCGCGACGCCGTTCTTGAGGTGGATTTCACCCTGGCCCCAGAGGATACGTTCCTGCGTTTCAGCATTCTGCTCCAGGTGGAAGGACAGGTCTTCTTCCACTAACTTGGCCAGGGCGCTGGAGAGCTTCACTTCTTCGCCACTCTTAGTGGCCTTAAGGGATATGGGCAGCACGGCCTGGGGCGCAGCTGGCCATGGCAATTCCAGGGGTTGAGCCTGGGTGGTGAGGCCGTGTCCGGTCTTGATTGGGTCCATGCGACCCAAGGCCACGATTTCACCTGCAACGGCCTTGTTGAGCTTTTCTTGTTTCTGGCCGAAGAGTTTATTCATGCCCGAGATGCGAACACCTCCGAGCGTGGCGCTATCGGCGATTTCACCCTTCCAAACCCGCACGTAATTCTGCTTGCCAATGTGCATGGCGTGGACGGTTTTCCAAACCTGCGCCAAGGGTGCATCCGTGGGCAGATCGTTACGAACAGCCGTGGCGGTATATTCAGGCGCTTCATGGCGGAGGAGCTTCAGGATGCGGCGCACGCCGCCATCGCGTTCGGCGCTACCGAAGAGCACGGGCACCAGCTTGGCGTCCTGGAAGCCACCGCGCATGACCTTGAAGACTTCTTCCATGCCGGGCAGGCGTTCTTCGAGCAACGCGGCCATGAGATCGTCGTCCAGCGCGCAGATCTTTTCCAACATTTCCATGCGGGCAGCGCCCACTTCATCTTTCAGGTTATTCGGAATCTCGATGCGGGTGGATTCTTGATGGTGGTTGTAGCGGAAGGCTCTTTCAAAGGAAAGGTCGACATAGCCGTTCAGGCTTTCCCCTTCGATGATGGGGCATTGGCGCAGCACCAGAGGGTTGGCGGACCAGGTCTGGAGGGCTTCGACGGTGGCACCGAGATACTTGGCCGCATCGAGGCCATCCATTTTGTTTACGAAAATCAGGTGGGGAATCTTGTGGTCATCGAGGAACTTGAGGATTGGTGCGGCCATCATGGCGCGGTTGGGATCGGGCTCCACCACGACGACCGCAGCATCCGCCACCATCAACGCGCCGGTCATTTCCTGAAGGAACTCCACGGAACCGGGGCACGAGATGAATGTCCAGGATTCATCCAGGTAGTTGATGGTGGCCACATCGGCATCCAGGCTCATCTGCCGGGCGCGAGATTCGGGCGAGAAATCACCCACGGAATTGCCTTCCTTCACGGAGCCCTTACGCGGGAGGGCACCAGAGGCGAAGAGCAAGCTTTCCATCAGCGTGGTCTTCCCGGACGTGAATGGGCCAACGATGGCCGCGACGCGTGGGGCAGAAGGGGGTTTGGGCACGACGTTTCTCCTTTGAGTTCCGTAATGGATTAAGGACTGCCGATCCGATTGCTTCAGCCCAGTTTTACTGCCTGTCCCCAATCTGGCAACAGGAAGGACGAGCACAGGCCGTGGGTTTGGGCCTAAAAACAAAAAACCCCGTGAGCTACGGGGTTTTTTGGGGGGTGTTTTTAAAAATCTTATTCCGCTCGGGTAACGAGATCGTGAGTTTCAGGATCTGGCAGTTCCCGTTGGAACCAGGCATCGAGGGTCTTAACCTCGTCAAAAACCACTTCAGCGCCGCCTTCGAGCAGTTCCTCACGGGTGCCAAAACCCCAGGTGACTCCAAGCGGTGTTAAGCCGAACTCTAGGGCCGCTTGCATATCGTCGCCACGGTCACCCACCAGATAGCCGGAGCCGCAGAGCGCGCCGCCTTGGGCGATGGATTTCATGAATTCGATTTTCCCCGGCCAAGGTTGGTCGATGGCGGGGCCAAAAATCTCATCGATGATCAGGTTGAGATCGAGATTATGAGCCACCTGCCGGGCGAAGGTTGCGGGCTTGGCGGTGATGACGTTGATGCGGTGATCCTGCCGCTTGAGCCGCCCCAACAACAGCTGCACACCATCGTAAACCTGGTGTTCGAAGAGACCCGCTTCCCCGAACACCTTCCAATAGTGCGCCATGACTTCATCAATCCGCTGCACCTGAAGGCCCAGCAGGCTTTGGAAAAGCCCACGCACGCTGGGTCCAATGAAGGGTCGAATTTCAGCGGGCGTGGGGCATGGCAGGCCGAATGTTCTGCAGGTATCACCCACGCAGTGGATCACGCCAGGAAGCGGATCGACCAAGGTTCCATCCAGATCGAAGCAGATCATGCTCATGGGACACCTTTGAATGCGGGGGAAGCATACAACCTAAACAAAGGGGGCGAGCCCCCTTTGTTTAGGTTCCGTGTCAAAAAAACCAATTCAGTTCAGGTTATTTTGCGACGGACCCTTATGTTGGCTCGAAAATGAATCGGCCAGTTCATTTTGCCCAAACGACTCAGTGTCGATAGGCCTTGATGGCATTGTCGATCAGGACCAGAGCTTCCACCCGGTCAGCCCAGCCTTCGCTGTGCACGTCCTTGGCTTCTAGGTTCTTGTAGGTCAGAAAGAAATGTTCCACTTCGCGCAGCAGATGGGGCGCCAAGTCCTTGAGTTCGTGGACGTGGGCAAAGTTGGGATCATTGGCGGCAACGCTCATGATCTTGTCATCCTGGCCTTTGTCGTCCCGCATCTTGAGGGCACCGATGGGACGGCTTTCGATCACTACGCCAGGGTAGGTGGCGCCCTGGATCAAGACCAGGATATCGAGGGGATCGCCGTCATCGGCCAGGGTGTGGGGAATATAGCCGTATTCAGCGGGGTAATGGATGGGTGAATAAAGCACGCGATCCACCTTGACTAGGCTGGTGACGTGATCGATTTCATACTTGATGCGTGATCCAAAGGGGATCTCCACCACCGCGTTAACGAGCTCGGGGGCCTTTTTGCCGGGCCCGATCATATGTAAGGTCATGCTTTCCTCCAAATCGGTTTCAAACTATCTGACGCGATGAGCACGTCCACCGTTCCAGCCTAGTGGAATTAGTTGCCCGAAGGCAGGCGGATATGGACTTTGGTGCCTTTGCCGACCTGGCTCTCTAGGTAGAGCAGCCCGCCGTGGGCTACGAGAATACGGTGGCTGACGGCCAAGCCAAGCCCCGTGCCACCGCCGAAGGTGCTAAAAAAGGGATCAAAAATCCGGCTGAGCGTTTCCGGGCTCACGCCGCAGCCATTGTCATCGAGCACGAGATGCCAGTGCTCTTGGCCTTCGATTCGCTCTTTTGAGGCGCTCAATCTGAGGCGGGGGCAGGGGCGGTCTTCCAGAGCGCGAGTCGCGTTCTGAAGCACATTGACCGCTACTTGGCGCATCAGATTCGGATCTGCGTTCCAGATGGCTTCGGAGGGAATTTCGTTTTCCCACTGCACAGCCTCATCGAGTCCGGAAACGGTTTTGACTTCATCCCAAAAGAGTCTCAGGTGAATGGGCTCGGGTTTAGGAACCAGATCCCGGCTAAAGGTCAGGGTGTTGGTGACCAGCGTATTCATGCGCTGAACGCCTTCCTGGATGCGCTGGGCCAATTCCAGCTGAGGGGGCTGTTCGCCGAGATCCTCCACCAACATCCCGGCAAATAGCGCCAAACTCCCCAAGGGGTTGCGGATTTCGTGGGCCAATTCCGCAGCCATGAGGCCCATGGCCTGCAGCCTTTCTTCGCGAGTCACTTGTTGGGCCCGAAGATGCGCTTCGGTGACATCACGCAGGGTGATGATGCGCCCGGCCCTCGGCATCTTTGAAATGGCGAAGGCCGGTGGGGGAATCCAGTTCCCAAGGTGGGACGCCGTCCTGGAAAGAACCCGTCATACCCTGGGGGCGGTTGGTGAAACGCAACTCGCCTTCATTGCCCAAAACCCAAATGGCAAACGGCACAGCCTCGATGACCGTTTCCAATTCGTTGCGCAGGCGGCCTAATTGATCCTGCAGCGCCTCGTAGCGGTGCTGCAACTGCTCACTGGCCGCCGTGAAAGCCTCGAAAGCCTCCAGGAGTTGTTTGGATTCCGGAGCGCCGCCCGACATCAGGTCCGGGTCCAATGAAGATCAAGAATGCGTTGTAGAGCATCTCGATCCTGGTTCTTTGGTTCATCCGCGACAATTTGGCGAAGCCCCAATTCCACCCGTGGCGTGCCAATGGCCAGCAAGGCGCGGGTAATGGCCACCCGGAGTTCCGTGGGCTCGGCGGTGGAAAAGATTCGCCCTTTGCGGCGAAGCAACTCTAAAAGAGCAGGGCCCGCCGTGGGTGAAGCGATGAGGCCAAGGGCTTCCACGGCCTTGATGCGAACCTTCAGGCTGGCTCCGCTTTGTTTGGCCAGTTCCAGAATGCCCATTACGGCCGTGGAGGCCTGAATCTGGCCGAGGCCAAAGAGTATTTCGAGCTGCGTATCGGGATCGGCGGTGGGCAAGGCGCTCAGCAAGGGGGCGCTGGCGGCAGGTCCACCCAGTTTCCAAAGCGCACGAATGGCCGAGGCCCGCACGCGGGCATCCTTATGGCCTAAGCAACTAGCAATGGGCTTGATCAGCCCCGCATCCCCCATATCGGCCAGCAGGTTCAAGGTGTTGCGGACGAAGTACCACGTGGGTGAGTACAGTCCTTCCAGCAAGACGGGAACCGCGATGGGACCCATCACGCGAATGACATCGAGGAGCCGCCCACGGCGCCGTCGATCGGGTTCATCACCAAGGACTCTGGCCAGTTCTCGCGCGGCGGGTTCGCCCAGAAATTCAAAATAGGGAATCGCATCCGTTAAAACTTTTTCGGGTTCCACTCGGTGAAGGTAGTCCATCGTGCAGACCATCAGATCCTCGGCCGAGAGCCGCCCTCTAAGCTTCGCCAGGGCGAATCCCCGCCATTCCTGTTGATCATCCAGGAACGAACACAGGCCTTCGATCTCCTGCATCAGTTCTCGCACCATGGTGAATTCTTCGTGCACAACCATGCATTCGAAGACATGCTCCAGGGCCTTGGCCGTGTTTCGGTGAATCGCGTGGATGGGCTCCCATCCAAAGTGTGCCGTCAGGCCTTGGATCAATGGGCCCTGTACTTCCAGCGGAAGGCCGGGATCACGCATCCATTGACTGATCACCACGAGATCCCGGGTGGCTTCCTCCCGCCTCGACACGTTCTCCGAGGTGAGTTCGGCAAGGATTCGCTCAAGAATTTGCAGGAAGGTATCGAACTTCTCCAAGTCGATCAGATTGCGAAGCAAGGCCAACCGTTGATCCGGGCCAATCTGCCAAAGCGTTTCCCCTTCCAGCGCCCGCTGGATTTTTTCTTCAAGGCTCTGATGGTCCCAATCGACCTGATGGATCAGCTCTTGGACGCGACCAGCATCGAGGCCATCGCTCCCCAAATGGGCCTTCAAATGGCTCAGGATCGTCTGTTGATGGGGAGAGGTTCTCAGTAGATCGAGCAGAGGATCCTTGACGTGGGCCCATGGCAGATCCGCCTGCAGCAGTTTTGATGTCGCTTGGCTCAACAGTTCTGGGGCCAAGGCTTGAAAGGCCAAGCCCAAGCCTGCGGGCGCCGCAGGTAGGCTTGGCAGCCCGGCCATTACGGACCACAAGGAACTTCCAGAGAGCGACAGCAACGCCTGCTGAAGGGCCTCTCGCTGAGGTTCGGAGGGCAGAGCGCTGCCCCAATCCAGATCACGGGCAACCGGGGCCAGAAAGGCCAGATCGGCAGGGAGCAAATCCGGGGCCGCGGGAATGCCGGTCCCTGGGGCTTCAGGGTTGCCCGGCTGTTCATCTAAAAAACTCAGACTGGATTCGGCTTGAGCCGAAGCTTTTTCCCGCGAGGCCAGGAGGGCCGCTTCGAGGGCCTCTCGCCAACGCTCCATCATTTGGGGCGCAGTTTCAGGAAGGCTCGCCGCTGCGACCTCGCCGCTGTTCAGGGCCGGGGCTTCTTCCTGGCCACCTGCACCGGTTTCCTCATCGCCTTCTCGGACGGCCTTGTATTGAATCTGCCCGAGCGTGATATGGCGGAGTTGCTGGTCGGCCATGACCTTGGCCACGCCGCCCATTTGTTCGAGCTTGCTGGGTTTCAGGATCAGGATCTTCAGCATCTCAAGGAGTTCATCCGCCGTGACACCGCGTTGAATGATGAACCCGGCAATCTCCCGTTCGGAGAGTTGACGCGCCAAGGCGGCGGTATGCATGTTCTGGCCATCGAGAGGAGCGCCATCCACGAACAACTTGCCGTTGGAAGCGGCGATGTGCAGCGATGGCTTATCGGTCAGCCACGTGCCCAAGCCTTCAGTCAAGGAGCGCAGGGCCTCCTGGGATCGCGGATGGGCATCGGTGTACATCAACAAGGATTTGATGGCCATCTGGAGAATTTGAACCAAGTCGAGAAACTTCATGGCTGGCTTTCCATCATGGGGTCGCTCCATTCTCGGCGGAGTTGCGCGTAGTAATGAACGAGAAACCGGTATCGACGTTCACCTTCGGTTTGAGCCGGCACAGTGTTCAGAGAATCCACGATACCCCGGGCGAGTTCGAGCCAGCGTTCCCCTTGGGTCAAAATCTGTCGGGTCTCAACGGGGCCGAAGCCACCGCTGATGCAGTTGAAGTGAATCATGCTGGCGGCTCCAAGCTTGCTCAGCTTATCGGCATCCCACAAACAAGCTGCCTCAATTGGTTCCAGCCGGTGGGAGAGGTGCAGGCCCACGTGGTGCAGAATGGCCTGTTTCACCATTGGAATCTTGGCCGCTGGGAAATCCGAGCCCGCGAGGATGCCATCGACCGCCGCCACGGCGTCTTGGGCGTGGTGGTCTTTGCCTTGGGGATCATTTAGAAACTTGCGGACATCGTGCAACCAAGCCGCGCATTCAAGGATTTCCGCATCGGCACCCGCGAGTGGTGCCAGCCATTTCGCAATCTTCACCACGGCGAGCGTGTGTTCGAAACGGTAGTTGAAGATCGCCCGGGGGCCATTCTCGGTGGGGTGAGAGCTTCGCCAAAAGCGAATAGAATCCGCCTCGGAATGAACCCGCAGATCCGCCTCGCAGACCACACGCCAGGGCTTCAGTGCTTCTTTCACGGTTGGACGACCTCCACGGATGCCATATCCATTGTATGCCAGGGTTCCTGGGCGAATTTTGAAACCCAAGACGATCTAAGCGCATACATTCGGTATGCGACCAGCCCTAGCCATTCTCCCGCTAATGCTCCTGTTTGGCTGTTCCAAGCCGGTATTTCTGTACGACCCAGAACCCGGGAAACCCCTGAACTTGGCTCGCGAACTTGCGCTCGATCCGCGCCGGGACCTCCTGTTTGTGTTGGAGGGAAAGCGCACTGCGGACCCTGGCCCCATGAAGGAAGTAACCTTGCGGGAGTTGGAGGCTAAGGGCTATCGCATTCTTCCGAGCGAACAATCTGCCAAAGCGGGGCTCTGGATCGATGTCATCGCCTTTATGGATGGCGGGCGCGGCCCGGGCGCTGGATCCATGAGCAAGGGTGGTGGTCGTGGAAGTGGAGGAATGGGAGGTGGTCGCGGTGGAAAAATGGGTGGTGATGGCGGTGGTTCCAGGCGGGGCGGCGGCAGTTTGAACGCGCCACCAGATCAGCCTTCGCACCCTTCGGCCTCCGGACTCGGTATGGTGTATATCGTTCAATTGGTGGATCCAAAATCCGGTGAATTGATCTGGTACGGAAAGATGGATGTGGACGCCGCGATCAAGAAGCAGGGCTCCGACCGACCGCAGTCCATCCAGGATCAAGTTCGCCAATTCCTGGCCCCGCTGCCCTCGGCGCAGACCGAGGGCGTGGCTATGCCTTCCGCAAAGTAAGCACCGTTAATTCGGGTGCCACCAGAAAACGGTTGGGTGGCCCCCAGAATCCCGTTCCCACACTGGTATAGATCCACAAGGCTCCTTGCCGATTGAGTCCCTTCGGGAATCGATAGAGCGACGGTATGAAAAGGCTCCAGGGGAAATACTGGCCTGAATGGGTGTGCCCGCTCAGTTGAAGCGCAATGCCGCCCTTGTCAGCACTCTCGAAGCCCGTGGGGGGATGAAAGAGCAAGAGCTTGGTCGCGCCCTCGGGCACGCCGGTGATCGCCTTGACTAGGTTGGGCCCCTCGCCATTGCCACGCCGGCCTTTGCCAGCAGGATCCGGCATGCCAATCACTGCCAGACGCGCATCCCGCTGCTCGATCACAACATGCTTGTTATCGAGAATTTTCCACCCCAGCCCCTTGAGCAGCGGAATCCATTTCTCGATGCCGGAGTAATACTCGTGGTTGCCAGTGACAAAGAAAACCCCATGGGTGGCATTCAGCTTGGCCATGGCTTCGGCCTTGGCCTTCACACCATTGGCTTCTCCATCCACCAAATCACCGGTGATGGCGATGAGATCGGCCTTGAGATCATTGGTGCGCTCGACAAGGCGCTGCACCTTGGCCATGGGCACCAGGGGGCCCAAATGCAAATCCGAGATCTGCACGATACGAAAACCATCCAGCCCCTGGGGAAGCCCTGCGATGGGTACATTCACCTGCTTGATTCCCGGTTGCCGTACCGCCATGACCAACCCCACCAGAACCGACAACGCGGTTGCCCCAAGGGCTATCTGAAAGGCCCATAAGCCAACCGGTGCCGAGGTCCACCGGCGCACTAAGGCCTGCGCGAGGTCGGCCACCGCAAGGTAGACCAGGTAGGTCGAAACGAAGCTGAACAGCCCATAGCTAATCCAATAGAGGAAATCAGCCTGATGGTTGGCCAGGCGATTGATCAGGGGTACCAAGAACATCGAGCCCAGAAAGAGGCCGAAAAAGCCCCAAACCAGCCTGGGATGACGGGAAAGGGCAGGGCACAGGCTCATGGAGCGCCGGGCCATGTAAGTAAAGGCTCCTCCTAGAACCAGGAGTGCCAGGCCGATGGAAAGCAGGATTCGTAGCATGGCTCCATGGCACCACGGCGGGGCAGCCGACGCAATCCGAGCGAAAAGACTTCACGACTTCGCGAGTGTTTTTCCCGTGCGAAGCCACGAAGAAAAGCCAGGATTATGAGCTTGTTTTGGGGCAAGGTTGTTCTCAACCTAGACCCGACCCTTCCTGGAGTTCCGATGCCAGACCCATTTGATCTCGCGCGGTTGGAACTAACGGATGATTCCGAATTCCTTCGATTGCTGCGAGAGCATGCGGATATCGAGGCTTTGCGGTATCGGGACGGCGAGTATTTGATGCGCGAAGGTGAGGATTCTCAGGAGGTTTTCCTGGTGTTAAAGGGAGCCTTCGTGGTGGAGCGAGCTTCCGTGCGACCCGATTTGCCGCCGGTGATTCTCGCCACGGTGCTTTGCAACCCAGACCAGCCGGGCATCGTGGGGGAGATGGCGTACTTCGATACGCAACTTCGTTCCGCCTCGGTGCGCAGTTCGGGCGGCAGTTTTATTTTGCGGCTGAAGCCCGCGCACATCGATGCTGTGATTGCCGGCTTCCCAGGGCTTACCCGCGCCATCTGTGCGCAGTTTTCCAGTCGCCTGCGGGAGATGAACCGCACCCTGGGTGGCTTTCAGGCCAAATTCGCCCTTAATTCCCAGCAACGGATGGCCAAGCCGGAGGAAGTTCTGTTTCGCCAGGGCGAACCGGCCCAAACGCTTTTCCAATTGGCCACGGGAGCTGTACGTTTGGAGTGCAATGGCCAAGTGAAAATCATTCAGGCCGATCAGCTATTTCAAGGCTTCCTGGAACCCGAGGCCTTCTTTCGCAAGAGCCTGCACACTTGCACCGCCATCATCGAAACCCCCGCCTTTGTGGTCTCCATCGACCCAACGCAGATGCAGGCGGTGGTGCGGGGCTATCCGGAACTGGTGTTGTCGCTGTTCGACTAGCCTTTACCGCGTTCGATGGCCCCTCATCGGTGAACCGCCGCCAGCCCCGTGATTGGCTCGATTACAATCGAGCCATGCTCCTAGGCGGATTGGCAGGCCGCGATGACTGGGAGTTCCAGCACGAACACGCTTCCCTTGGGCAAATTCTCTTCGACCCAGATCCGCCCTTCATGGGCTTCGGCCACCATCTGACAGAAGGCTAGGCCGATACC
>JFJP01005492.1_pt1 | contig 18750 bp, 17 predicted proteins | sample 431651 | NCBI WGS metagenome assembly JFJP01 (sample SAMN02602958, study PRJNA72255) | Microbial mat metagenome, whole genome shotgun sequencing project. | biome: fresh water; feature: sink hole; material: water; isolation source: purple microbial (photo- and chemosynthetic) mats found in...
TGGTGGACAAACTCAAGAACGAAGCCAAGGTCATCTGAAACCTTGCGGGAAAGACCAAGCTACACGCAATGAGCCCGACCGCAGGGCGCAAACTCTGTCCTCAACTGATTAGAAATTTTTTTGGAACAAAAAAATGACAACACTTGTAATAGCCGAACACGACAACACCAGCCTCAAACCCGCCACCCTTAACACTGTCACCGCCGCACTGAAATGCGGTGGTGACGTCCATGTGCTGGTGGCTGGCCACAACGCCGCAACCGTTGCAACGGCAGCAGCCCAAGTCGCCGGTGTCGCCAAAGTACTGCACATTGATGCTGACACGCTGGCCCACGGCATTGCCGAAAACGTCACCGCCCAGGTCCAGGCCGTTGCTGCGGGCTACAGCCACATCCTGTTTGCCGCCACCGCCAGCGGCAAGAACATCGCCCCACGCCTGGCTGCCAAACTCGATGTGGCGCAAATCAGCGACATCACCAAGGTCGTCAGCCCTGACACCTTTGAGCGCCCGATTTACGCCGGCAATGCGATTGCCACCGTGCAGAGCTTGGATGCCATCAAGGTCATCACCGTGCGTACCACAGGTTTTGATGCTGCAGCCCAGGCGGGACAAGCGCCGGTAGCTATTGAAACGGTAGCTGCCGTGGCCACAACGGGGTCCACCACCTTCATCGGTAGTGAGATCGCCAAGAACGACCGGCCTGAGCTGACTGCGGCCAAGGTTATCGTCAGTGGTGGCCGGGCCTTGGGTTCCCAAGAGAAGTTCGTTGAAGTCATGACCCCCTTGGCTGACAAGCTGGGTGCTGCCATTGGTGCCAGCCGGGCCGCTGTGGATGCGGGCTACGCTGCCAATGACCTGCAAGTGGGACAGACCGGCAAGATTGTGGCCCCCCAGCTCTACATCGCCGCAGGCATCAGCGGTGCCATCCAGCACTTGGCGGGCATGAAGGACTCCAAGGTGATCGTGGCGATCAACAAAGACCCCGAAGCACCGATCTTCAGCGTGGCTGATTACGGGCTCGAGGCGGACCTGTTTGTGGCCGTGCCCGAACTGGTCGCTGCGCTGTAAATCACCCCCCAAAAGACAACTTCCGGAGATCGACATGAGTTACACCGCCCCCATCAAAGACATGTTGTTCAACATCAAGCATCTGGCCGACATTGAGCAGATTTCTCAATTGCCGGGCATGGAAGATGCCGGTTTTGACACTGCACAGGCCGTGCTGGAAGAGGCTGCTAAGTTCTGTGAGGGCGTGCTCGCACCTTTGAACTGGGAGGGTGACAAAAATCCGTCAACCTGGAAAGACGGTGTGGTCACGGCGGCACCCGGTTTCAAGGACGCCTTCAAGCAATACACCGAAGCCGGCTGGCAAGGCTTGCAGCACCCCGTAAATTTTGGTGGCCAGGGCTTGCCCAAGACCATCGGCTCGGCAGTCGGTGAAATGCAAAACTCTGCCAACCTGAGCTTTGCTCTGTGCCCCTTGCTGACCGACGGGGCCATTGAGGCCTTGCTGACGGCGGGCTCAGACGAGCTCAACGCGATTTATCTGGAAAAGCTGGTGAGTGGTCAGTGGACCGGGACCATGAACCTGACCGAGCCGCAGGCGGGCAGTGACTTGGCCGCGGTGCGGACCAAAGCCGAACCCCAGTCAGATGGCAGCTACAAAATTGCCGGCACCAAAATCTTCATCACCTGGGGTGAGCACGATATGGCCGAGAACATCATTCATTTGGTGTTGGCCCGTGTCAATGGTGCGCCTGAAGGTGTCAAGGGCATCAGCCTGTTTGTTGTGCCCAAGTTCATGGTCAACAAAGATGGTTCACTGGGTGCGCGCAACGATGTGCAGTGCGTCAGTATCGAACACAAGATGGGGATCAAGGCCAGCCCCACGGCGGTCCTGCAATTTGGCGACCATGGCGGTGCTATGGGTTATCTGGTAGGCCAGGAAAACCGTGGCCTGGAATACATGTTCATCATGATGAATGCTGCCCGTTATGGTGTGGGTGTGCAGGGCATCGCCATTGCCGACCGGGCTTATCAAAAAGCTGTGGAGTTTGCTAAGGACCGCGTGCAAAGCCGACCTGTTGATGGCTCGCTGCTCGCCGCTGGTCCCATCATTCACCACCCTGATGTCAAACGCATGCTCATGACCATGCGCGCCTACACCGAAGGCTGCCGGGCGCTCTCCAGTGTGGCTGCGGCCGCTTACGACGCAGCACACCACTGCACGGATGCTGATGTACGCAAGCAAAATGAATCGTTTTATGAATTCATGGTGCCACTGATCAAGGGTTACAGCACCGAGATGAGCCTGGAAGTGACTTCACTGGGCGTGCAAGTCCACGGTGGCATGGGTTTCATTGAAGAGACCGGTTGTGCCCAGTATTACCGCGATGCCAAGATTTTGACCATTTACGAGGGCACCACGGCCATCCAGGCGAACGACCTGGTGGGGCGAAAGACGGCCCGCGACGGTGGCCAGACTGCTAAGGCGCTGGCTACGCAGATCGAGATGACCGAGGCTGCTTTAACTGTCAGCGGCACTGCCGATGCGTTGGTGGTGGCCAAGCGCCTGGCCGCGGCCCGTTTGGCGTTCATTGACGTGGTGAACTTTGTGGCGGGTAACACCAAAGCACACCCCAACGATGTGTTTGCCGGTAGCGTGCCCTACCTGATGCTGGCGGGCAACCTGATGGCCGGTTGGCAAATGGCGCGCGCACTGTTGGTGGCGCAGGACGAAATCAGCCGCGGGCAAGACATGGCCTTCATGCAGGCCAAGATCGTGACGACGCGCTTTTATGCCGACCACCTGCTGACTAAGGCGCCGGGTCTGCGCGACAGCATTGTTGATGGCGGTGCCTGTGTGACCGCCCTGGCGCTGGAATCGTTCTAAGACTCTCCGATCCACGCCTGGCCACGTGCCTTGGCCAGACCCCACTGGCGTTTGCGCTCCCGGGCACCTGCCTTTTGTGCGTCGGTGGTGGTGGCGTGGCAATGTGCACAGCTCACGCCGTCTTCAAACAGCGGTGAAAGCTGATCGGCTGGGCTGACGGGGTATCGGCATGCTCTGCACAAACCATACTCTCCAACCTGGAGCCCGTGGCCCACGGAGACCCGCTCGTCAAAGACAAAACAGCTGCCTTGCCACAGGCTTTGCTCGGGCGGCACCGTCTCCAGGTACTTCAAAATGCCGCCTTCCAGGTGATACACCTCCTCGAAGCCTTGCGATCGCAACAGTGCGGTGGATTTTTCACATCGGATGCCTCCCGTGCAAAACATCGCCACCTTGGGCTTTTTTCCGGTGGGCGGGTTCAGCGCCGTAGACTGTTCTACCCATTGAGGCAACTGCGCAAAACTGCCAATTTGCGGGTTCAATGCGCCGGTAAAAGTACCAATGCCCACTTCATAGCGGTTGCGAGTGTCAATGACAACCACATCCGGATCGCTGATCAAATCGTTCCAGTCGGCTGGCTTCACATAGGTGCCCGCCAGTTTCGATGGGTTGGCTTCAGGTACACCCAGCGTCACGATTTCGCGCTTGAGCTTGACCTTCATGCGGTAGAACGGTGCTCGATCCGACCAGGCTTCCTTGTGCTGCAGATCAGCCAATCGTGGATCTTGTCGCAAGTAATTCAGCACGGCAGATACGCCCTGGGGTAGGCCTGCAATGGTGCTGTTGATACCCTCAGGCGCCAGCAAAATCATACCTTTGATGCCTTGGCTTTCACAGAACGAGAGCAAGGGCGCCTTGATGGACGCGTAGTCGGGCAGGGCGACAAATTTGTAGAAGGCGGCAGTCAAGTAGGGGCTCATGGTTTTTGTTCTCAGGTTGGCCAGGTGGAGCCCTGTTCTGGCACCAAGGCGCGCCAACCCAGTTCGCGATTGATACGCCCGCGCAGCGTGTCCGCCGGACCGCTTTCCCCGTGCACGACATACACCTGATCTGGCGCTTGGGGCATGCTGCGCAGCCAGGTCAACAACTGGTTGGCATCGGCATGCGCAGAAGCGGACTGCAATTGCACAATTTCTGCATTCACCTCTACATCGCGCCCGTGGATCCGCACCGTCTTGGCGCCGCTGGCCAACGTGCCACCGCGTGTGCCCGGAGCCTGGTAACCGGTCAGAATGATCATGTTGCGGTGATTGCCCGCGTAGTGCGCCAGGTGGTGCAAAACCCGGCCACCGGTGGCCATGCCGCTGGCCGACAGGATCACCATCGGCCCATGACGGCTGGCCAGCGCGCGGGATTCGTCGGTGCTGTTGATCATGGTGGCGTTTTGGGTGAGGGCGCGACTGTCGTGCTGGCTCAAGCGGTGCTCGCCAGGGTGGCTTTCAAACAAATGCGTGGTGTGAACCGCCATCGGGCTGTCGAGGAAAACCGGCAGCGACGTCGGCAACTCACCTTTGAGTTTGAGCAAATGAATGGCGTGCAGCAGCGCTTGGGCACGGCCGACGGCAAAGACCGGCACCACCGCCACACCACCGCGTTTGGCGACCCGCTGCAAGGCGGGCGCCAATTCCGCCAGGACGTCCTCAATCGGGTGTGAGCGGTCACCATAGGTTGATTCGATCAGCACCGTGTCCGCCTGCATCGCACTCTCGGGTGGGCTCATGATCAGGTCGTCAGGTCGACCCAGGTCACCAGAGAACAGAATACGTCGCCCGGCGATTTCCAGCAGAATGCTGGCCGCCCCCAGAATGTGGCCTGCCGGTGAAAACGTCACCTTCCAGCCAGGTATTGGGCTGAAAGTCTTACCAAATTCATGGGTTTTGATGAAGGGCAGCGCATCCAGCGCGTCTTGCCGGGTGTACAGGGGCAGGGCGGTTTCGTGTTTGGAGAGCTTGTGCCGGTTGGCAAATTCAGCATCTTCCTCCTGAATATGGCCACTGTCGGGCAACAGAATGCGGCACAGGTCGCGCGTACCTGGTGTGGCATAAACATGCCCGACAAATCCTTCCTTGACCAGCAGCGGCAGGTAGCCACTGTGGTCCAGGTGGGCGTGGGTCAGCAGTACCGCATCGATCTGGTTGGGCGCCACGCTCAGCGGTGTCCAGTTGCGCAGGCGAAGTTGCTTGTAGCCCTGGAACAGGCCGCAATCTACCAGCAGGCTTTTGCTTTCATGGCGCACCAGATATTTGGAACCGGTGACGGTACCGGCGCCGCCCAGAAAGGTGATGTTGACGCTCATGTGTTGTTCTCCTGTGAGAAGCCGGGCGAAAAAAAGCCGTGCCATTGGAGCTCAAGGGCACGGCATCATTGTGGGGGATGTCAGGTCTCCCGCAACGGGTTCAATTTGTCAGCTGAAGAAACTTTTCAGGCGATCTGTCCAACTGTCACCCGTGGGTGAGTGTTTGCTGCCCCCTTTTTTCAGCGACTCATCGAGTTCGCGCAGCAGCTTGCGCTGGTGCTCGGTCAACTTGACCGGTGTTTCAATCAGGATATGGCAATACAGGTCACCGGGGTAACTCGAACGCACACCCTTGATGCCCTTGCCGCGCAACCTGAACTGCTTGCCGGTTTGTGTACCTTCCGGGATGTCGATGGCCGCTTTGCCGGCCAGTGTTGGCACATCAATTTCGCCACCCAAGGTCGCCGTAACGATGCTGATGGGCACCGAGCAATGCAGGTCATCACCGTCACGCTCGAAGATATCGTGCTTTTTAAGGCGAATTTCAATGTACAGGTCACCCGGGGGGCCGCCGTTGGTTCCAGGCTCACCGTTACCTGCGCTGCGAATGCGCATGCCGCCATCGATACCGGACGGTATTTTGACCTCCAGCGTCTTTTGTTTTTTGATTTTGCCTTGACCATGGCATGCCGTGCAGGGCTCTGGAATCACCTTGCCCGTGCCACGGCAGGTGGGGCAGGTCTGCTGGACGCTGAAAAACCCCTGGCGCATTTGTACCGAGCCCGAGCCACCGCAGGTGCCACAGGATTTGACCTGTGAGCCCGGTTTGGCACCGTTGCCATGACAGGTGTCGCAGGCGTCCCAGCTTGGAATGCGAATTTGTGCGTCCTTGCCTTTGGCGGCTTCTTCCAAGGTGACTTCCATGGCATAGCTCAGATCGCTGCCACGGTAGACCTGACGCCCACCCCCAGCCCGCCCCCGCTGTTGGCCAAACATGTCGCCAAAAATGTCACCAAAGGCTTCGGCAAAGCCACCGTAGGCTTCAGCCCCACCGGGGCCTCCGCGCATGTTCGGGTCGACACCGGCAAAGCCATGCTGGTCATAGGCCGCACGCTTTTGCGGGTCTGACAGCATCTCGTAAGCTTCCTTGGATTCCTTGAATTTCTCTTCGGCTCCCTTGGCTGCATCACCCTGGTTGCGGTCAGGGTGATGTTTCATCGCGTGTTTGCGATAAGCCTTTTTGATTTCTTCTTCTGAGGCATTTTTGGGAACGCCCAGAACATCGTAGTAATCTCTTTTTGCCATGGTCTACTCGTGACTGGTTTCAATACAAACGCCGCGTTGAACCCTTTCGGCGATCAACGCGGCGTGTGTGTCCTGTGCGAACAACAGTGTCAAAGCACTAGGGCTTAGGGCTTTTTGACTTCTTTCACTTCTGCATCCACCACATTGTCGTCTTGTGCAGCGTTGCCCTGCGGGCCCGCTTGACTGGCACCAGCTGCCGCGTCAGCCTGGGCGCCTTCCTTGGCCTGCATGTCAGCATACATTTTCTCCCCCAGCTTCTGGCTGACGGTCATCAGGGCAGCGCTCTTGTCGTCAATGGCGGCCTTGTCGTTGCCCTTGAGGGCCTCTTCCAGATCCTTCACTGCAGCTTCAATTTTTTCCTTCTCGCTGGCGTCAATTTTGTCGCCGTATTCGGTCAGACTCTTCTTGACACTGTGCATGCTGGCCTCAGCCTGATTGCGGGCTTGGACCAATTCCAGCTTCTTCTTGTCATCGGCGGCGTTGAGCTCGGCATCCTTGACCATCTGCTGAATTTCGGCTTCCGACAGACCTGAATTGGCCTTGATGGTGATCTTGTTCTCTTTACCCGTGCCCTTGTCCTTGGCACCAACGTGCAAGATGCCATTGGCATCAATGTCAAATGACACCTCAATTTGCGGCAAACCACGTGCTGCCGGTGGAATGCCTTCCAGGTTGAACTCACCCAACAACTTGTTGCCGGCCGCAATCTCACGCTCGCCCTGGAACACCTTGATGGTCACCGCGGGCTGGTTGTCGTCTGCCGTCGAGAAGGTCTGTGCAAACTTGGTGGGGATCGTCGTATTCTTCGTGATCATCTTGGTCATGACACCACCCAAGGTCTCGATACCCAGGCTCAAGGGGGTGACGTCGAGCAGCAACACGTCTTTGCGGTCGCCCGACAAAACCTGACCCTGAATGGCGGCCCCGACGGCCACAGCCTCGTCAGGGTTCACGTCTTTGCGTGGCTCCTTGCCGAACAGTTCCTTGACCTTCTCCTGCACTTTGGGCATGCGGGTCATGCCGCCGACCAGAATCACGTCATGGATGTCGGCCACACTCACGCCGGCATCCTTGATAGCTGTGCGGCAGGGGGCAATGGTGCGCTCAATCAGCTCTTCCACCAGGGACTCCAGCTTGGAGCGTGTCAGCTTGATGTTCAGGTGTTTGGGGCCGGAGGCATCTGCAGTCACATAGGGCAAGTTGATGTCGGTCTGTGCGCTGCTGGAGAGTTCGATCTTGGCTTTTTCTGCGGCTTCTTTCAGGCGCTGCAAAGCCAGCACGTCCTTGCCCAAGTCTACGCCTTGTTCCTTCTTGAACTCTGCGATGATGAAGTCGATGATGCGCTGGTCAAAGTCTTCACCACCCAAGAAGGTATCACCATTGGTGGAAAGCACTTCAAACTGCTTTTCACCGTCGACGTCAGCGATCTCAATGATGGACACGTCAAACGTGCCACCACCCAGGTCATATACCGCAATTTTGCGATCGCCTTTTTCATTTTTGTCCAAACCAAAAGCCAGAGCCGCAGCAGTGGGTTCGTTGATGATGCGCTTGACTTCCAGGCCAGCAATGCGGCCTGCATCTTTGGTGGCTTGGCGCTGAGCGTCATTGAAGTAAGCCGGAACTGTGATGACCGCTTCTGTCACGGCTTCACCGAGGTAGTCTTCGGCGGTTTTCTTCATTTTGCGCAAAATGTCAGCACTGACCTGCTGGGGTGCCATGCGATTGCCACGCACTTCAACCCAGGCGTCGCCGTTGTCAGCTGCAGCAATCTTGTAGGGCATCAGGTCGATGTCCTTCTGCACTTCTTTCTCGGAGAACTTGCGTCCGATCAGGCGTTTGACCGCGTACAGCGTGTTTTTGGGGTTGGTGACGGACTGGCGCTTTGCAGACGCACCCACCAGCACTTCGCCATCTTCTTGGTAAGCAATGATGGACGGTGTGGTCCGCGCGCCTTCAGCGTTTTCAATCACCTTGGCTGTGTTGCCTTCCATGATGGCAACGCAGCTGTTGGTGGTACCTAAATCGATCCCGATGATTCTTCCCATGACAAACTCCTAAATTTTTCAGATGTTGATAACTTGTGGATGGCCTGAAACTTTTCAAGCCGGATCAGATATTTATTTCGGTGCGGCCACGGTGACCAGGGCAGGTCGCAGAACCCGCTCAGAGATCAGATAACCCTTTTGCAACACAGTGACCACCGAGTTGGCTTCGTGCTCAGAAGGCACCACGCTGATGGCCTGGTGCTGGTGCGGATCAAACTTGGCTCCCGCAGCCGGGTTGACCGCGATGACCTTGTTGCGCTCGAGTGCCGCCAGCAATTGGCGCAAGGTGGCTTGAGCGCCTTCGCGAATTTGTTCGACCGTGGCGTCCTTGATGTTCAGCCCGGCCTCCAGGCTGTCAATCACGGGCAGCAAACTGTCAGCAAAACCTTCAAGCGCAAATTTGCGGGATTTGGAAACTTCGTCTTCAGCGCGTCGGCGCGCGTTTTCCACGTCCGCTTTGGCGCGCAGGTACTGGTCCGCCAGGTCAGCGCTTTTGGTTTGCAACTCTGCCAGATCAGCTTGGCACTTGGTCAGCAGATCAGCCTCGTAGTTCGCCATCGCGGCAGCTGTGTCGCTGGCAGTTTGAGGGGTGGCGGTGTTGCCAGGTGCAGCCGCATCGGCCGCAGGATGGGGGTAATTTTTGGGGTCAGACATGCAGTGAGGCTGGTTTTGAATTGACGATGCCATGACATGGCAGCGCAGCCCGCGTTTTCAAGACCCCACCCCAAAAAATAATCAGGAAAAACCCAGCAACTCCACATCGAATTTGAGTGTGGCGTTGGGCGGGATCACGCCACCCGCGCCGCGGGCACCATAACCCAATGCAGCGGGAATGATCAGTGTGCGGCTGCCGCCCACTTTCATCCCGGCAACGCCCTCATCCCAACCCTTGATCACCATGCCTGCGCCCAGATTGAAAACAAAGGGGTCACCGCGATCTTTGCTCGAGTCAAATTTGCTGCCTTGAACGCCATCCTGGTAAAGCCAGCCGGTGTAGTGGACGATCACTTTGTGTCCGGGCGCAGCTTCCTTGCCCTCGCCGATCAAGGTGTCGTCATATTCAAGTCCAGAAGGCGTCGTAGTCATAAGAATCAAGGAAAAAAGATGAATAAGTGCTGAAATTGCGCAAAAAAATGGGCGTTCAGCGCCAATCAAGCCGCTGATTTGGCCTGGTTTGCGACCCACTTGCTGGCAAACGCCGACAAATCGCCCATGCGTTTGAGGAGATCTGCGCCCAAAGCAGTCACCACGTAACCGTTGTTGCCATGGTCCATGAGCCCTGCGGCGCGCAGTTCTTTGATGCGGGTATTGAGCGTGTTGGGTGTGATGTTGCCAACGCTGTCCTGCAGCAGGCGAAACGTCTGTGGGTGACCATCTTTAAGAGCCCACATCACTCGAATGGCGTAGCGCGATTCAAGCAAGCTGAGCAATTGGCCAATGGCAGCGTTTTCTTTTGTACTCATAGGGCGAAACTCCTTGGGGCGTTGATAGTTCGGCGCGCTGGCCGCTCGACACGCAGCGCTTGCATGCGGTATTGTTTGACTTCGGCGCGGATGAAAGACTATATCTTAATTTGCAAATGCGCTACATGTTTTGTAGCTTTGGAGCATCACTCGGTGACTTGAAATTACGGTACAGTTCCACAATCACCGGTTAGCGCCGTCGAGCGCTGCTCGTTAACACTTAATTTTTCAGCCAGCTCACTGTCAAAGGTCGCTTACATGAACATCAATTTTGAACAAGTCCATAACTACTATGAGCGGGTTGTGTTTGAAGCAGTGGCCAATCTGGCGGGTTCTTACCCCACGTACAGTGCCGACATGCTGGCTGACGTGGCTTGTGTCGCGCTCAACCGGCTTCCGGCACGTTATGTGCGCCACGACGTCGACATGATGTTTTACCTGACGGAGCCAGAGCGCCGCGCCATTGATGACGGGTTGCAGGACGCCTTGGGCTTTGCCTTCACTTTTGTGGGTGAGCGCATGGCCAAGCGAACCGGTATCGTCTGAGCCATGCTGGGTTGACCGTGGCGCGGGTCAGACAGCGCTCAGCGCTTGCTCTAAATCGGCGAGCAGGTCGTCAATGTGCTCAATACCGAGTGACAGCCGAACCATATCAGGCTTCACGCCGGCGCACTCCAGTTCAGCAGGATTGAGCTGGCGATGTGTCGTGGAGGCCGGGTGACAGGCCAGCGATTTGGCATCGCCAATATTGACCAGGCGCGTGAACAGCTGCAGCGCATCTTGAAAACGCGCGCCGGCTTCCAGGCTGTCACCGGCCCTGAGTCCAAAACTGATGATGCCCGATGCACGCCCGCCCATGTATTTTTTGACCAGGGCGTGATCAGCGTGGCTGGGTAGACCCGCGTAATTGACCCAACTCACTTTGGCGTGGTTCTGCAGATAGCTGGCCACGCTGAGTGCGTTGTCGCAAATGCGGTCCATGCGCAAGGCCAATGTTTCGATACCCTGAAGAATCTGAAAAGCAGCCATGGCACTGAGAGCTGCGCCCATGTTGCGCAAAGGCACCACGCGAGCGCGCGCAATGTAAGCCGCTGCCCCCAGCGCTTCGGTGTAAACCACACCGTGGTAGCTGACATCGGGTTCGTTCAGACGTTTGAAACGCTGGGCATGTTGCGCCCAAGGGAATTTGCCCGAGTCGACGATGATGCCACCAAGCGTGGTGCCGTGACCACCCAGATATTTGGTGAGGGAATGCACCACGATGTCAGCGCCATGCTCGAAAGGTCGACACAAGTAGGGGCTTGACACGGTGTTGTCCACAATCAGTGGCAGACCGTGGGCGTGGGCAATCTCAGCCAGGGCACTCAGGTCGGTCACGTTGCCCAACGGGTTGCCAACCGATTCGCAGTAAATGGCCTTGGTTCTGTCGTCGATCAGGGCCGCAAATGAGGCTGGGTTGCGGTAGTCGGCAAAACGCACTTCAATGCCCATTTGCGGAAAAGTATGTGCAAACAGGTTGTAGGTGCCACCGTACAGCGTCGAGGCCGACACGATGTTGTCTCCCGCTTCGGTGATGGTCTGGATGGCATAGGCAATGGCTGCCATGCCGGAGGCGACCGCCAATGCACCAATGCCGCCTTCCATGGCCGCGACACGCGCTTCCAGTACACCGCAGGTCGGGTTCATGATGCGGCTGTAGATGTTGCCCGTCACTTTCAGGTCAAACAGGTCCGCACCATGCTGGGTGTTGTCAAACGCATAGGCCACTGTTTGGTAAATGGGTACCGCAACCGCCTTCGTCGTGGGGTCGGGTGTGTAGCCAGCGTGAACCGCCAGGGTTTCAATCTTCATTGGGAGCGTCCTTGGATAAAAGGTTCAATGCGTGACAAACTGATACGTGACTTCTTCACTCTCGACCATGTCCAGAATATCGTTCAGCACGTCGTCGTCGTTAGTGCTGGTCCAGGTTTCTTCGGGGTCACTGGCAAACAAGGGCTCGATGGCGATGTCCAAAAATTGCCGGTTGGGCAACTTCAAAACCTGACCGCCTTCAGATGTTGAAGCCAGTTCCCAATCGTCGGGTACAGACATTTCCAGCTGGATGGTGACGTGTAGTTTTTTCATGGAGGGTCCTTTGTTGATCGTCATTTTGTCCAGGAGTCTTTCAACCCCACCGCCAGATTGAAAACCGGCTTGCTTTGTGTATGGTCGATGCGGTCTGCCACAAAGTAACCGTGACGCTCAAACTGGAAAGAGTCGCCGGCTTGAACCGTGGCCAGGGAGGGTTCCACCACGGCCATGACGACTTTCAGGCTGTGGGGGTTCAGGCTCTCCAGAAAATCCTTGGCACCGGCGTCGGGTTGGGCGTCTAGAAAGAGGCGATCATAAATGCGCACTTCGGCAGGGATGCCGTCATGCACGGCCACCCAGGTGATCACACCCTTGACCTTGATGGCGTCACTGCCTGGCGTTCCGCTTTTGGTGTCTTTGACCACTGTAGCCCTAACGGATAATACGTTACCCGCTTCATCTTTGATAGCGTCCGTGCATTCAATGACGTGCCCGTATTTCAGGCGAACCTTGTTGCCGGGGAACAGCCTGAAGAAGCCTTTGGGCGGGGTTTCTTCAAAGTCACTGCGCTCAATCCAGACTTCTGGCCCCATCTTGAACTGACGTTTGCCGAGCTCGGGGTGGTGCGGATGAATCGGTGCGCTGCAGTCGTCCAGAACGTCAGCCCCCATGACTTCATCCCAGTTGGTCAGCACCAGCTTGATGGGGTCCAGCACCGCCATGGCACGCGGGGCACTGGCGTCTAGCGTTTCGCGCAGACAGCCCTCCAGCGTGGCGTAGTCAATCCAGCTGTCGCTTTTGGTCACGCCAATACGTTCAGCAAACAGCTGAAGGCTTTCCGGTGTGTAACCTCGCCGGCGCAAACCGACTATGGTTGGCATGCGGGGGTCATCCCAGCCATTGACCCGGTGGTCGTACACCAGTTGTGCCAACTTGCGTTTGCTGGTGATCACATAGGTCAGGTTCAGGCGGGCAAATTCATATTGCTTGGGCGCTGGCGCCCCCAGCAGGCCACCTTCTATCAAGCGAGCCATCAGCCAGTCGTAGAACGGGCGCTGGTCTTCAAACTCCAGCGTGCAAATACTGTGGGTGATTTGTTCCAGCGCATCTTCGATCGGATGGGCAAAGGTGTACATCGGGTAGATGCACCATTTGTCGCCCGTGTGGTGGTGCGTGGCACGGCGAATGCGGTAAATGGCCGGGTCGCGCATGTTGATGTTGGGTGACGCCATGTCAATCTTGGCGCGCAGCACCATGGCACCGTCTGGGTACAGGCCATCGCGCATTTGCCGAAAGCGCGTCAGGTTTTCTGCTGCGCTGTGGTTGCGGTAGGGGCTGTCCACACCGGGCTTGCCAAAGTCACCCCGGTTCACCCGCATTTGCTCGGGCGTTTGTTCATCCACATAGGCGTGGCCGGCTTCGATCAAGTATTCCGCGGCCCGGTACATGAAGTCAAAGTAGTCACTGGCCTGAAACAAATGGCTCTGGCCGTTGGCATGCCAGTCAAAACCCAGCCACTGCACTGCGTCCAGAATACTGTTGACGTATTCGGTGTCTTCTTTTTCCGGGTTGGTGTCGTCAAAGCGCATGTGGCACACACCACCGTAGTCGCGTGCCAGGCCAAAGTTCAGGCAAATGCTCTTGGCGTGGCCAATGTGCAGGTAGCCATTGGGTTCTGGTGGGAAGCGGGTGCGGATTTTGGCTGGGTCAGGCTGGCCTGCGGCATGGTGGGTTGCATCACCCGGTGTACCGGCCCAGCGCCGTGTGGCATAGGTGCCTTTTTCAAGATCAGATTCAATGATCTGTCGCAAAAAATTACTGGGCTTGACGCTGTCTGTCACGGCGGCAGGCGCCGCTGACTTGTTGGTAGGGTGTGTTGAGTGGCTCATGCCGCTGATTTTAGGCGGCACAGGCACCCGCCGCATCACGCTCCCCGCGGCGTGGGTGCGTGGTGGTCAAGCTAGCAGGGATTCCGTGAAGGCGTTGATGGCCTCCAGTTCCGGTGGCAATTCAGTGAAGGGCAGCTTTTCGCGGATCAAAATCTCGCGCAGGCCCAAGTCCACGTCGCGCGCCTGCTCTTCGTCCTGGAAGCGACCGGTGTGTACATATTTTTTGTCGCCGCGTTTCACCAGGATGTTGATGTTGTCGTTTTGACGGTACCACTCCAGAATCTGTTCGCGGGTCTTGGCAACATCACAAATGTTGTCTGCATAGTTTTCGTTGTAAAAAAGAACCTGCGGCAAGGAGCATTCGGTGATCAAAAAATGCACTTGCCCGTCAATCAGGCTGAGCATTTCGTACTGTCGCTGTGCAATGAAATATTGATTTTTCAATACCTCCATGTTTTGTTGCCAAACCAGAGACTTGGCATAGTCCGGGATTGTTTCTACGGTTTTGCCCCGCAGGCTGAGGTAGAGCACGATGGCCGCTGAAAACAGTGACTTGTCACTGCCTGGCCCGCCAATGATGTTGATGACCTTGGTCGGGTACAGCCGCATTTTGGTCTCAGGGAGGTGGTTGATGACATTGGTGTAGCGGATGCTCATGGTGTTTCTTTGTGGTGGATGGAGTCTCAGACGCGATGGTGTGCCAAATGAAAGCCATTTGCAAGCCTTGTACGCTCTTAAGTTGCGTCAATGTCAGGTGGGGATGCCATGGTGTTCCAGCAAGTCGCTGATCAATTCCAACCGGACCAGGGGATTGTCCAGCGCCATCAGCTGGTTTTTTAATGCCAGCCCCATCGGCAGCAATTCGCACCAACGGTTGGCAACCCAGGCGCAATCATTGAAATGGTACGGTGGCTGAATCGGCATCTGAGCTGGTTCGGTGTGTTGCGTCAGCAAGGTCTGGATGACACGCTCCAGTGTGGCAGCCACGGGCAATAAGTCGGGTGGAATAGGCACTTGCTGGTCGTGTGGCACCAGAGTCACATCGGCAATCCACAGCCCGTGTTTGAGCAGGTCATGTTTTTTGACGTTGAAGCGCTGGAGGCCCTGGCATTGGATCAACATCAAGCCAGACTGGGGGCGGCTTAGGTGGATGATGCTTGCCAACGTACCTGTGGGGTAAAAAATTTCCTCGGCAAAGCTGGGGCCTCCCGGTGTGTCGGTGGGTGCCTGTCGCACTTCATTGCCTTGATTCAAGCTGACCACCCCGAACGGTGCCCCGGACAAATAACACTTGCCCACCATGTCCAGATAACGGACTTCAAAAATCTGCAGCGGCAGGTAGCCACCGGGAAACAGCACAGTACCCAGTGGAAACAGGGGCAGCGATTGGAGCGACAAAGACTCAGGCATGGTTAACCGGCATGTGATTCGTCATCATCGCACGAAAACGCTTGAGCGGCAGCTGGGGTGCGGTGCAGGGATAAACTCTGCGCATCAAGGAGTGACTGTGGATATTGTTTTGCTGATCAAAGCCGCCATCATGGGATTGGTCGAGGGCTTGACCGAGTTTTTGCCGATCTCGTCGACAGGGCATTTGATTCTGGCGGGGGCTCTTTTGGGTTTTGACGATGAAAAGGCCAAGGTGTTTGACATTGCCATTCAAACCGGGGCTATTTTCGCGGTGATTCTGGTGTATTGGCAAAAGATCCGCGATACCGTGGTGGCACTGCCATCCAGCCAACAGGCGCAGCGCTTTGCACTCAATGTGCTCATTGCTTTTCTGCCAGCCGTCATTTTGGGCCTGCTGTTTGGCAAGGCCATCAAGGCCCATTTGTTCACCCCGGTGGTGGTCGCCAGCACCTTCATCATCGGTGGTTTCATCATCATTTGGGCTGAACGTCGGCAAGAGAAAAACCCGGCTGTGGCGCGTATTCAGGATGTGGATGACATGACTGCACTGGACGCGCTTAAAGTCGGCCTGGTGCAGTGTTTCGCCATGATTCCAGGCACCAGTCGCAGTGGCGCCACCATCATTGGTGGCATGTTGTTGGGCCTGTCGCGCAAGGCAGCCACCGACTTTTCGTTTTACCTGGCCATACCAACCCTGATTGGCGCGGGCGCGTACAGCTTGTATAAAGAGCGCGCCCTGTTGTCCATGGCAGATATGCCGATGTTTGGTGTCGGTCTGATCGTGTCGTTTCTAAGTGCCTGGCTGTGTATTCGCTGGCTGCTGCGGTACATCGCCAGCCACAGCTTTGTCGGTTTTGCTTATTACCGTATTGTGTTTGGCTTCCTGGTGCTGGCCACCGCCTGGACAGGCACGGTGACCTGGGCGGCTTGAGATCATGGTGGATACCCCGATTGTGACCATGGACCAGCTTCAGGTGGGCTTGTACGTCTACCTGGATCTGAAGTGGTTTGACCACCCATTTCCATTCAGTCATTTCAAAATCAAATCCGAGGATCAGATCACGACCATCCGGGGCTTGGGTTTGAAATCTGTGCGCTTCAACCCCCACCTGAGCGATGCCAATGTGCACTTGTCAGGGGTGCCAGCGGCGCAGGCGTTGGCCGAACCGGCGCCAGCCAATCCGGTGCCGGTGGTGACAGAACCTTCACCTGAAATGCAAGCCAAGCGTGCCATGATGGCGCAGATGCAATTGCGCCGGGACACGGCCGCTCGCATTGAAAAGGCCTTTGTCACCACCGCCAACACGATTCGTGACATCGAGAAAAATCTTTACAGTCATCCGACCGAAACCTTGGGGCAGGCGTCGCAACTGGTGAAACAGATTGCAGACTCGATCCTGACGTCACCTGAGCTGGCGATTCAGGTCATGGGTGACAAGCTGGGCGGCGAAGAGCTTTATTTTCATTCGCTCAATGTCACCATGCTGGCCATGATGATGGCGCGTGATCTGAAATTGCCCGTCGAAGTGGTAGGCCCGCTGGGTGTGGGTGCACTGTTGCACGACATCGGCCGCAAGGAAGTGCCCGACAAGATTTTGTTAAAGACCGAACCCTTGACCACGGCTGAGCGCAGCTTTTTTGAACTGCATCCGAGTTACGGTGTGGAAATAGCCAAACGCATGCACCTGGCGCCGGCGGCCCTGGCCATCATCGGTGAGCACCATGAGCTGTTTGATGGCACGGGTTACCCCGCAAAACTCAAGGGGACTGCCATCAGCCTGTTGGCGCGCATTGTGGTGGTGGCCAACCACTACGATGAGCTGTGCAACCCCAAGCTGCTGACCGATGCGCTGACGCCGCACGAGGCTTTGTCCATGATGTTTGCCAAATTGCGTGCCAAGTTTGATCCCAACATTTTGGGCGCGTTCATTCGGTGCCTGGGCGTTTACCCGCCTGGCACCATAGTGCAACTGTCCAATGGTTTCATTGGTATGGTGTCCACCGTCAATACCGCTCGCCCCATGAAGCCGATTGTGGTGGTGTATGACGCGGAAGTTCCGCCCGACGAGGCCATCATTCTGGACATGGACACGCAGGCTGACCTGAATATCGGCAAGGCCATTCGTCCCAGCCAATTGCCGCGTGAGGTCTACAACTACCTCAGTCCACGCAAACGGGTCAGTTATTACTTTGACGGCACCGCCGCGCGGCCCAAGACGGGTAAACCATGACTGATCTGGCGCGCCTGATGTTGGACCACAGCCCGGACATGATGCTGCTGGTGGACCCGGTGAGTCTGCACATTCTGTTGGCCAACACACCCGTTACCGCGGTGTTGGGGTACTCAGCAGAGCAGCTATCGGGCATGTCGATTACCGACATTGAAAGTGCACTGCAGGATGTGTTTTATTGGGAAGAAGTGAAGTCCGGTCAGTTTCCCGAAGTGAGCAATCAGGAGAGCGAATACCGCCGCGAAGATGGTGAGCTGGTGACGGTCAACAAATCCATACAGCGCATTGACAAGGGGGATCAGCCGCTGTTGCTGGTGATTGCCACCCAAACACAAACCGTGCAGCAGGTTCAGGATGCCCTGGCCCAAACGCTGTCACAACTGCGCGCCACGCTGGAGTCCACCGGCAACGGCATTTTGGTGTTGGACTGGCAGGGCAAGATCAACGGGATGAATCGGCAATTCAGCAGCCTGTGGGGCTTGCCTGATGCCCTGCTGCAAGCGCAGGACGACGCGCGTGTGGTGGAGTTCATTGCTATGTCGGTGTTGGAGCCCGAGCTGCTGCGTGCCCGACTGCAAACCATCATTGACCACACCGAGACCAGCGACACGGTGCATCACACCGATGGCCGCATTTTTGAATTGGGCTCGCGCCCCCAGTATTTGGGCGAGCAGATCATCGGGCGGGTGTTCAGTGTGCAGGACATCACCCAGCGCACGCTGGACGCGCAGGCTTTGCTGGAGTCACGCAACCGGCTCGAAGAGCGTGTGCTGGCCAGGACCGCCGATTTGCACAGCGTGAACGAGACGCTGCAGCAAGAGAAGGAACGCCTGGCTGTTTTGGTCAAAGAGCTGGAGGCTGCGCAAAGCCAGTTGCTGCAGTCCGAGCGCATGGCGTCCATAGGCCAATTGGCCGCGGGAGTCGCCCACGAAATCAACAACCCGGTGGGCTTTGTTAACTCCAATTTAGGATCCTTGCAGTCTTACGTGTCCAACCTGTTGCGCTTGCTGTCGGCGTTTGAGAAATTTGAAGGCACTTTGCCTGAGGAAGCTGCCCAACAGATTCGGCTGGTCAAAAAAGACATTGATTTTGAGTTCATGTGTGACGACATACGGGCTTTGCTGACCGAGTCCCTTGACGGGCTCAAGCGGGTGACCCGCATCGTGCAAGACCTCAAAGATTTTTCGCATGTCGACGAGTCAGA
>JFJP01007779.1_pt1 | contig 18750 bp, 16 predicted proteins | sample 431651 | NCBI WGS metagenome assembly JFJP01 (sample SAMN02602958, study PRJNA72255) | Microbial mat metagenome, whole genome shotgun sequencing project. | biome: fresh water; feature: sink hole; material: water; isolation source: purple microbial (photo- and chemosynthetic) mats found in...
ACGCCCAATTGAGCCTGTTGTAGTGGCAGCCGAGAGGCCGAGCCTATACAAATCAACAACTTAGCGCAGTTGGTGTCGAACTCGGGGGGCCAGCTTCAGGGCTGCAACGGTGGTGGGGTGGCCCGCGTAGTCGTAGATGGCCCGCAGCAGCTTGCCGACGTCTTTGGGGTCGGTAAGTGCTGCGTGGTGCACCTTGGTTTTTGCCTTGAGTGCGTCTTTCAGGTCGGCTGTCACGTCACGGTCTGCGCTGCCGGTCACCACGGCATAACGAAACACCTGTCCGCACAGTTGCTTGATACGGTGGGCCGTGTCGAGCGCCTCCCGTGCTTCCATGCGCCTGACCACCTTTTCCAATACATCGCGGGGGCCAATGGTGCGGATCGGCATCTGGCCGATGTGGGGGAACACATCTTTTTCCAGCCATGTGCGCACCTTGCCTTGTGTGATCTCGGCCCGGTTGGCGGCAGTCTTCTCAAGCCAATCACGAGCAACACATTCAAAGGTGTTGGCAGCTTCGGCTAGTTTTGCCTGTTGCGCGTCCTGTTTGGCTGCACTGGGGTCTTGCCCTTCAGCCAGCAGTTCGCGGGCCTCTTCGCGGCGTTTACGGGCCTTGGCAAGGGTTACGGCTGGGTACATCCCAATGGAGAGGGTTTTTTGACTGCCATCAAAGCGATAGCTCATCTTCCATGCTTTGTGGTTGTTGGGCTTTACCAGCAAAAACATGCCGCCCCCGTCGCTGTGCTTGTCTCCAGCCTTGTTGATGCCACCCCACTTGGTCTGCTTCACAAACGTGTCTGTCAAAGCCATGCTGCCCCCTAAGTTGCTGAATCTGTTGGTCTCGCATTTGGTGGGTCAAGGTGAGACCAACACATAGACCAACAAAAAGTTGAGCTTTGATGGTATCCAGTGATGTTGTCTGAGGCAACAAAAAAACCCGTTGGTCCTTTCGAATCAACGGGTTATGAGGTTTCTTGGGGTCGTTTGATACGACCGATTGGTACCACCAACAGGAATCGAACCTGTATCTAGCGCTTAGGAGGCACTCGTTCTATCCATTGAACTATGGCGGCGGGCGGCGCGGATTCTACCTGCCGGGGGCAGTCACCGAGGCTGGCCCTCAGTCGTGTTGCACGGTGAAGATCAGGTCCAGCGCGCTCTCCTGCCCGGCCTGCGCGCGTACGGTCAGGCGGCGCGACACTTCATAAAACAGGCTGACCGCGCCAACGGCGCTGTTCAGGCTTTGCTCATAGGCCACGTATACCTTGCTGGACAGGCGTTTGCCCAGGCTGATAGCGGTGGTTTGGGTGGTGGTGCCGTCGCTGTTGAGTGTGGTGCCACCGCGCAGGGATATGTCGTCCAAGCCCAGTGCGGAGGCCAGGCTGGCATCCATGCCCCGGCCGTTTTTGTCGGTCAGCAAGGCCAGTGCGGCTTGCTGTAGCACCGCAGCCTCTGCCCCTACGCCGGTGGCTGGGCGGCCCAGTACCAGCCAGGCAAGCTTTTCGCTGTCGGGCAAGTCAGGGTTGGCGTAGAGGGTCACCCGTGGCGCGCGGGCGCTGCCCGACTTGTTGGTCGTCGGTGCTGCTGCTGGTGGGGTTCGCTTTGCCGCGCAGGGCCAGCACATCCAGGCTCGGGTCGTCATAGGGGCCGGAGAAACGCAGCACGCCGTCTTCGATGCGCAGAGGCTGACCATAGGCACGGTAAGTGCCATTGACCGCGCGCACTTCGCCCAGCACCTGGAAGCTGTTGGTCCTGGGCGGGCTGCTGACGGTCAGCTCGCCACTGAGCCGGGTCTGCAAACCCTGGCCCTGCAATTCGAAACGGGGGCCCAAATCGACCTGAACCGATACATCTGTTTTCATGGCCACGCTGCTGGTGGCGGCGGTGGGGGCAACACGGTTGAGCCGCACCACCACGTCGGAGCCCAGTGCTGGCGCTGTTTCGTCTGGCAAAGTGAATTGGGCCTGATCGGCCTTGAGGGCACCACGCAGAGTCAGCAGGCCTTGGGTCAGATGGGCAGTGGCTTGTCCGGACAGTGTGAGCCGAGTCGCTGAGCCTTGGCTTCCAAGGTCAGGCTCGGAGGCGCAGCCTTGGCTGTGCCAGTGGGGGAAGGCCACATTGCGCTGCCAGTGAGCTGCAATGTGCCCCCGGTGGCCGCGCCACCCGCGCCTTCCAGGCTGAAGCGGGTGATTTCCATGCGGTCCCCGCCCAAAGTGGCGCGCAAGGTGCCGTTGCCAAAGGCCAGCCCTTCGACCACGGAGCGGAGCTCCAGCGCATCCGCGTGCAGGTCGCCGTGCCAGTCGGGCTTGCCCAGGGTGCCACTCACGGTGGCGTCCAGGCCCAGGCGCCCGTGCACCCGCCAGCCGGGCGGTGCCAGGCGTGACCACACGCCAATATCTGACATGTTGGCCCGGATCTGCGCTGTCAGCGGCGCTTTGCGCTGTGGCAACCAGTCTTGCATCCGGGTGTGCGGGCCAGGGGTGAGGCGGCTGCCCCACAGCGCCTGCACCTTGCCTGCACGGGCGCTGTCCCATTGCCAGTTCAGCGAGAGGTCTTCTCCCTGGGTGCGCAGTTCGGCCTTGGCCTGGGTCAGGCCCAGGGACAGCGGTGTCGGTAGGCTCGGCGCTGGCGGGCAGGGCGGCCTCGTCCACTTGCAGGTCGCCGCTCTGGCGCTCCAGCGTCAGGCGGGCTTGTGGGGGTTGATTGGCTTGACCCGACCAGGCCGCTTGCCATTGGCCCTGCAGCGCGAGATCACCCCCGATGCCCGCAGCCTGGAGCCCGTCATTCAGCTCTGGCAGGCCCAGCCGAGCCAGGGCAGGGGCCCAGCCGTCCAGACGCAGGCCCGTGAACTGCCCGCTGCTGGCCACGCCGCCGGGCCCCCAGGTGCTGTCTTGCCAGGCCAGCGTTGCGGCGGAGGGCTGTGCGGCTGCCCCGCTGCGGTTGTCCAGGGCCTGCAGACGCAGGGCACCGGCGCCCAAGCGCAGGGCGTCATCCCGCCCGCTCAAAACCAGGGCGCCAGCGTTGTCCACGCGCAGCGCGGGTTCTGCCTGTCTGGGCCCCAGGGCTGCGGTCAGTTGCGACACAGTGACACCCCAGGCCACGGGTGTGCTGTCAGGTGTGCCTCCCAAGCCCGCCCAACCGGTCACACGGCCTTGCAGGGTGGTAGACAACTGGGCCTGCAGCCGGTCCTGGTAGATCCGTCCAGTGGCACTGGCCTGCCAGTTGGCAGCGCTGCCGCTGAGGGCCAGGTTGAGGCCCTGCGCGCCCCAGGCAGCGCTGTCAGCGGTGGCCGGTGCCTGCAACTGCTGAACTTGCGCTGTGGCATTGACTTGAAGCGCAGGGCTGCGCCAGCCGCCCAGCCACTGCACACTGGCCTGCCCCTGTGCTGAGGGCAGGGCGCCTGCCCATGCGGTGGCGGTGGCGGGGAGAGTGGCCAGCCACTGGTTGAAAGCCGCACCGTCGTCCAGCGTCAGCCCCATCCGGCCTTGCCCGGCATCGGGGGCCAGCAGACCCTCGCTGCTGACGCGAAGGCCAGGCGCTTGCAGGCGGGTCTCGCCGTCCCATGCGAGGGTGGATGGGGTGAAGGTACCCTCGGCTTGCAGGTTGCTGCCGTCCCATGTCAGCCGAAGGTCGGAGAGGTTCAGGCGTTGGCCGTTCCATGAAATATCAGACGAAATACTGGCCTGGCGCTTGATGGGTAAGTAAACGTTGCTTCTGTTTTTTGACCCCCCGGGCAGCGCTTGAGCCACGAAGTTGAGCGTTGCCTCGGTGCTGGCTTGGGTGTTTTTGGCGCTGCGGGGACGCTGCTTGGCCCGCGCGGTGCCATTGAGCTGAGCGGCAGGCAGCCGGGTGTCGAGTTCGGCCAGCCGGACGCCCTGGGCCAGCAGTTGTCCCTCCCAGGCGCTGCCTTGCCACGTGCCTTGGCCTTCCAGGCGTCCACTGCCTGTGCTGGCCTTGAACTGCGTGACCCGTCCGTCAGCGGTGCTGCCTTCGGCCTGAACCGACAGGCTGGCCACTGGCAAACGGCCGGCGTCCCATTCGCCGGGGGTGCCGTTGGTCAGCGTGGCCGCAATGTTCCAGCGCGTGGGGCCTGGGGTGCCTGCGCCCGGTGCGTTCAGTGGCGCCGCATCGGCTGCGCCAGACAACTGGGTGACAGGCAAGGTGGCCCAGAAGGTGGACAGGTCCAGCCGGTGCAGTTGGGTGGTCAGGCTGAGCAGTGGCTGGGCTTGCCACGGCTGCAAGCGTGCGGCGAGTTCGGCCCGGGGGCCGGGGCTGGGGCTGTCTACCTGGGCGCTCAGGGCCACGGTGGCCTGTGGCCCGTACACATCGCCCGAGGCTTGCGCACTCACCTGAGCCTGCCAGCCTGGGGCGGGCTTGTGGCCCGCTGCGGCTGGCCTCTGGGGGCTTTTGATGGTTCCGGTGATGCGCGCCGACAGCGCCATGGGCTCTTCCGTGCCCACGCTGATTTCGCCCTGGTACTTGCCTTGTGCCACAACCCATTCCTGCAATCTGAGGTGGTGTTGACCCTCGCCTTGGGCATCCTCGCCGTGTGTGTACCGGCCCTGCACATGCTGCGAGACCACGGTGGCGGGGCGCTTTGGGTGACTGCCCCAGGAGATGGGCCCGATGTCGAAGTCCACGTTCAACGCCAACGGCAGGGCCAGCGAATCGGGCGGCACGGGTGCCTCTGTGCTGCCGGGGCGCTGGTCGGTCACGCGCACAGCGCGGGCCTGCAGTTCAACGGCCAGCGGTTGGCCCAGCAGCAAGGGCAGAAAGTCCCAGTGCAGGCGTGGCTCGTCCACCACCACCGTCAGTCCATCACTTTGCCAGGTGACCTGTTGCGCACGGCCGCCGTCGCGCAGGGTGGCGTCGAGGTCGTCCCAGGCCAGGCTTTCCAGTTCAGGTACCAGAGGTTCAGCCAGGGCCAGGGTCTGGCGCAGAGAGCCCTCGGTGCCGGCCCACAGCCACAACGCAGCGGTGAGCGCAGCGGCAGATGCCAGCACGGCACCGGGCAGCCACTGCGTGAAGCCTGCCAGCACCAACACCAGGGCGCGGCCCAGGCCTTTGGTCCAGCGCCAGAGGGTGGCTGCGCTCAAAACGCGAACCCCACCGACAGGTGCAGGCGCAAGCGCCGGGTGTCAACACCGTAGGCCAAGTCCATTTGCAGCGGGCCCACGGGGCTGTTATAGCGCAGGCCTGCACCGACGCCCACTTTGGCGCTCAGGTCGCTGGCCTGGTTGGCAACGGAGCCCACGTCGACAAACAGGGCGCTTTCCCAACCAGATGGGCCGCTGCCATTCCACGCTGGCCACGGTCAACAGCCGGCCAGCGTTGATGGTGCCATCGGGCTGGGGAACACCGATGTTGCGCAACTTGTACCCGCGCACGGTCTGGTCGCCGCCGGTGAGGAACAGCTGTGAGTCAGGCACCGGCGTGGTGGTTTTGGCGATCACGGCACCCCCCTCCAGCCGTGCCGACAGGCGGCCGTTGCGGTCGCCGGGCAACGGCCAGAGGCCCTGCCAGCGCGCATGGGTGCGAAGGAACGGCGCGCCTGTCTGTGCCACCGTCCAGCCCACGCCCACCTCTGCGGCCAGGCCGTGCCCACGGGTGGGGAACGGCATGTTGTCGAACTGTCGGCGCGCCCAGCCAAAGTTGGCGCTCACGGCCTGCCGTGCCTCCGGGGCCAGGGGTGCAACCACAGGGTCGCGCGCTAGAGAGCGGTCGAACTGCACGAAATAGGTGCGGTCCAGGGATTCTTCGTTTTTGGCCTTGCCCAGCCGGTACTGCTGGCTGGTGGTGATGGTGCCGTTGTCATCCTGACGGCTGGCCTTGGCCCCGGCCAGGGGCCCACCGGGCTTCGCAAATCTGCTTCCAAAGTGCGGTGGTCGCGCTCCAGCTTCACTTTGGTGTGGGAGCTCCAGTTCAACCAGGGAATCTGGCGCCAGTGGTGTTCAGCGCTGATGCGCGCGCCGTTGTCAGTGCTGCCACCCACACCCAACACCCACTTGTGGCGCAATGCCTCGCGCACCTTCACGCGCACAGGGGTTCGGTGGGCGGGGCCGTCGGTGTCCACGTACACAAACACCGACTCAAAGTACCCGCTTTGGGCAAGCCGCTGCTGCGCCGATTGCAGTTTGCTCAGGTCGTAAGAGCTGCCGGGCACCACGCCCGACAGCTCCACCATGTGGCTGACCCAGTCTGCCTCGTAGCGCTGCAGGCCCTCCACCTGCACGTTGCCGAAAGTGAATGCAGGGCCTGGATCGATCTCCAGCGCCAGGTTCACCGTGTGTGTGTCGGCTTCCACGTCGGCCAGGCTGCCTTGCAGGCTGGCGGCAGGGTGGCCGGTCTGGGTGAACGCGCGCAGGGCAGCGGCCTTTGCGTCGTCCCACGCTGCCTGGGTGAAAGCCTGGCCACTGGGCAAGGTCCAACTGGAGCGCAAGCGGGATTCCATGGCGGCGGTGTGGTCGGGTGGTTCATCGGCCCGGGGCAGCACGGCCAGCACCACGTTGCCCACCCGTGCTTGCGGCCCTGGCTCCAACACCAGAGTGATGTCTCCCAGCAGTGGGCCCGAGGGTGCGGGTGCTGAGAGGGTGGCCGTTGCGTGGGCAGAGAAATGGCCCTGCGTGCCCATGAGTTGCCGCGCGTCGGCTGGCAATTCGGACACCAGGCGCTGCAGTTCGGTGGCGTTGAGGTCGGCCAGGATGTTCAGGTGCTTTTGCAGCAGTCCGGCAAATTCGGCAGGGGCCTGGATGCGCAAGGCAAAACGGGAGTCATCGGCTGCGGGGGCAGGGGCCGCCACCTGTGGCGCTTGGGCATGTGCCACGCCGGCCAGCGCACCCAGCGCACAGGCAAACACGCAGGCCCAAGCCCGGCGCTGCCAGCCGTCTTGCGCGCCGTGGGGGCGGGTCACTTGGAGAGCAGGCGCATCGTGTCCTCCAGGCCCTTCAGGGTCAGCGGGTGCATGCGCTGGCCCATGAGCTGCTGGATGATGCTGATGCTTTGGCGGTATTGCCACATGCCGGGTGGCTCGGGGTTGATCCATGCGAACTGGGGAAATGCGTGTGTGAGGCGTTGCAGCCATTCTGCCCCGGCCTCTTCGTTGTTGTATTCCACACTGCCGCCGGGTTGCAAAATTTCGTAAGGGCTCATCGTGGCGTCGCCCACAAAGATGAGTTTGTAGTCTTTGTTGTACTTGCGGATGATGTCCCAGGTGGGAAACTTCTCCGCAAAGCGGCGGCGGTTGTTCTTCCACATGTAGTCGTACACGCAGTTGTGGAAGTAATAGAACTCCAGGTGCTTGAACTCTGCCTTGACGGCAGAAAACAGCTCTTCCACGCGGTGAATGTGCTCGTCCATGGTGCCGCCCACGTCCATCAGCAGCAGCACCTTCACGTGGTTGTGGCGCTCGGGCCGCATCTTGATGTCCAGCCAGCCGGCATTGGCAGCGGTGCCCTTGATGGTGCCGTCCAGGTCCAGCTCGTCTTCTGCGCCAATGCGGGCAAATTTGCGCAGGCGTCGCAGCGCCACCTTGATGTTGCGGGTGCCCAGCTCCTGCGTGTCGTCGTAATCGCGGTAGGCCCGCTGGTCCCACACCTTGACGGCGCTTTTGTTTTTGCTGGCACCACCGATGCGGATGCCCTGCGGGTTGTGCCCGCCGTGCCCAAACGGGCTGGTGCCGCCGGTGCCAATCCACTTGCTGCCACCTTCGTGGCGCTCTTTCTGTTCTTCCAGCCGCTTTTTGAGCGTTTCCATCAGCTCGTCCCAATCCATCTTGGGGGCGTTGGCTTTCTGCTCGTCAGACAGGATGCGTTCCAGCTCCTGGCGCAGCCAGTCCTGCGGGATGGGCTTGGTGAAGTCGGCCACCATTTCCACGCCCTTGAAGTAAGCGGCAAAGGCGCGGTCGAACTTGTCGAAGTGCTTCTCGTCTTTCACCAGCGCCGTGCGGCTGAGGTAGTAAAAGTCGTCCATGCTGCACGCTTGCGCGTTGGTGGGGCCCACCACATTTGCCTTCAGCGCTTCGAGCAGCGTGAGGAATTCCTTGACCGAGACGGGCAGCTTGGCGTCGCGCAGCGCGTAGAAGAAGGGGATGAGCATATTTTTGACCTCTGGCGCTTATCTGTGTTGATTTCTTTGCTCTAACAAATACAACAACTGTGCCTTGGCCTCTGGCCATTCTCCGCTGCGCATGCTGTACATCACCGTGTCTCTGATGGTTCCGTCGCGGCGCAGGGCGTGGCCTCGGAGCACGCCGTCTTTTTTTGCACCCAGGCGCTCGATCGCACGTTGGCTCGCAAAGTTGAAGTTGTCGGTGCGCCAACCCACCACATGGCAGCCCAGGGTTTCAAAGGCGTGTGTCATCAGCAGCAGTTTGGCCGCGGTGTTGACGTGGGTGCGCTGGCAGCGTTTGGCGTACCAGGTCCAGCCAATCTCCACGCGTTTCACGGCGGGCACGATGTCGTGGTAGCTGCTGCAGCCCAACACTTGGCCGGTGGCGCTGTCTGTCACGGCAAAGGCAAAGCGGTTGCCCGCTTCACGCATGGCCAGCGCGTCTTCTATGTAGCGTCGGGTGTTTTCGGGCTCGGGCACAGAGGTGATGCGCAGCTTCCACAGTTCGCCATCGGCGGCTGCGGCTTGCAGGCCGGCTTCGTGTTCCAAGGCCAGGGGCACCAGGGTGACACCGCGTGCGCTGAGAGTGACAGGTTCCACAAAGGCCATGGTCAGTAGGGTCCTTCTTTCTTCTCGTTTGTGTCCAAGTTGGCTTTTTGCCAGAAGCGGGCCACGTGCAGACCTGCGCCGCCGGACAAGCCCACGGCCAGAATGCCCATGATGCTGGTGCCGCCGTAGCCGTCGGCAAACAGGTCCCAGCCCATGAATTGGGACAACCAGTAGCCCGCGAGGGCCCCGCCGACAAATCCCACCGCGTCAGAAATGCCCTGCTTGAGCATGCGTTTGAGTTGTGCATCCATTGGTGTGCTTTCTTTGATGATTTCAGCGGTTGCGTTGGTTCATGAACACCAGTTTCTCGAACAGCGTCACGTCCTGTTCGTTCTTCAGCAAGGCGCCCACCAGTGGGGGAACGCTGACTTTCTGATCGGCGCTTTGCAGGGCTTCCAGCGGAATGTCTTCGGCCATCAGAAGCTTGAGCCAGTCCAGCAGTTCGCTGGTGCTGGGTTTCTTTTTCAGGCCCGGCAGGTTGCGGATGTCGAAGAATGTCTTCATGGCCGCAGCCAGCAGCTCTTTCTTCAGGCCGGGGAAGTGCACGTCCACAATCTGCTGCATCACCGGCGCATCGGGGAACTTGATGTAGTGGAAAAAGCAGCGGCGCAGGAACGCGTCGGGCAGTTCTTTTTCGTTGTTGGAGGTGATGAACACCAACGGACGGTTTTTGGCCTTGATCAGCTCTCGGGTTTCGTAGCAGTAGAACTCCATGCGGTCGAGTTCGCGCAACAGGTCGTTGGGGAATTCGATGTCGGCCTTGTCGATTTCATCGATCAGCAGCGCCACGGGCTGGTCGGCCGTGAAGGCCTGCCACAGCACACCTTTGACGATGTAGTTGTTGATGTCCTTCACCTTGTCGCCACCGTCCAGGCCGGACAGCTGGCTGTCGCGCAGGCGGCTGACGGCGTCGTACTCGTACAGGCCTTGCTGCGCCTTGGTGGTGCTTTTGATGTGCCACTGCAACAAAGGCATGCCCAGTGCCTGCGCCACTTCTTCGGCCAGCATGGTTTTGCCGGTGCCGGGCTCGCCCTTGACCAACAGCGGACGTTTCAACGTGATGGCTGCGTTGACTGCGAGCATGAGGTCGGCTGTGGCAACGTAGTTCTGGGAACCCTGGAATTTCATACAAATGTCCTGTGTGGTGGGTGGGCCTATACAGCTGGCGGTATCAGGGAAAACAATGGCAAATGCCGATAACCGAGTCTATATAATTGAACGTTGATTTTTATCAATTGACTTCATTGCGCTCAAAAATGAAACCACTGTTGCCCAAGCCGATTTCCCTTCTTGTCGCAGGCGCGACCTTCTTTTTGACCGCTGTGGCTGCTCACGCACACGCACCCGTCGGTGACGTGAAAGCCGGTGAAACCAAAGCCGCCATGTGCATCGGCTGCCACGGCATCATCGGGTATCAGAACAGCTTCCCTGAAATTCACCGTGTGCCCAAAATTTCGGGCCAGTCCGGCGCGTACATCGTGTCGGCACTGACAGCGTACAAAAAGGGTGACCGCAAGCACCCCTCCATGCGCGGCATCGCCGCCTCCTTGTCCGAGCAAGACATGGCCGATCTGGGCGCGTTTTACAGCGGTCATGCCGGCAACGTGACGGCAGCCGAGGCTCCCTCCAGAACGGCTTCCGTTGAGGTGGCTGCGTTGCTTGAAAAAGGTGCCTGCAATTCCTGCCACGGTGCCAACTTCAGCAAGCCCATCGACCCCAGCTATCCCAAAATCGCTGGTCAGCATGCCGACTACCTGTACGTGGCCCTCAAGTCATACGCTGTAGATGGCAACCATGTGGTGGGTCGCTCCAACCCGATCATGGGCGGCACAGCCAAGCAGTACAAGCTGTCAGAGCTGAAGCAAATGGCCAACTACCTGGCGTCGCTGGACGGCGAGCTCAAGACGGTGCCCCAATCCAAGTTCCGCTGAGCAGGTATCTGGCAGAGCGCCAGGCGCTCTGCATTCAAGGCCACCCTCGGGTGGCCTTTGTGCGTCTGCTCAGGGTCGGCCCACCAGCAAGTAGATGCTTGTGTCCTGTTTGGGGGCGTGCATCAGGCCAAAGTACACCGGCCCGATCACAGTGTCTGCACCCAGGTACAGGCTCATGCCCCACTGGGTCTTGTTTGTGCTGCGCGTGGCGGCCTCATTCCAGACCTTGCCCATTTCCAGCGTGCCTCCCACAAACAGTGCACGCGAGATGACGGGCTCCGCCGCCAGCCGGCGGTAATAACCGAGTCGCCCGAACACGATGTGGTTGCCCGCCAGTTGGCCCGGTTTGTAGCCCGAGAGGTTGTGGAAGCCACCCAGCGAATACTCGTCAACGGCCCCCAGCAATTCGTCGCTCACGCGGGCTGCGCGCGCGTGCAGGTTGAAGGTGTGGGCGCCCCATGTGTAGGCACGCGTGCCCGTCAGTTCCAACTGGTTGAAGTGCTGGTCCACTGAGCCTTGTTTGCGACGCCCCGCAGCCAATTCACCGGTCAGGCGGTGGCCTTCCTGGGGAAAGTGTGCGTGGTCGAGCTGGTCTGACACAAACCGCGCACGCGCACCGGTCTCAGTCCAATTGACTTCGTTGTCCCTTCCGTTGGTGACAGAGTCCGACGCCAGTTCAACAGTGACGGCGCGGCGTGCCACAAACAGACCCAGCCGCATTTCACCCAAAGCACCTGCCCGGCCCACGGTCCAGCCATGGTCCAAGCCCAAGCCCAGCTTGCGTTTACCCAGCAGGGCCAGTGACTCACCGGTGGCCGCGTAGAGCATGACCTTGGTTTTGCTCACAGCAACGTGGGCGGACACGAACCTGTCTCGCTCGCCGCCCCAAGGGTGGTACAGCTCGGTCATCAGGCTGGTGGTGTTGCCAATCTCCAGCTGGTTGCGCCACTCGGTGCCGTTGGGGGTCAGCCAGTGCCTGCGGTGATTGATCTTGAGGTTGAACTCGCCTTCACCCTGGAAGTCCGTGCGCAACGACAGGCCCACACGGAAGTAGTTGGGTCCCCAGTTGTTTTCAGCGAGCTTGAATACCAGGCCCTCGCCTGCTGCCCCGGCTGCATTGCGCAACTGGTAGTCCACACGTTCGTAGTCACCACTGGCGGTGAGCTGTATCAGGTCATCTTCCAGCACAGCCATGTCTATGGGGTGCCCGGGTGCGGTGTCTACCAAGCGTTGGAGTTGTTGTGCTCGTTCCTTGGGCACCCCCTCAAACTGCACAAACGCCAGGTGCGTGGCAGCGGTCTGCTGCAGGTTACGGCGGGCATGCCATTGGGCGTAGTTCGCCTCGTCCACCGAGAAGCGCTCCAGCGACGCCGTGATGGTGCGGGCGTAATCGCTGCCCAGTTTCGCAATGTCTTTGGCATTGCTGAAACTGGCCGACGTGAAAGAGCCCAAAGGTGGAGAGAGCAGCAGGTCGGCAGGAGTGAGCGTGGCAATGCTGCGCTGAACGTTTTGTTCGGTCAGGATGTTGACCATCTGGGCTGTCACACCCAACACATTGCCCAATGTCTCACGCCCGGCCAGTGGGGTGCCAATGTTCACGGCAATGACAACGTCGGCCCCCATCGACCGTGCCACCTGCACGGGGAGGTTGTCCACCAGACCGCCGTCACCCAGGATGCGGCCATTCATTTCCAATGGGGCAAACACGCCGGGAACCGACATGCTGGCTCGCAGGGCCCCCGCCAGGTCGCCGTCCGCCAGGACCACGGGCTCGCCGGTCTCCATGTCGGTGGCCACCGCACGGTAGGGTGTGGGCAGGGCGTCGAAATGGGCCAGGTGTCTCGTGTGCAGGGTGTAGCGGCGCAACAGCCATTCGAGCGACCGGGTGGAAATGGCGCCGCTGGGCAGGCGGAACTCCCCATCGCGGAAACCCAGCGACAGCACCGGCGACATCTGCAGGTCGTCTTCCTTGTTGCGCTGCGACAGCGTTTGCCGGGGTGCGCGGCTCTCGAAGAGCCCCCCCCATTCGATGGCGATCAGCTCCCGCTCCAGCGCATCGGGGGTCATGCCACTGGCATACAGCCCTCCGATGATGGCCCCCATGGACGTGCCCACCACCATGTCGACCGGCACGCGTGCGGCCTCCAACGCCTTGAGCACACCCACATGAGCAAAGCCGCGTGCCCCACCCCCCGACAACACCAGTGCCACTTTGGGGCGGTGCGGGCTGGCGGCACCCGGGCTGTCAGCCGCCGCCGATGTGGCCGCCCAGCCTGACCCTGCACAGACAATGCAGCAGGCCAGAAGCGCCTTGCGCAACAACACCCGAGGTGTCACTTGCGTGGTGCGGCGGCTCCGCGTTTCGTGGTAACTTGGATTGTTCAGTGCCTCGTTGCCCACCTTGATACATGTATTGCTCATGACCGACATTCTCATCCACCACGAAGGCGGCGTTGCCACCCTGACCTTCAACCGGCTCGACAAGAAAAACTCCATCACGGCTGCCATGTATGCCGCGCTGGCCGATGCCGTCGAGGCTGCCACAGCAGATCCCGACACCCGTGTGCTGGTGATCCAGGGACACGAAACCATCTTCAGCGCCGGCAATGACATTGCCGACTTCCTGAACAATCCGCCCGCCACGGCCGATTCACCAGTGTTCCGCTTCCTGCGAGCCATCAGCACGTGCCCCAAGCCGTTGGTGGCCGCCGTTTGTGGTCCAGCGGTTGGCATTGGAACCACCCTGCTGTTCCATTGCGATTTGGTCTATGCGGGTGACAACGCGGCGTTCTCCATGCCGTTTGTGAACCTGGGCCTGTGTCCCGAGGCTGCATCCAGCCTGTTGGCGCCGAAGCTGATGGGTTACCACCGCGCGGCCGAGGCTTTGCTGCTGGGCGAGCCCTTCATGGCCGAGACTGCCCTGGAAGTGGGGTTCGTCAACCGCGTGGTGCCCCCGTCTGAAGCCAGCGCTGTGGCGCAGTCGGTGGCACGCAAGCTGGCTGCCAAACCCATGGCCAGTCTGGTGGAAACCAAGCGGCTCATGAAAAAAGGCCAGGCACAGCAGGTGGCTGCGTTGATGGCTGAGGAAGGCGAGAGTTTTGGCCGCATGCTGCGTGAACCAGCCGCCCGTGAGGCATTCGGTGCCTTCATGGAAAAACGCAAACCTGATTTTTCAAAACTGTGAGCAAATCCAAGTTACCTGCCACACCGGTGGTGTTTGAGCCAGAGTTCGTGGATGCCTTGAAAGACATCTTCGAGCAACGCATCGTGTTCAACCAGGTGCTGGGGCTGAAGATCGTCAGCATTGCGCCCGAGCGGGTGGTGGGCCGAGTGGCCATGCAACCTCAACTGGTGGGGCACTTTGCCTACAACCGGGTGCACGGCGGCGTGATCAGCGCCAGCCTCGATGCATTGGGTGGTTTGGCCGTGATGGCCGCAATTGGTGCCCGGCACATGGATGAGCCCGTTGCCCAGCGTCTGCACCGCTTTGGCAAACTCGGCACCATTGACCTGCGCATCGACTACCTGCGCCCCGGCATTGGCGAGGCCTTCGAGTTGCGCGCAGAAGTCATGCGCTTGGGCTCCCGTGTGGCCAGCACCCGCATGGAGTTTCTGGGCACCGATGGCAAGCTGCTGTCGTGTGGCAGTGCCGCGTACATCGTGTCCTGAGCCCCGTCGGTTGCCGTTTGACCCTGGTCAAGCTGCGGGGGGCACCGTGCCGCTAAGCTCCGCGCCCATGCACACCGACACCACTTCCGCAGGCGCAACCCGCCATTTCGACATCGCCATCGTGGGTGCGGGCCCGGCGGGTCTGTGCCTGGCACAGGCGCTCAAACCCCTGGGGCGCTCGGTGGTGTTGGTCGAACAGCACCCGGCCAACAGCCTGGCAAACCCCGCCGTTGACGGCCGCGAAATCGCGCTGACGCAGCACAGCGTTCGCCTGCTGACCGACCTCGGCGTGTGGCAACACCTGCCAGCAGCAGATGTATCGCCCCTGCGGGACGCGCGGGTGCTCAACGGCTCCAACCCGTTTGCCATGACCATCAGCCACCGGGACGCACCACCTGTGCGTGGGCAGGCACCCAGTGAGCTGGGTTTTCTGGTGGGTAACCACCACATTCGCCGCGCGGCGCATTCAGCTGTGTTTGATGGCCCCGGTGCGCCCACCTTGCTCGCCGGGCAGGCGGTGGAGCGCGTGCACACCACGCCAGACCATGCCCACCTGACGCTGGCCAATGGCCAAACGGTCACTGCGGAGCTGCTGGTGGCGGCCGACAGCCGCCATTCCCCCACCCGTCGCGCTTTGGGCATTGCTGCCGATCACCATGACTTTGGGCGCAGCATGCTGGTGTGCGCCATGACCCACGATGAGCCGCACCACCACGCGGCCTGGGAGTGGTTTGACCTCGGGCAGACGCTGGCCCTGCTGCCCATGAACCCGTGTCCGGCCACCGGTATGCACCGCTCGTCGGTGGTGCTCACCCTGCCGGGCAGCGAAATGGACGCCGTGCTGGCGCTGGGCGAAGCGGCATTCAATGCCGAGATGCAGCGCCGTTTTGCCAACCGCCTGGGTGCCATGTCACAGGCCAGCACCCGTCACGTCTACCCATTGGTGGCTGTGTACCCGCGCCGCCTGGTGGCGCACCGGTTGGCTTGTGTGGGCGATGCCGCGTGTGGCATGCACCCTGTCACGGCCCATGGTTTCAACCTCGGGTTGCGCAGTGTGGAGGCCCTGTCTGCCGGGCTGTCCCAAGCCGCCCAGCGGGGCCTGGGTCTGGCCGATCCGTCGGTGCTGGCCCGTTACGAGCGAACCCACTGGCTCGCCAGCCGACCCACCTACCTGGCCACCCAGTGGGTCACGCAGCTCTACACCCAGGAGGCCGGACCTGCGCGCCTGCTGCGCGACGTGGCGTTGCGTCTGGGTCAGGGTTTTGCCCCGTTTCGCCGCGCTGTGGCGGCATCCCTCACAGGCGCTTGATTTATTCTCGGGGGCATGTCATTCGATGTGAACCTGCGGCCTCGAAGGGCCGTCCTGCCCACAAGGCGCGCAGTCGCTGCAGGCGTGCTGTGCGCTCTGGCCCTGGCAGCGTGCCAACACCCGGCCACCGTCGCCACAGATGCGCCCGACGACCGCGCACCCGTGGTTCAGCCCACGGTGCCCGGCGGGGCCTTTGAAGGCTGGTTGCCGCGCCCCATGCCCAGCAAGCGCTGGGCTGACTTCCAGCCTGTCGTGCAAGACGGTGTGGCGGGTCTGGAGTTGCAGGCCAACGGCACGTTGAGCCTGCTGCACCGTGTGCTGGAGCCGCCGCGCACCGATGTCCAGCGTGTGGCCTGGTCGTGGTGGCTGGGCAAAGAATTGCCCGAGGCCGATCTGGCGCAGGCCGACATCAGTGATTCACCCGTGCGCCTGCTGCTGGCGTTTGACGGTGACCGGGATCGCCTCACGGGCCGCCAGGCGATGGCATCAGAGTTTGTGAGGCTGTTGACGGGCCACGAACTGCCGTTTGCCACACTCACCTACGTCTGGACACGGCAGTACGCGCCCGGCACGGTGTTGCACAACCCCCGCTCGGACCGCATGGCCCGGCCCAATTGGGGCGCTGGTTGTCCTACGAACGCGACATAAAGGCCGACTTTCGCACCGCCTTTGGCGAGGCACCTGGCCCGCTGATGGGTGTGGGCCTGATGACCGACACCGACAACACCAAGGCCAGCACACGCGTGGTGTACGGGCCGGTCACCCTCAAACCCTGACAGGCATCAGGGCGCAGGGCGGGGAATGGGGCGGGGCTTGCCCTGGCCGTCGATGGCCACATAGGTCAGTGACGCTTCCGTCACTTTCACGTAGCGGCCCTGGCTCTGGAATCGCTCGGCGTACACCTCTACCTGCACGGTGATGGACGTGTTGCCAATGCGGCTGACGCTGCTGAAAAAGCTCAGGATGTCTCCCACCCGCACGGGCTGCTTGAAGATGAACTGGTTCACCGCCACGGTGGCCATGCGCCCTTGGGTGTAGCGCGCGGGCAGCACGGCACCGGCCAAGTCCACCTGCGCCATCACCCAGCCGCCAAAAATGTCGCCGTTGGCGTTGCAGTCGGCTGGCATGGGAATGACCTTCAGCACCAGCTCTTTGTCAGTGGGCAACGGCACGCCGTGCGCAGGGTCGTGGGCGTGGGGGTCGATGGAGGTGGATTGAGGGGTGTTCATCGCAGGTGGGCGGGTTCGGTGGTTCAATGCGGGCTTGCCTGTTTGCGATTGTCTCCCTGTTCTTCATGCGCCATTTGTCTGCCACCGCCCCCACAGCATCCCCCGCACCCGCTCCACCGGCTCCCCGCCGTTCCGACTGGGCCACTTTGCAGCGCCTGCTGCCCTACCTGTGGACGTACAAGTGGCGGGTTATGCTGGCGCTGGGCTTCATGGTGGGGGCCAAGGCGGCCAACGTGAGTGTGCCGCTGCTTCTGAAAGAACTGGTCGATGCCATGACCCCCGCTGTGGGCCGGACCACCGGACTCGCGCCGGGCATGGAAGGCTTGCTGATCGTGCCCGTGGGGCTGCTGCTGGCCTACGGTGCGTTGCGGTTTTCCACCAGCCTGTTCACCGAGCTGCGCGAACTGGTGTTTGCCAAAGCGACCGAGGGCGCCACGCGCAGCATTGCGCTGCAAACCTTCGAGCACCTGCACGCGCTGAGCCTGCGCTTTCACCTCGAGCGCCAGACCGGCGGCATGACCCGAGACATTGAGCGCGGCACGCGCGGGGTGCAGTCGCTCATTTCGTATTCGCTCTACAGCATCGTGCCCACGTTCATCGAGGTGGCCATGGTGCTGACACTGCTGGGTGTGAAGTTCGAAGCTTGGTACGTCTACACCACGCTCGGTGCCCTGGTGCTGTACATCACATTCACCGTGTGGGTGACCGAGTGGCGCACCCAGTTCCGCCGCGAAATGAACGAGCTGGACAGCAGCTCGCACAGCAAAGCCATCGACTCGCTGCTGAACTACGAAACGGTCAAGTACTTCAACAACGAGGCGTTTGAGGCCCGGCGCTACGACACCAGTCTGGAAAAACTGCGCAAAGCGCGCATCAAAAGCCAGACCACGCTGAGTCTGCTCAACGCGGGGCAACAGCTCATCATTGCGACTGCACTGGTGGCCATGTTGTGGCGCGCCACCAGCGCAGTGGCGGCGGGGCAGATGACGTTGGGCGATCTGGTGATGATCAACGCCTTCATGATCCAGCTCTACATCCCGCTGGGCTTTCTGGGCGTGCTGTACCGTGAAATCAAGCAAAGCCTGACCGACTTGGATAAGATGTTCACGCTACTTGAAAAAGAGCGAGAAGTGGCCGACCATCAAGCGGCAAAGCCACTTTTTATTGATAATCAGCCATCGGTCGCATTCCATGGCGTGCGTTTTGGCTACCAGGCCGACCGGGAAATTCTGCATGGTGTGAGCTTCGAGATTCCACCCGGCAAAACGGTGGCCGTGGTGGGGCCGTCGGGGTCGGGCAAGTCCACCCTGGCCCGGTTGCTGTACCGGTTTTATGACGTCAGCAACCCCAGCGACGGTGGCCGGATCGAGATAGCCGGGCAGAACATCACCGCTGTCACACAGGCCAGCGTGCGCCAGGCCATCGGCATCGTGCCGCAAGACACCGTGCTGTTCAACGACACCATCGAATACAACATCCGCTACGGCAGGCCCACTGCCACCACCGCCGAGGTGCACGCCGCCGCCCGCGCTGCCCGCATCCATGACTTCATCACTGCTTTGCCTCAGGGCTACGACACCCCGGTGGGCGAGCGTGGGCTGAAGCTGTCGGGCGGTGAAAAGCAGCGCGTCGCCATTGCCCGCACGCTGCTGAAGAACCCGCCCATCGTCATCTTCGACGAAGCCACCAGCGCGCTGGACTCGGCCAACGAGCGCGCCATCCAGGCCGAGCTGCGCACGGCCGCCGCCAACAAAACCACGCTGGTGATTGCGCACCGGCTCTCCACCGTGGTCGATGCGCATGAAATTTTGGTTCTAGAGCATGGCCACATCATCGAACGCGGCACCCACGCCGAGTTGTTGGCTGCCAACGGTCGCTATGCAGGCATGTGGGCGCTGCA
>JFJP01024625.1_pt1 | contig 18748 bp, 19 predicted proteins | sample 431651 | NCBI WGS metagenome assembly JFJP01 (sample SAMN02602958, study PRJNA72255) | Microbial mat metagenome, whole genome shotgun sequencing project. | biome: fresh water; feature: sink hole; material: water; isolation source: purple microbial (photo- and chemosynthetic) mats found in...
CAAACCCCAAACCCCAAACCCCAAACCCCAAACCCCAAACCCCAAACCCCGGATCCAGTCTCTATAACAAAAAAGTTGAATGTGGGAAAAGCGCAGAGCAGGCCTCGATCGCAGTAATTAGGGATCTGATTCCGATACCTGCAAAATCGAATGACGAGGACGGTGAAGACTATCCTGCTGCTGGCTTGTCTCTTCTCCGCGAGCTGCGCCTGGGTGATCAACCCAGACAGCGACGAGTTCACCGCCTGGACCAAGGGACTCTCGCAGCGATTCGAGAAAGACCCGAAGAACAGTAGGCAAGGACTAGCAGATTTGATCAGCGTGTCGAAGCTGGCCGAAGCGCTCAGAGTGATTAGTCGCGAGCGCGAGCTGGCGAACCTCTGTCCAGACCTCAAGGTCTACTGTCGCAACACCAAGTGCTCGAGCTTCGAGCTCTTCCACGCGCTGAACGCCATGCACAACCTCGAGTGCGTCTTGAAGTTCGATGAAGCCATCATCGCACCAATCCGCGACGCAGCCAAGTCGAACCAAGAGCTCAAGGAGTTCTACCAGAACTTCTTCATCCTGAGGAACCAAGACCAGCCGATCACCCAGCTCTGCAGTCGACTCAGAGACTGGGTTCCGAGCTCGGGCCTGCCTCGCTTCAACCCCAGAACCGAGGTACTGATCGACTCACCAGACGAGCGACCTGCACCCAGCAAAGCTCATCTTCGAACTGGCGCAGGAGTGCGGCGACACCGGCCTGGCCAACAGCGTGCTGACTTCCTTCTCGAAGCGACTCATGCGGGTCGACAACGAGCACACGGTGATTCTGGACAAGAAGAGTTCTTTCCTCTACACGTCTTTCTTCCTGGCCGAACTGCTGCGAGCGAAGATCGACGGGAAGAAGTTCGAGGCGTTCAAAGACAGCGACATCACGGGACTGCTCAACTCGCTCGTCGAGTACGGAGACCCGAGCTCGTACGTGGACCTCAAGTTCGTCTTCAAAGCTGCGCAAGCAGTCCAAAAGCTCGGCCTGGCCGTCCCGAGAATCGTCGAAACCAAGCTGAGAGCAGAAGGCACAGACGGCTACACCCTCAAGTGGGACTACTTCGACGTGCACGGCAGACTCGACAAGGCCGGCAAGACCGTCGAGGTCAAGGCTGCAGGCGAGGTGACCAAGACCTCGAACCAGTACGCCAAGATCAGCGGCGTCGTCGGCCAGTCCGTGCTCGTCGAGCTGACCCAAAGAACCGAGCAAGGCCTGACCTACGTGCTGAAGGAAACCGTCTTCCCGGCCACCAAGCTGAGCCTGCAGAACTTGCAGATCGCTTTGACCAGAGCAGCAGAGCGCATCAAAGACTACCCGCTGCGCGAAGGCGACACGCTGGCCTGCAGCCAAGACAGCAAGATCCACATCCGCTTCGATGTGGACCGCAAGTTCGACCCCGAGTACGCCAGCGTCTACCTGCGCCACAGCGAGTCCAGCGACTACTCGAGGATCACCAGCGGATCGGGCCTCAGGTTCGACCCCGAGCACTGTAAGCCCCGCTCACGAAGCTCGCTTCTACGGCAGCCTCGACCTGGGCGACGCCTCGCAGATCCACCAGATCAGCGGCAAGTACCGCCTCTCGGTCTACATCGCGGACAGGAGTCTCGTGGAGCCCGTGCAGCAGTCGGTGGCCACGGTGAACGTCAAGTTCGGCAACGAGGTGCAGGTGCAGCAGATCCTCGACAGCGCGATGCCGGCCCTGCCCGAGCTCATCCCGACCTTCTACCCCCCGAGGCCCTACAGCATGCTGGTAGTCCCCGCTGACCAGGTAAACGCAGCGGTCTCCGGGCTGCTGCTCCTGGCGACCTTCGCGATCTTGCGGCTGCAGTTCGGTCACGACTGGAACAGCGAGCTCTTCCCGAAGCATCCGCAGAAAGTGCTCTACAACTACGGCTTCTGGGTAGTCTCCGCTGACCAGGCGGTCTTCGCAGCGCTCTACGGCCTGCTCGTCTTCTACTGGGTCAACGAACGCTTCATGGACATCGTCTTCCACCTGACCGGCCTCATGGGCCTCGCGCTGGTCGTCGGCAACATGGCTCTCGCCAACCTCGCCAGAGACGCGGCGAACCCCACGCCGACCCAAGCCAAGGAAAAGCAAGACTAGCGCCTCAGTTGGTTAATTAAAAGAAAGTCAACTTCCGTTATTTCCGCTTGTAGAGCAGTCTGCTTTGGTGCAGCTTCTCGCGCAGCAGCGACGTCTGCTGAGCTGCAGGCTACCTCCATGTCTTCGCTCACGGCCTGCAGCGGCTGCTGCTTGTTGCCTGCAGTGATCTGGTTGGCAAACTTCTTGGCTTCTTCTACTTTGGCTGGATTGGATGTTTTGAAGTGCTGGTTTGAGTCGAGCGTACCTTGCTGATGACTGCGAGTCGCAGCTGGGCGAAGTTGACTGCTTCTTTCTGGTTGCCGAGCAGGTGTTGGAGAGTGGCGAGGTGGAAGTAGATCCAAGCCATCTGCGGGCTGTTTTTCTCGAAGACTCGCTGGTACCTGTTCTTGAGCTCTTCTGCGCAGGTGAGGGCGTGGCCGTAGTCTTTCTTCTCGACGTAGAAGGTCATGATTTCTTCGAGCAGTCGGACGGACTCGATGTTCTGCGTGAAGGGCGGGTACCATGGAGCCGCCGACGAGGTCTGCGAGGAAGAGCGCGGAGAGCAGACAGCTGAGCATGCGGTCGGTGTTGTCGTTCTCGAAGTAGTAGCGAGCCATGTCGACGTACGCGCTGACGGTCATGAGGTTGTCTGCGCCGTAGGTTTTCTCGGTGAGCTTGAGGACCGACTGGGTGAGCAGGGGCTACCTTTTGGATCGAGATGGCCTGCTCTTTCTTGGAGACCGAAGTGTACAGCGCGCCGAGAGTGGTGGCGAACTCGAGGACCGAGTGGTTGCAGGGCCCGTAGATCTGGGTGAGGAGAGGGTACGTTGAGCAGCGCCTGGAGCGTCGAGTTGTAGATTTCGATGGCGTTCTCGTACTTGCCGTTGGCCACGTACTGGGCGCCGAGGTTGTAGTTGACCTTCGCGTAGGAGAACTCGAGGTCCTGCTTTTTGATGATGGGCACGAAGTCGCCGATGTCTGAGGGCTTGATGGGCAGCTCGAAGAAGCTGGGGTTTTGCTGCTCTTCGAAGAGGTAGTCGCGGAAGCTGAGGCAGAGGCCGATGGCGAGGGAGACTTCTCGCAGCAGCGAGACGCGGTCGACGGCGTTGGACGAGAAGAGCAGTTCGTAGAAGTGGCTTTGGGTGAAGCGGTGTTTGTAGCGAGTCTCGGCGATGAGGTTCGTGGCAGCGAAGAGCTGTTTGGGCGTGTAGAGCATGTACTCGTTGGGCTCGATGTCGCACTTGACCTGCAGCACCTTCTTCACTTTCTTCTTCTTCTTCTTCTTGTCGCCTGCAGCCTGCTCTGCGGGAGGCTCCGTCGAGGCGCCCGAGGTGCGCGACATGTGCAGCACTTTCGTTTCGAGGAAGTCTGCGGTGCTCCTGCCTGCGATGACGCAGTTGAGCAGGTGGCTGATGGTGTCGGGGACTTGGATGGCCGGGACGGAGCGGAGGACGTGTTCGAAGAAGTGTTTGAGGGCGCGGACGAGGATGGCTCGCTGGGTGAGCAGGTGGTGCTTCATGTTCGTCTGGAGGTCGATGGCTTGCAGCAGGTAGCCGAGGTAGCGCGAGCTGAGGCCGAAGTTGTGCAGGGCGGCGACCAGCGAGGCTGTGTCGAGGGGCGCGACTTTGGCCATGCGGTTCCACTCCTCGACGAAGGTCTTGACCATCTTCTCGCGCGCGAAGGCTGCGAGCTTCCGGAGCTTCTCGCGCTCGGCTTCTTCGAGTGCAGGGTCTGCGTAGGTCGACTCGAGGCCGGAGTAGAGCGAGGTGTCGAAGCGGTAGTCGCCGATGTTGCGTCGCTTGATCTCTTCTTCGATCTCTTTGTACATCTGCATCTGCAGCTGCTGCTGCTCTTCTTTGACCCGCTGGAGAGCCTCCTTGACCTCTTTGTTCTGCGAGTCCAGCTCTTCTTTGGTCTGCTCCTCGCCGTCGGGCTTGTCTTGCTTCTGGGCTGCCTGCACGAAGAGCTGGTGCTGATGCTGCTTGAGCGCCAGGATGCGGTCGTTGAAGAGCGCACGCTTCTCTTCGGTGACGTCGAGCTTGAGCTGGTAGAGGTAGTTCTCGACGAGTTTGGGCCGGAAGACGACCGCGTCGAACTGGGGGCCTTCCCAGTTGAGGTCGCGCGGACACATGCGGAACAGGTCGAGCACGTACTTCCGGTTGTCGCCGCCGAGGATGCCTTTGATGTCTATGGGCGAGGCCATGGCGAAGTCGGTGCCGTCTTTGTCTTTGAAGCGCAGGTCGTCTTTGGCGTGGAAGATCCTGCTGATCTTTTTGATGACTGCTGCGAACTCGGGGTCGCTCGAGATGGTCTTGCCTTCGTCGACCGAGCCGTACTTGGTCCAGGTCTTCTCGTCGTAGTAGAGGATGCCTTGGATGAGGCTTTGCGCGGTGACGGTGAAGCCTTTGTAGCGGACGAGGGCGGTCTGGACGGTGTGGATGTCTTTGCCGTCAAGTTCTTCGAGCAGCTTCATGTTGTCCATGTCTCTGGCTGCGGTGACTGCGGTGGAGGGCGCGTCGTCGCCTCTGGGCTGGTGGACTTTGAGGTGGTCGTCTGAGCAGAAGGTGTAGAAGATGTTGTTGTAGATGAAGCACTTGTCGTTCTGCTGGATGCTCACGTTCATGGAGGCGCTCGTAGATCTTGGCTTTGTTGAGGTGGTCGTAGAAGTCTTTGGCTTCGATCTTCTTGTAGTTCTGGAGCTCTTCGTTCCAGTCTCTGAACTCTGGGTGAGGGAGGCCTACGGGCGTTGCCGTTGCGGTAGTTGTTGTAGAGGTCTTCAGCGGCGCGGTACTGGTCGAAGACGTGGTCGTCGACCTCGTCGAAGCTTTTGAGCCAGCGGGTGGGTTCTGAGTGGGGAGGGACGGGGATGTCCACGATGTCCACGTTGACCGACTCGAAGAGGTTGCCTTCGTAGAGCGACTTGAAGTGCGGCGAGACGGTCGCGATGAGTTCGAGCAGACTGAAGAAAGGCTCGGAGTTGGCTGAGGGGTCGAAGACGCCGTCTGCGATGTTGTTCAGGTAGAATCCGCGCGAGAAGGCGGTGATGTGGAAGGCCTGCGCTTCGAAGGTGACCAGCTTGAGGTAGAAGAAGTCTCCGACCATCCTTCGCTTGCTCGGAGGCGGGTTCCAGCCCGAGAACTCGAGACTCTCGATGAAGGTGTTCTTTTCGGGCAGGGCGAACTTGTGCCAGGGGTCTTTGGCGATCGTCGGGTAGCTGCTGATGCCTTCAGAGAGCACGCGGTTGAGGTCGAGGTTTTTCTGCTTGAGTCGCGCGTACCTTCTTGTCCTTCTGGCCGGGATTAGTTTTTCCGAGAAGATTCCCGAAATCGAGTTTTATGAAGTTCGCCTTGGAGTCCACTGGGTGACGCGAGGCTACTTTTGATCTGGCTGATGACTTTTTTGGGGCTGCGGAAGAACTCGTTGATCCTGCGGATGAGTTCCTTGGCAGACTTGAAGTCGTACTCGTCGAGGACGACCTCGATTTTGATGGGCTGCTGGACGGCCAGCAGGTCTATTTCCTTTTCGAGTTCGTTGTACCTGTTGAGGAGAGCCTACTCGTTGATCTTCTTGTCTTCGAACTGGAAGTGGAAGCTGGGCTGGAAGTAGAGGTACGGCAGGTCGGTGATGTAGGAGCGCAGCTCGTAGAAGCAGTCTTTGGCCGTGAGAGCCAAATCTAGGATGGTATCTTTCTTGAACCTCAGCTGCAGCTTGTAGAGGGTCTCTTCGCCCTGGATTGACTCGTCTGCTGGCTCTTGCTCGCTCGGCTGCATAATAACTTCAATCGGATACCCTGAATAAATTTTTAACCAGCTTCGGCGTGCGATTTGTTGGTTCGCGTTATTGAATTGCTTCGGGGCGGCTGTCTCCGAATCGAATTGACCGCTGATAAATGGCGAGCAGCAAGGGCAATCGCAGCGACGACATCATCGACCTGGACTTCATCAAGCAGCTCGACAGGTACGACGACTCCGAAGCCATGCGGCAGCTGCTCAGTAGCCTCTGCTCAGGCAGACCGGCGGCAAGTGGTCAAGGACAACCTCATCAACGTCGGCAGCCTCATGTTCGCAGGCATCACCTCGAAGCTCATCACCGCGCCGCTCGAGCGAGTCAAGATCGTGCAGCAGACCGTGCCCGTCTGGTCCCGCAACTCGGTCATCGCCTTGCAGTCTCGCAGCGCGGTCGAGATCTTCCGAGGTGCGTCTCTTTGAGTCAGAGCTGCGCATCACGCAAGGCTTCCGCTCGCTCTGGCGAGGGACTGCTCCGAACCTGGTCAAAACAGTCGCGACGAGCTTTCTGCGCCTGGGAGTCTTCGACCAGCTGCGCGAGCTGATCTTGACGAAGGGAGACATCTACTACAAGGTCCGCTGACTTCACGCAGAAGCCCGAGAAGTACCTGCGGACGACGATCACGGCATTCCTCGGCTCGGTGATATCGAACGTGGTGGTCTACCCTTTCGAGCGGCTGCGAGTGGTCATGAGTCTCAACATGCGGCAGTCGCAGGCGAGTGAGCATGCCACGGGCATCACGCGCACGCTGCTCGGCATGGTCCAGACCGACGGGTACGCCCAGTTGACCAGCTTCTTCAGCCTCTACCGCGGGTACGCCTTCAACAGCCTGGTCAGCATCCCCTCGACCGTGGCCACGCTCGTCTTCTACGACCTCTACCGCGACTACCTCTTCCAGCAGGGCTACCTCGACCTCTACTCTCGCTACACGCTCATCGGACTGGTCTCCACCTTCAGCACCTCGGTCTTCATCTACCCGCTCGACACCGTCCGCAGACTCATCCAGGCAGACAGCTCGGTGGTCTGCTTCAGCAGGACCTACAAAGGCGTCTGGGACTGCTTCGTGAGTCTGCACAAGAACGAAGGACTGCGCGCCTTCTACCGCGGCTTCGGCGTCAACGCGATAAAGACGCCGCTGCAGACGGTCATCCAGCTGGTCAACTACGAGTACTTCAGGAGGAACGTCGACAACGCGACCAAATATAAATAACGCCCGTAATTAAGCACCAGCAGACCACTTAATACACCGATGTCCAAGAAGAACAACCGAGCTCTCGCCAAGAAGAAACACCTGGGCAACATCGAGCGCGAGAAAGACCGCATCGCGAAGATGGAAGCCAAGATGAAAGAAGTCCAGGAACGCGAACCCGAACCAGACCGTCCAGACCTGGCCGAAGAAGACTGGGAAGACGACGACGAGCGCGCCTCGGAGATGGACGAGGAGCCGGCAGCAGGCACGATCAAGAACGAGCTGGTGACCAAGAAAATCGTGAAGCACAAGAAGTTCAAGATCTTCCAGCGACGAGTGCTCATCCAAGAACGCAAGCGCGAGCGCAAGGCGCGCAAGAGCGGCCGAGTGATCTACACGAAGAGCATGCACCTGGAGTCGGTCTAATTACTGCAGGCTAACTAAAGATTACTATGTTCTCAAACGAAGCGATGAAGAATATGTCGCTCATCGTCTACCCCGAGCGACTCAAAGCTCGCGAAGGCTACCTGCTCGGCATCAACCTCACCGAGTTCGTCGTCGTCGTCCTCGACGTCCTCGAGTTCTCCGCAGGCCAGACCGACATCAAGAAGGTCAACGACCTGCTCGACCTCCAGGTCTTCAAAGACCTCGTCAAGAGACTCATCTACGTACCGAAGCTAACCCTAGAGCGAGATCAAAGTCCTCGGATGCGTCCGCTTCTCGGAGAACCCCGACTCCGTCTCCGAGAGCGTGCAGAAGATCTCGCAGTTCGACATCTGGCTCAACCTCGAGTACCAGATCTCCGAAGACAGACTCTTCTTCAGGTAGACGCGCGTGAGCAGGGACCTCATCCTCTGCGGCTACAGGTACAACTCGAGGTGCAACATCATCTACTACGAGTCCGAGAGTCGCGACATCATCTGCGCAGACCCCAAGCTGATCTTCCGCGCCTTCTCCGATGACTCCGATCAGATCTCGCTGGACACCGAACACTTCGACCAGAACATCTTCCAGGTCTACCAAGACCTCTACGACGCGAAGCCCGAAGGCGTCGTCCGCAGACAGAGCAAAGACGTGTTCGACTTCACCTGCAAAGTGCTGAACTTCCGCCCGCTGCTGCTCAAGCTGTGCAAGCACGTCTTCGAAAACCAGAGTCTGCTCATCAAGCAGTCCGAAGAGCAGAACAACGACCTCGAAGTCTCCTTCAATCTGGGCAACGAGCTGGAGTGGGCCAACATGGGTAGGCGGCGATGAGCAGACGCCACGAACTTCGACGGCCAGGCAGCGAAAGGCCCGAAGTCCACGAACAAGCACTCAGCGAAGATCTTCACCTTCGACACCGAAGACTTCGAGTTCAGCGAAAAGCGCAAGAAGAAGTTCTCCGAAGACATCCTCGACGAACTCGTCATGCCGCAGACGCCCGTGGTCCACGCCAGCACCCTCGAGCCAGCTCGGCCAGAACCGCCCAAAATCGAGCGGCTGGCAGACCTCGACCTGCGCGACCTGGACCTCCTCAAAGACCGCAGACTGCAGAACAGACCCGAGCTCCGCTTCTTCATCTACCTGCTCGCCTCCCTCGCAGACCTGCTGCTCGTGCTCCACGGCCTGCTCTACAAACTCATGCGACTCGTGGTCTACTTCGACCTGATCTTCAACACCACCGCGAGCCAAGTGGTCTTCCGCATCAAGTCCACCCAAAAGATGCACCGAAAGATCAAGACGCTCAACGTGCGGCAGCCGGTCAAGGTCAGTCTGCTGTCCAAAGAAGTCACCTTCATCTCGAACTGCCTGCTCTTCACCCTCTTCGACCTCTGCCTCGGCTTCTCGCTGCTCTTCCTCACGCTGCGCTACCAAGACTCGATCACGCGCTTCCTGCTCGGCCTGCAGAAACTGATCCACCCAGACGTCTTCAAGAAGCAGCTGCTGCAGATCGGAGAGAACCCGGCAGGCATCAAGCTCGACGAGACCTACTGCGGCATCATCTCGAAGATCACGCAGATCATCTTCATCGTGCAAGACGTCTGGCTGACGCTCATCGTCCGCAACCTCTTCATCCTGCTCAAAGCCGTCTCTTTCTTCTCGCTCTTCGGCCTGAGCTTCGCGCTGGCCTTCATCACCGACGTGAGCAACCTGGTCTTCTTCCAGATCAAGGTGACCTTCATCTTCATCAACCTGATCTTCACCGAACACACGCACTGGTTCAGAGTCTTCTTCAGGGTCTTCCGATCGCAGCGCTACAACGCGCAGGAGAACGTAGGCTCGGCTGAGGCAGCGCATGCAGGAGCAGTACTACGCCCCGATCATGCGCTACATCGCGCTGATGCTCACGCTGGCCCTCTTCATCCTCTTCCCCACCATCAGCTTCTACTGGGTCTGGAGCTGTCTGCTGTACGTCTTCATCCACATCGTCGCGGTAGCCGCTGCTGAGCAGATATCCATGGAAGGCCTGCTCACCTTCGTGAACTACTTCGAGCTCATGGCCTTCATCGGCTTCAACCCCATGGCCGGCACGTCCATGAAGATGATCCAGATCAAGCACATCTTCAAGGTGAACGAGTTCAAGCTCATCCGCAAGACCGTCTTCCACTCGATCTTCCTCAAGAAGCTCTTCGCGCAGCTGCTGCAGATGAAGAACCTGCGGAACCTCGCGTCGCTGCTGCGCATCAAGACGCTCTCGGTGCTCTCCGCTCATGCAGCTCTCCGAAATAATCTTCCCGCGCAGAGTCACGAGAGAAGGCCAGCCGCTGGAGTGCGCGTGCGAAATCAACATCGCGGAGCTGCTCAAGCACTCTCGAGCCACGGTCAGCGAGCTCAAGAAGATCCTCGAGTAACTACTTCGCCTATACTGCCACTATCTCCTCTTCTCCGAGCTCGCGGTGCAGCTTCTTACGAGGTCACGAGATTAGTCGAGTATGACTTTGTTGATTAATCGCTGGATCGACGGGAAGATATGAATCCGGCCAGAAATTAAATAATTCGCAGTTCCTGTACAAGGGGTCGCCCTAAGCAGGTCCCTTCTGCATTGCTTTTACATGAGGAAAACGTTTTCGAACGGTACGGTAGTGAGGGTAGCGATAAAACCTCCGTCCCACTCAGACGACTAAACAAACATAGGAACCCACAGCCATAGGAGTAGTATATAAAGAGCGAGGAAAGCCGACAACAAATCTTTCTCGGATGATCCGGCTGCTCTTCCGCACGCCTGTCTCTCGCCTCTTCCGCAGCTTCGCGCTGGAGACCAGCTTCAAGTCCAAGAACATCCTGCGCGACTTCGTCAAGTACGTGCACCCGGACGTCCTCGTCGGCGCGCCTGAACGAGTCAAAGAAGAAAACGGCCGCTCCATGCAGATGCTCAACGCCTACCTCGACAGCCTCAAGAAGAACGAAGGCTCCACGGCCATCGAAGTCCGCTTCTACACGCCCGAAAAGTCGAACAAAAAGAGCAAGAAGTTCTTCTACTTCAAAGCGAGACTCGACGCCTTCGCCTCGCAGCTCAAAGACGGTGACCTGGACAGCCTGCGCAAAAAGTAATTAAAAATTATTCAGGGTCGCCGACTCACTGCTGAGCAGCCTCAACGAAGTCGTCGAGACGAACACGGGCGAGCCTAAGAAGAAGACCCAGGGTCTCGGGAAGAACGGCTTGCCCAAAGGCTTCATCGACCTCGACGAAGCGACGCTCGACTCGCACCCTGAGCTCTTCGCGAAGAACAGCGCGCAGGTACTCGCAGGTCAGCCAGAAAGACAAGTACCTCAGCGAGCTCAGCTCGATAAACCTGGCCTACGAGAAGTACATCAACACGCTCGAACACGAGTAGCTTCGAGTGACCCAGCAAGCTCATCGCAGACATCTCCGAGAGCATCCTGATCGTCGACCCGGGCAACAGGCGCAGGAAGGAGTACGCGGAAGAGCTGGCGAAGAACCTCGAGTTCATCAACAGCAAGAACGTGCTCATCAGCAACATCTTCGACCCCAGGTACATCTTGCTCGACGAAGCCGTCCCCGACGCCGTCGCCACCGACTGTACCCTCGGCTCACCAGTCTCGCGGAGAGTCGACCGCTCGCCGCACAAGAAAGAGTGCGCAGACAGCCTCATCCAGGTCTTCAACACCATCAGAGACAACTACCCCAACCTCTGGGTCGTCCTCTCCACCGGGTACCGCACCGAAGTCCCCGGCTTCGTCCACGTCAACTGGAAAGACGACCTGCGCAAGATCACCCAGTACCTCTCCGAGAACCTGCCCCTCGCCCTCGACAAGATGCTCGACGTAGCCGCCCTTCACCAGTACCAGCGAGGCATCAGCTCGCTCCAGAAGCTCCGCAGAGACATCGTCGAAGAGTTCGGCCTGCACAGCCTCGCGCTCGACTTCAAATCCGGCGACCTGCAGAGCGAGTCGGTCTTCCTGGTCAGTCTCCGGTCGCTGCTGCGCGAGCTGCTGGAAGAGCAGCCCAAGCTCAAGCCTGCGATGCGGCAGATGAGCTTCGAGCTCGCGGACCGACAGCAGCTGTCTCGCTACGTCTTCCAGCTGCAGTGGAACTTCAGCCTCCCGCTGGTCAAAGCCCACATCAAAGAACACCTGTGCTAACTACCTTGCCGTTAAACCGCCTCTAATAATCAGAGCGGATTTCAGTGACCGATTCGAGCTAATTTAAGGAAGAATGCCTCCTTGCAATTATAATGGTCAAGAAGAAACCCGCCGCAGACCCAGACACCGGCAAGCAGTTCATCAAAGACGAAGAGACCCGCAGAAGCGACGTGCTGCACAGACACGTGAAGCTCAACCTCTACCGTAGCCTCGCCTCACCCAGAACACTTCCAGATGGACGAGAAGACTGTTGGAGACCTGGTGGCTTCCTTCGGCGAGCTCTTCGCCATCAACCCCGACTCTGCCTGCCGCAACCTCGCAGAGACCGTGCTGCAGGTCATCGAGTTCAAAGAAGCCGCTCGCAAAGCCACCGAAGAAGACTTCTGGGAAGAGAGCAAAGCCGTGCTGCTGAACATCGACAGCATCAAGAACTTCAGGGTCAAAGACATCCTCTACTTCACCGACACCAGCTTCCGCAACAAGACCAACAAGTTCTTCAGTCTCCTCGCAGACCAGGTCTTCGGCTCCTACGCGTCGAACCGCGAGCACTTCGAAAAGCTGCTCGACTGGCTGCAGTACCTGAGCGAGAGCAAGATCAGAGAGTTCCGCAACTTCAGCATCCAGCTGCTGCTCGAAGTCTTCACAGGCTTCATGAAGGTCATCTCGAACAACGTCAAGAGCATCCGCGAAGCCAAGGCCAAAGCTGCAGACTTCGTCTTCCCCTTCCTCTGCTCCATGGACGTCTACTACCTGCCGCTGGTGAAGACGCGCATCAACGACATCGAGAACTCCATCCGCGGCCACATCGTCGACCACCTCTACGAAGTGCTCACCAGCAAAGCCGCCCTCGCCCTGGACGAAGCCTGGGTCGTCCTGGTCAAACGCAACGGCCAGAAGCACCCCGAGCGAGTCTCGCTCTTCAGAGACGACCCGCTGGCCGTCAAGTCGCTCAAGAGTCTCCTGGAAGGCATGGTCGAGCCGCACATCGAGCGGATCTGCAGGTACCTCGGCAACGTCGCCGCTGCGGTGAGCAAGGCGAAGCTCGACGTGGAAGACAGCAGCTACAAAGAGTGGTACAGCCAGGGCCTCAAGGTCGTCGGCCAGTCCGTGGAGGTGCTGCGCGCCTTCGTGCCGCACCTGCTGAAGGCCATGGTCGAGCAGCGGGAAGAAACCGGCGTCCACGTGGTGCACTTCTTCTCCGGCCTCTCGCGGCACCAGCTCTTCGACGGCTTCGTGCAGAAGAAAGAGCTCTCCGTGGTCTTCTTCATGGTCACCTCTGCGAAGAAGAAGCTGCGCGAGGCGGCCTGCGAGTTCGTACTCGAGCAGGTCGGCAGGCGCGGACCCGAGACCTCGAGAGACGACGAGGTGCGCATGGTCAACCGCTTCCTGGCCATCGTCGACGACGTGCTGGCCAGCTACGCGGCGAAGAAGAGCCTCGCGCAGGACTTCAACGAAGAGACCGTGCTGTGGCTCATGAAGTACTTCATCCCCAAGATCACCCAGACGCTCTGCCACAAGACCCTGCTCGACCTCTACCTCGGCAGCCACGACTCCCGAGAAGACCCCGAACCCCTGCGCCACTACAAAGGCTACCTCGGCTGCGCGCTGATCACCTTCCTGCGCGCCACGGAGTCGCTCATCCGCGACGACCTGCCGGGCCAGCGCGTCCCCGAAGAGTTCAAGAAAGAAGGCCTCGAGCAGGTCAAAGAGATGAACGCCTCGATCCGCACCGCGGTCAAAGAAACCATGAAGAAGAGCCTCTCTTCGAAGAACCTCAAGAACGTCGAAGACTTCGCGGTCTACCTCAAGCTCGTCGAGCACTTCGTCGACGAGTCGGACCAGGGCTTCATCGACATCCTCTCCAACCTCTACGACAAGATCGCACACAGGTCGCCCCTGCGCAGGGTCGCCATCATCCTCCGAAGCGTCTTCGACTCCCACAAACACTCCCAGCTGGACAAAGACTACCTGCTCGAGAAGGTCCAGCGACTCTTCGCGGACTACACTGAGCACTTCAACAAAGTCGTCGGCAAGGTCGCGAAGGACGCCAAAGAGAAAGGCCTCGCCAGCGTCGGCCAGTCCAAGCACCTCGAAGACCTGCGCGCCTGTCTGCGCAAGCTCACGCCGCTCAAAGACCTCTTCCAGATCCGACTCGAGATCGACCCCGAGACCTTTGCGAACGTCGGCCTGGTCCTCGACTTCTTCATCAGCGACCAGCTCGCGGACAAGGAAGTGCTCGAGTCGCTCATCGTGCTGCTGCGCACCTCGCTCATCGACCTCTTCTTCCGCGCCTCGAACGGCTCGGCCGAAGAAGCAGTCTACAAAGAGCGACGCAAGCTCATCCTCGAGTACCTCTTCCAGCTGATCCAGCCGGCCAGTCTCCAGTCGCTGGCGGAAAACAGAGACTTCTCGCTGGTGCGCTACATCTTCGTGCACCTCATCGAGTCGCTCGTGGTCATCTCGAACGACCAGATCTCTTTCCAAGAGAAGACCTACTTCAACATCGGCGAGACCGACGAGCACCTCAACAAGCTCTGGGACTTCGTGGACGCCTACTGCTTCAAGCTCGCGAGTCCCCCCGCAGACGACCAGGTGCACGTCGACGAGGCAGACCCCGAACCCAACCCGCGACGCATGGACGAGGAAGCCAAGAAGAAGCCCAGGCGTCCGCGCAGCAGCACGCACGCAGAAGAAGACCGAGAAGAGCTCTTCAAGAACTACCAGCTGCGCGCAGAAGACCTCCAGTTCAAAGAACACGCCTTCGTGGTCGTCTCCATGGTCTTCAGACTCTCCCTCGAGCTCTTCCGGTCCATCGGCTGCAACCTCGCAGGCAGACTCTTCTACCGTCTGCTCAACCTCAAGGCGCACCAGGAATACTTCAAAGAACCCATGGAAGCCTTTCTGGAGCGGCTGCTCGAGCGCGAGAAGACCCAGCCGCGACTCGTGCTGTGGAAGTTCGTGGACAACTGCTTCAAGTCTTTCGACCTCCAGACCCTGCGCAGCCTGTCCAAGGCCGTCTTCGGGCAGTTCAAGAAGCACCAGGCGAACGAAGAGCTGGTCCGAGGCAAGTACTTCCCTTTCTGCGTCTACCTGCTGCACTCGGCGCAGGAAGGCGAGGAGGACCCTGCGGTCTGCCAGAAGCTGCCGCTGTTCATCAAGAAAGCAGTCCTCGGAGACGAAACGACCAACAAGCTGCTCTACGGCGCCCAGCACTCGCTGCAGAAGTACCTCAAAGAGTCCGACAAGCAAGACATCGACGCCATCGCAGACGCCAAGTACCTGCACCTGCGCGCCATCCGAGACACCCTCGCGACCATCTGCCAGAAGAACCTCAAGGAAGACCACCGCGAAGGCGAGACCAGCACAGTCCGCAAACCGCGCAGAAGCAAGTCCTTGAAAAAACCCATGGACGAAGAAGACCAGCTCGCCCCGGCAGACCGCGAAGACGCGCCTTCGAAAGACGCCTCGCAGCCCAAGCAAGAGAGCCAGAAGCAGCCCGCCAAGAACAAGAAAGCCCTCGCAGCCAAAAGCAAGAAGCTGCGCAAGACCGGGTCGGCCAGTCCGGACCCGGCAGGAGACCGAGGCAAGCACATGAAAAAAGCGAGCTAGCCTCTCCCACCGCCCTAACTAAATTTTCCTGGCTGAAGACGGCACGAAGTCTTGGGTGAGGCGCACCTTGAATTTAAGGTTAGCTCGAATTAGTTAGCTGGGGTGAGGTGCTGCTACCTGCGCTGCAGTGCTGTGCGTGTTCGAGAAGCCTGGACCCAGGATTCGGCACACGAATTACTTACAGGCTGGTTGGTGGAGCGAGTCGGGCTGGCCGGCGAGCGAGCGAGCGTGCGTGCGTCGTGGTTCATCCCTCGGGCGAGATCGAAAGAAAAGTCCGAAGACAAGCAAACATTTCAATCAAAGACCAAACCCCAAGCGAGGTGAACCAATCAAAGAAATGATCTGCCGACCGAGTTCCTGTGCTTGCAGTTGGTGGTGCTGCTCGGCCAGTCCCTGTCTGCTCGTCGTTGCGGGTCGGGTCTAATGGTCGTCCGGAGAACAAGAGGGCTCTGATGGTCGGTAATCCGGGCTAGCGAGAGGGACTGGAAGGAGCGACCGAGGCTGACTCAGCCATCTAGATAACACGCATGGGGAGTACGCCACCTGCCGCGCCTGTCTGCCTGCGCCTGCGCGGACTCAGCTTCGCTTCGGCTTTCTCCGAGCACTCACAGGCTCGTCGGTCGTGCACTGACACCTGGTAAACAAGGTAGTGCCAAGACTGGACTGGAGACCGGGACCTTCTGGCATCTTCCGCGTGCATCGATCCGGAATGGAGCTACGCCGCCTTCCCTGCGGCAGACCTGGTTACAAAGTGGAACCCGAGGCTCGGACGGGCTGGCTGCTCGAAAGCAGGTTTGGACTTGCGTCGACTCTTGACTGGACCCCTGAACACGACCTAGTTTAAAAACTTGGACCCTGTCTTCGAGGCGGCTGAGGACTCTGTGCATGCTGCTATCCGGAGTAGGGCTTTGGCTCTTGAGGTCTGCTGGCCGACAGCCTTGCTGCTGCGGAGGACGTGCAGTCCAGGCGTCTTGCTTCGACATTCAGGACTCTACCGATGCTCTTCATCTTCGGATTATTGATCACTGCCGCAGATCATTAGAAACTAATCGACTCTAATCCCAGCCAATCGAATCTCCGCTTTTAGCCGTTCGCTCTTTTCGACAAATTAATTGACTCGATTTAATATGGGAAAGTCGCGCCGGGGCCCGGTCGCCCCGAACCGCGAACCCCCGCAGCCAAAATTAACTCGTCCTGGCCAGACAGTCTCCTGCACGCCTGGTCTCTTCGATGCAGGGGCCTCTGCTGCCGGCGAGGCTGCTCAAGTCTGCAGCGCGGAAGTCGGGGACGAGCGTTGAGGTTTATAAGCATGTATTAATTAGCGGGTGTTTAGTTTTGAGCACTAATACATTGCGAGATAAGAAAGCCGGGAATGGTCGTGTACGGTCAAAACCAGCTCAAAGAGGTCTACCAGAAGATCCAGAGTCGAGTCATCAAGAGCAGCGGGACGGTCGTGATCTTCACCTGCTTCGATCTCGACTCGATCTGCGCTGCGAAGATCTTGTCTGTAGGAGTCTCTGAGGTTAGAAGCTCTTGCTGCGCGACAGTATGAAGTACAAAGTGATCCCCGTGAGCGGCTACTCGGACTTGAGCAAGCGCATCGAAGACCAGAGGTCGACCGAGAACGTAGCGACTGGTCACCCAGGTGAAGGCGATAGTTCTATTGAACTGCGGAGCGCGGACCGACCTCACCGCCCAGTGGTTCATGGCCGAAGACGCAGCCGTGGTCACGCTGCTGCTCGACAGCCACAGACCGATCCACCACAAAAACGTCCACGCAGACGAGCGCCTGATCATCGTCGACGACGAGGCCAACTTCAAAGACTGCCCGACCCAGGAAGACATCGACGAGATCGAAAACGACGACGACTCCGAGCAGCTCGAAAGCGAGCACTACTTCGACGACGACGAGAAAGAGAACCAGGGCTTCGGGGAAGACCTCATCGACGAAGAAGACGAGGAAGACATCCAAAAGCACATCGGAAAGAAACGCGCGCTCAAAGCAGTCAGTCTGCGCAAAGAACGGCAGCGTGTCAAGGAAGAGAGGCGTAGACCCGCTTCACTCCAGGCTCCAAGGTCGAGAAGTACTACAGCGGCAGCTACTTCGCAGAGTCCGTCGCAGGCATCAGCTACAGCCTCAGCAAGCAGCTGAACCAAGACTGCGAGACTTTCCTCTGGTTCTGGATCGTCGCCATGACCGAGATGTTCGTGAACAAAAAGACCGACTCGAAGACCTACGAGAAAACCTTCAACGCCTGCAAGTACGAGCGCAACAGGTTCAAGTCGCGCGAGACCATGCTGAACAAAAGTAGCCAGACCTCACCCAGTGGACCGCGTCGACGGGGAGGCCAGCGAGATCCAGATCAAGACCACGCGCAACGCGAAAGGAGACATCTTCGAGAGCAGCGAGTAGCCGTCGCTGACCAGGCTGAACGTCTTCCTGCTGCGGTCTTGGAGTCTGTACGACAGCTGCTACTTCTCCAACTACTTCATGGCCAAGCTCAAGACCTGGAACGAAGAGGGCGTCAAAGACCTCGAGCGGCTCTTCGCGCTGCTCGGCGTCCCGCTGCTCGAGGCCAAGCAGAAGTACCAGTTCATGGCGGTAGGCGCGCCTCACCAGGTCAAGTACAAGCAGGGGCTGCTCAAGCGCTTCATGGAAGTCACCGGCGACAAAGACAACAACTACAAGATGCCAGACGTCGTCCTCCAAACCTTCGCGAAGCAGGTCGACAACGGCCTGCAGTTCTCCGCAGTCGACATCGCCCACTGCGCGAACTCCATCCTCGAGTACCCCAAGAACCTCTCCGCAGACATCTTCAAAGAGAACGCCTTCAAGACCAAGCAAGACGCCTCCACCGAGCAGCAGCTCTACGAGCGCATCGTCAACCGCGAAGAGAACTTCTGGGCAGTCTTCCACGAGGTCCTCGACGAGAACCAGGAGTACATCGCGAAAGCCATCGAAGTCGCCATTGAGTACCAAATGTCGATCGCTGCCGAGGTCAGGCGCATCATCGACGGCAAGCAGGTCAAGTCCTGCGCCGAGTTCCGCTACTGCATCATCTCGAACCAGTACTTCCACGAGTCATTCCTCTCGAACTTCCTGTCCATCCACAAGATCGCCACGCTGCTCATCGAAATCTACGCCGAGGTCTCCAAGCCCCGGCCGATGGCCATCTGCGTGCAAGACTCGGTCAGCAACAAGCACACGGTCATCGGCGTCATGCCGAGCCACTCCTCGACCTACACGAAGAAAAAGTAGCCGCTGCTCACCAGCTACTTCGGCAACCGCTTCCAGATCGCTGCTGAAGCTTCGAAGGTGCGCCACACGCGCGACTTCTTCGACGGCTCGATGATCGAAGTGCAGAAGGACGACTTCCTCAACTTCATGCAGTCGCTGCTGAGCGACAAGCGAGTCTAACCTGTGAGTAATTAGCGTGAGCTGGCGAGTCGATTTTCAGGGTCTCGA
>JFJP01014034.1_pt1 | contig 18746 bp, 19 predicted proteins | sample 431651 | NCBI WGS metagenome assembly JFJP01 (sample SAMN02602958, study PRJNA72255) | Microbial mat metagenome, whole genome shotgun sequencing project. | biome: fresh water; feature: sink hole; material: water; isolation source: purple microbial (photo- and chemosynthetic) mats found in...
TGTCCAGGTTCGGTGTGTCTTTGTTTTTCGACACTTTTATAAATCTAGCAGTCTTTCCCACAGATGTCAACCCTTTGGGAAAAGTTTTTTTTGGTTATCTTCAAAACCTTGATTTAAAGGGGTTTGGGCTGTATGTCAATGGGTATTGGTCAAAGATCAATGCCCAATCGGGCTTTTCTACAGGCGTTTGATGGCTTACGGAATTTTTATAGCTGTTACTGTAGCTAGGGGAATCAGGTATCGCATTCTAGGTCAATTGCTTAGGGAGAGGCGGTTTGAGACAAAGACTTAGATTAATAGGTGATCATTGTTGGACTTATATATAGGTTTAACTGGTGACGCTCTCTTTCTGAATCGCGAAACTGAGGCTAAACTAGCGGATATTTTTATCAACGGTGTTTTGATTATAAATTCTGATGTTCCTAGATCCTAACCTGCGGTAACTCCTCTGATGATTCTCGATGTGAACTGACTATTGATATAGGATGGAAGCTCTGAAAATGATTTAGTGGGGTTGGTTGGTGATCTAAAATCCAATACTTCCTAAATTCCTCTAAAGGCTCGTATTATGATTAATGATGCTGAAAACCAAGAAATTCAAGCGGAATGGGACTTACTCAATTGTCTATTTCCCAATGATCTGTCGTATCCCTGGAATCCTTATACATTAGAAGCTGAAGCCTATTTTTTAGAGCAAGAGGCTGCTGATTCTTTTCTGACGGTGTTTACGGAGGCGGAACTGGTGGACAGATCTCAACGGTTTATGAACCAAATCCATCAAGTTTGGTCAGCAACCAGTTTACAAACCTCGTTATTACAACGCTTTGCGGAACAAATACCTAATGATTTGTTAAATCGTTTGGCACAAGTGGCCACTCGTATGACTGAACAAGTTTCTTCCGTGAGTTTGTCCCTAGCTGATCAATTAGTCCACTGTGTTCAAGAAATATTACCCCAATGGTCAGAGGAGGATTTGCAGGTCTTAGCTCGTCATGCGGCCTATGGGATGCGAGGAGCAGAACCGGATGGGGTAAAATTGAATTCGGCAATGGCGGGAGTAACGAGTTGGTCTGAGTTATCCGAACTTGAACAGGCTAGAACTTGTTTCGTCGTCGCTCGTTATGCCTTATTGGAGGTTTTATCTGATCAGGAAACTTCTTGATTTGGCCTTCAGGTGGCTTAGGATCAGGAAATTTAATTTTTTTTGCTAAACCCCTAGTCATTTTTCTGATCCTGTGCTAAATTAAAAAAATATTCGGCGAGCGTAGCCAAGTGGTTAAGGCAGAGGATTGTGATTCCTCCACTCGTGGGTTCAAGTCCCATCGTTCGCCCTGAAAAATTAAATAACTGTATAGTCTTTTAAGGCCGGGTTAAGGAGAATTTTGTTCTCCTTAACCCGGCTTTATCTTAACTTTGGTTAGTTGATGAGATTGCTAACTTATGATAATTATATTCAATCAATTCGATTGTTAGATTGTCCTAATATTTGATTGAATAAACTAGAAACTAAAGAAAGAACAATTGAACCGAATAATGCAGCCCAGAAACTAGAAATTGAAAATCCTGGGGTAAAATAAGCTACTAAAGAAATAGAAATGGCATTGACGACAAGTAAAAACAAACCTAACGTTAGAATAGTTAGGGGAAGGGTAAATATAGTAATAATTGGTTTGATAATAGCATTAACTAATGCCATAACTATAACACCAACGGCTGCGGCTTGCCAATTGCTAATTGTGAAACCAGGAACAATATAAGCTGTTATTCCTAGAGAAATTGCCGAGATTACCCAAGTGATAAAAAAATTGAGCATGGATTTTTCCTAAAAATTAAAATCAAAGTCTGGGTTGTTTTTAGAAGATTGTTTTCTAAAACAAAATCCCTATGAATAATTTATTTTACATGATTATGTCAAAATTGGGTATTAGAGCAGCTAAAATAAGTATAAAGGGGTTGATTCTAAAGTGGAGTAATAAATAGATGTTCAGACTTGGGCAATTCATCGTGTTAATGGTGGCTGTATTGGTATTGACTTTTCCGATTCCTTCCTGGGCGGCAAAAAATCCAGCCCATCTGTTTTTTAGTCATAGTTTGTTACAGGGACGGGATTTTTCTAATCAGTCTTTACCTGCGGCTGAATTCGCTAATTCTAATATGGAGTTAGCAAAATTTGATCATTCAGATTTAGAAGGAGCTATTTTTAGTAAAGGTATTCTAACTAAAGCCAGCTTAAAACAAGCAAATTTAACTTATGCAATGTTGGATCAAGCTGATTTTACCGATGCTGATTTAAGTGATGCTGTATTAGTTGAAGCCTTATTTTTAGGGTCAACATTTCGTAATGTTAAAATTATCGGTGCTGATTTTAGTGATGCAATATTAGACCGAGAACAGATTAGACAATTGTGTAAAATTGCCAGTGGAGTTAATTCAATTACTGGAGTTGCAACTCGTGATTCTTTGGGATGTAGATAAACCTTAGACTAGGGAAATAATCCTGTTTTGATCAAGGATCATTGGGTTATTTCCCCCTTATGTAACCTAGATTTAAAAGGACTATTTTTTTGATCAAATCAATAATATAGCTCCAATTTAGGAAATCTGATTAAACCAAAAATTATAGTTTAACTAAACTAATTTAGTCGCTTTAATCATGTGATAGGCAATTAATAATTGGGTTAAAGCTAAGGGATAACTTTGTAGAATTTCTCCGGTTGTACCCGCTAAAATTCCCAAATTTTGATTACCTCCAGAACTACAAAAATTTTTCAAACTCGGTAATTCATTACAAAGCATCATTTCTAATGCGTTAACTTGCTCTAAAGTGGCGTGACTATCTATTTCTAGGACATCCACTGGTTTACCCATATCTCGATCTAATCCCAGACGCACTGCTTCAATATGATGACCATTTTGTTGATCTAAAATTTCACTAAAATTTGGGTGGGGAATGGTCGGACGCAAAACTAAACGAACGTTCAAATTAGTTCCATTTTCATCACCATCTGGATGATAAAAGGTAACAATTACATCGGCTGATTTTCGTTGTGGACGAATAAACGCTTCTGAGTCAGGTTCCCTTTGTTTTAAGGCAAGAATTACATCTTCTTCGCTGTAACCCCGCTTCATTGTATCTCGTTTAATTTTCCATTGAGATCGTAGGGATTCAGGGGGAGCTAAATACACTTTAACATCATAATTATCCCGAATTCCACGAGTAGAATAACCCAGTAAACCTTCGACAATTACAAACCGATTTGGTTTAATATATTCCGGGGGATCAAAAGTTCCATGATGATGATTATAAATCGGTTTTAGAATGGGTTGTCCTGTTCTTAATAAAGTTAGATGTTGCTGCATAATATCCAGATAATTACAATCTGGATTTAAGGCAGTGATATCCATTTCGGCACGTTGTTTACGATCATAACGATGATAATCGTCAGTACAAATTACCGTTACATTTTCTTCACCCAAGACTTGAGCAATTCCTCGTGTCAAGGTGGTTTTTCCGGCTGCACTGTCTCCAACAATTCCTAAAATAATCGGGCGATGCGTCATCTCAAACCTCAAGCTAAAAGGGAAATCGTGATGTTTTAACTAGCGATGGAAACTCGACTTACAGTTTTTAAACTGCCTCCCCTTTTTGGGGAATAAATAGAAATTAGACTAATATTAGCATGATCTATGCTAGTTGATAACATCATACTGATCAATTTTCCTATATTTGATCAGAAGATATTTCTGGCGATGAGGGTAGGTCAATGGTCAGTGAAGATTGCAAAGACGCATTAAAGGTTGAACCATATCCAACTTGACTTTTCAGTAATTGTAAATCTCCTCCCATCATTTTGCAAAAATGACGGCTAATGGCTAAACCTAATCCCGTCCCTCCGTATCTACGCGATGTTGAATTATCCCCTTGAATAAAAGCTTCAAAAACATACTTTTGTTGTTCTTCGGGAATGCCAATACCTGTATCTTGAATACAAAAATTAATTTGATAATGCTGTACGGAATTAGAGGTTAAATCTTCGGAATTTAAAGCCTCGGTCGGGAGATCAATAGTTTCACGATTTATAGTTAATGTAATTTGACCTTGCTGTGTAAATTTAGCCGCATTACTAAGTAGGTTAAAAAGAATTTGTCTTACCTTTGTTGAATCGGAATAAATAGTATTTAAAGTAGAATCGTAATTTAGGGTTAAAACATTGCCATTTTGATTCACCAAAGGTTTAACCGTAGAAACAACACTTTCTATTAAATCTTTTAGATCAAAAGTTTCTAAATATAGTTCCATGCGTCCGGCTTCAATTTTTGATAAATCCAAAATATCATTAATTAATGATAACAAATGTTTTCCGGCTGTATTGATCATTTCTAAATCAGTAACAAATTCATCCTGACCTAAATCTTTTGCGTCTTCAGCCAGCATTTCACTATAGCCTAAAATAGCGTTTAAAGGTGTTCTTAACTCATGGCTCATATTAGCTAAGAATTGGCTTTTTGCTAAATTAGCTGATTCGGCTAAATCTTTTGATTGTTCTAACTGCTGAGTGCGTTGATCAACTTGTTCAATTAAGTAGTTAACTGAATTAGCTAAGGAATAGATTTCATGAATATCTGTTTGGAAAGGAACTCGCAGATTATAGTTAGATTCCTGCGCCACTTGTTCAGCCACTTGCTGTGTTAAACTTAAAGGTTGAGTAATTGAATTGGTGGTTTTTATAGCTGCGAAAATAGAAATTAAAACGGATAAAAAGGCACTAATCACAATAATTAAATTTTGTAAATTTCGAGCATTTTTCATCGAAAGTTCACTAATTTTTTCCTGTTTTTGAGCTTCTTTTAACCAATCTTTTAGCTGATTATTTAGCTTTTCTAAAGTTTGAATAGATTGTTGATCAGATAATAACTTTAATGATTTATAAACTCCTTGATTTTTTGAATTTGATGATAAATTAGGTGAAATTTGTTTTAAAGTATTAACGGTTTTAACATAAGTTTTTAAACTCTCTTTATAGGTTTGGAAAAATGATTTTACTTCGGTCGGTTTCGCTACTAACCAGCTGGGATTTTGATCGATAAAATCTTCAATTTGAACCATAAGCTGTTCAAGTTCAGTTAGGTTCTGATTGATATTTTTTTGCTCCTGATTCCAAATTTTAGGCTGTTCTGCGGAAGATATTAAGTGATAACTCTGCAATTGTATATTAAGAACGGCGGTATTAAAGTTATTGAAAAGTTGTGCTTGTCGGTGAGCATCAGATAATTGATAATATGCTTGTTTTTGATAAATATCCGCCAGCAATAATCCCGTAATTGAACCGACAAAACCAATGGCAATGGCTAAAAAATAACCATAACCAATTTTTTGATAAATAAACCAGCGATACTGTGAATGCGGATTCCGTCGAAAAGGATTGTATTGTCCGATGTAACCCTTTAAAGAATTGGCCACAAAGTTTTGAGTATCTTGGTTCGTTGCGTTAGATTTTAAGTCTTCAGATGGCATCAGCCTATACTCCTGTTCCCTCCCGTGTTACGTTTGACTAAAGAACATTTTCTTGATTCATCTTATTAAACCTTAACCTTAAATTTTAAACTCCTAGAACATTGTATACGAATTACGAATTACCTCCTCAAGGGATACCCCTAACATCATCGCTACTTTACGGATAATATTGCAGCACGGTTACTACTTACACAAATATGTGAAAAACCCTCCAGGTTAAACTGAAGGGCTAGAAGACAGCATTGTTAAAGATTTTAATTCGTTTAAAAATCAGTTACTACTGTCCCACCGCAGCAACGGGCTGTACTAAGGCTGCTTTGAGTAATTCTGCTTTATCGGTTTTCTCCCAAGGTAAATCTAAGTCTATCCGACCTAAATGACCATAAGCAGCCAAATCTTGGAAGAAACGACCTCCCCGCAGACCAGGTAATTTTTGTAAATTAAACTCTTGAATCATTCCCGCCGGACGCAATTCAAAGCTGCTTTGTACAACTTCCAGCAGTTTGTCTTCATCCACCTTAGCAGTTCCAAAGGTTTCAATCAAAATGCTGACGGGTCGAGCTACCCCAATCGCATAGCTTAACTGAACTTCACACTTATCCGCTAACCCGGCAGCGACAATATTTTTCGCCACATAACGGCAAGCATACGCCGCACTGCGGTCTACTTTTGTGGGATCTTTACCTGAAAACGCACCGCCACCATGACGGGAATATCCCCCATAAGTATCGACAATAATTTTGCGACCCGTTAACCCTGAGTCCCCTTGGGGGCCACCAATGACAAATTTACCCGTTGGGTTGACTAAAAAGCGAGTTTGGTCATCGGGTTTGACCGCAATATCCTCAAATACAGGTTGGACAACCGCTAACCATAAATCGGCTTTGATTTTTTCTTGTACCGCCACCGGATCGGTAATTTCCTCAATTGTCTCGGTGTGTTGGGTAGAGATTAAAATTGTATCAATTCCCACGGGACGATCATCTTCATAGATCACGGTCACTTGGGTTTTACCATCGGGACGTAAATAAGGAAGTTTGCCGTTTTTCCGCACCGTTGCCAATTGCCGAGAAATCCGATGAGCTAAACTAATCGGCAATGGCATTAGTTCTGGGGTTTCATTGCAGGCAAAACCAAACATGATCCCCTGGTCTCCGGCACCGATGGCATCAAGTTCTTGGTCGCTTAACAGTTCTCTGGCTTCATGGGCTTGGTTTACCCCCTGGGCAATATCGGGAGACTGTTTATCCAAGGCAATCAAAACTGAGCAGCTACTGGCAGAAAAGCCATTATCTGCATCAACATAACCAATTTCGGCAATTTTTTTCCGAGCTAAATCAATATAATTAATTTGCGCGTTGGTGGTAATTTCACCCGTGATCAACACTAACCCCGTATTGACAACCACTTCTGCGGCCACACGGCTTTTAGGATCTTGAGTTAATAAGGCATCTAAAATCGTATCGGAAATTTGATCGCAGATTTTATCGGGATGGCCTTCAGTAACGGATTCGGACGTAAACAGGTAACGGCGAGACAATAATCATTCCTCCTTATATTCGATTGAGATTTATCGGGTAGAACGGTATTGAAATTACACTACTACAGCATCATCTCTTAATTCTCATCAAATCCGCAAGTTTGCTTTTAGGATGGGACGGATTGTAGTATAGAAAGTTGCGACGATCAGCAATTATACAGGGGTTATTCCCAATTTACCGAAAATTATGGGTTTAAAGCCCCGCCCTTTAGCCGAGCGGAGGGCGGCTTTGGTAGCCAGATTGTCAATGTTATAGCAATAGGGAATAGGCAATGGGCAATGGGCAATAGGTAAATACTTACTGTGAGCAGCTTTTAGCTTTCAAGAATGTCCTAATAGATGTGGCGACTGCTATAAAACTCAAATTGTTTTAAGAATCCCCGTCGCGATATTCGCTTCTAGGATCAAATACGGGTAATAGCGGCTATCTTAGTCAGCTTATTTGTGTTGAGTCCATCTAGTTCATTAAGATGTAGCCAACCCTCTTTAACCAAACTGGCAAAAATAAAAATTAGTCCTGAATATTCATAATCATATTTGCCATCTATATTGTGTCTTCTAGCACTTAAAAAGTCGTGCAAACGCCAGATATCATCAATTTCTACAATCGCACTTGATTGTTTACGAACTTCGTCTATCAAAGCCTTTATTTCTCGTTTATAAGCCGTATCAAAGGCAGCTTTAGCTACTTCTTTTTCTGCCTCAGACCATTCAATCTCATTTACTTGCATCATTACTAAAGTTAAATAAACTCTAAAAAACCCACACAATTAGGGTTTTGTCTGGGTGGCAACGGGTTTAAACCCGTTGCTATATTAAATTAGATTCGTTGATTAATTAACGAACTAAATTTAACAACTCTTTAGGTGATGCTAACAAGTCAATTGCCACAAAGAAAATTTTATTTTCAGGACTTAGCAAAAATCTCCAAGCCATATTCATGCCCACACCAGCACCAAACCAAGGAGTTTGCACTTTACCAGTTACTTTGATTTGGGTATAACCACCATCTGCGGGTTCTGTTACGCCTCGCTCTGGAATCAACTTGAGATTCTGACACTCTTCTCGGAAAAATCGAAGCACAGCATCTTTCCCCACAATTGGTTTCTGAAAAGGAGGTTGAAGCGCGCCATCGGGGGTGAATAACTCAATCAGCACCTCAAAGTCATTGGCGTTCATGTTATTCATGTAGTTGAGAACCGTGGGATTATCAACGCCTTCGATAGTAACCTGAGTCCGTTGTGCCAGATCTTTAGGAACAACCACAGGTTCAGAAACTCTCTGAAAACTATCAGACTTACTTGTATCAAATCCCATGTCAACAACGCAATTGCGTAAAACAGTGATTTGTTGACCTGATTCTAGTGCTTGAATTGCTTGCAGTACAGAAGTTGCATTAGCTGATAGCTTATATCCTGATGGAATTGGAGCGACAATTCCTTGAGCCATCCATTCTCCAAGCTGATACCAAAAACCTAGCTTAATGTTGGCAGTCCAACTACCGTAAGCTCGTGAAATTGGTGTATCGGTTCGGTTTGCCAAATCACACATGACCTGTGTTTGTTCTTGGAAAGACATTTGCCGAATTTGATTCATCGTTCCTTCAGCAAACCGCATATTAGCCGCGCCTAAAGCAGCAACGGTAATCGTTTTACCCATTTCAAGGTAAGCAAACCAGATTAATGCCAGTTGATCTTCAGCATTAAGTTGATTGAAACGGGCGATTGTAGCTGGTACTACGTCGGCAGTTAAAGTATTTGGAAAAATCCCACGGGCTGAATCGACTGTAAATGACATAAAGTAAATTACAGACTAAAATTTGGACAAAAACCAATCCTGAGTTTCAAAACAGGGGATGAATCCTAACAGAACATGATCTTAAAATCGATCATGTTTTGACTATAGCACACAAATCTTAAAGAAAGTACAAAAATCTTTACATAAATTTTCAGACAACATTACGATCTTTGCCAAAAGTAGCGGCAAAATTAGGGTTAGATCCTAGTCGATTTGGTAGAGGCGTTTTGATATCGCCCTTAAAACTCAAATTGTTTTAAGAATCCCCGAAAGATACTCTTGGGAGTGTCAAGCTCTTAATTTTCAATTGATCCCAATGGGAGATCACCACCGTCGCCAGATTTAGGTGTTGAGGGTTGGATCGGTTCCAACAAACCCCCACACAACCCGCAGCCCCAGCCCCGATCGCCATATCAATATCTCCTTGAGCATCCCCCACCATTAAAGTATTGGCGGGATCAACCCCAAGGGCTTGACAAGCATTCAGGAATAAAATCGGATCGGGTTTTGTCGGGCCAGCGTCTACCCCTTGATGAAAGTTAATATAGGGTTCAAGTTGATGGTGGGTAACAAAATTTTGGACTTCAGCCGTTGGAGCCGCCGACACAATTCCTAATTTTAACCCGGCATCGGATAGGGATTTGAGAGTTTCTAAACCCCCGACAAATAAGGTCGAAGGGGGGCTAGATTTCAAATATTGATCCGCATCGGCAAAAGCATGATGGGCAATATTGACAGACTCTAACCATCCTCGTCCAGTTTCCGCAATATAGGCCGCCGCCGCCATTTCATTTTCCCGTCGGCTGCCCACGGCCATTAATCCTGTAGGATCAAGGCTATCTCCTTGAACGCCAAACGCCATTAATAAAGGTTCTCCGACGCCTGGAATTTGAGCATCAATTAAACGCGATCGCTTTTGAGCTAAATTTCTCAAGAAATCCGCAGAATCCTCTAAGGTTCCATCCTTATCGAAAATAACCGCTTCAATATTCTTAAAGGTAATATTCTGAACTTCTAGGGTGACCAACCTCAAAAACTCCTAATTCAATTTTTAATAGGGTTTCTAATTTGTGTATGATAAAAAAAAAAGAGGGATAATCCCCCTTTTTGTCTTGATCGGTTGAAACCTATACTCCGTCAGCCACAGGTTCAACATCTTCTTCAATTGCAGAGGGAATATCTTCTTCAATTGCTGATGGGATATCTTCTTCAATTGCGGATGGGATGTCTTCTTCATCCAGTTCCACTGCCACTTCTGCTGTGGCTGTTCCCTGCCCCGCAGCCAAGAGTTTCTCACGGAATTTGGCAGCCATTTCTTCGGCTTTCTCATAAACAAGCTGAGGATTTTTAACCATAGCTCCTGGTTCGGGTTCCAGTTGTTTTGTAGAAAGGGAAATCCGACCTCTATCTGCATCCAAGTCAATAATCATAACTTTGACTTCATCATTGACATTGAAAACACTATGAGGTGTATCAATGTGATCGTGAGAAATCTCTGAGATGTGGAGCAGACCACTCACGCCACCAATGTCAATAAACGCCCCGTAAGGTTTAATTCCTCTAACGGTTCCTGTTACCACTTCACCCACTTCTAAGCGGTTCATCTTCCGCTCAACTAAAGCCCGACGATGGCTTAAGACAAGGCGATTCCGATCCTCATCAACCTCTAGGAATTTTAAGGGTAATTCTTCAGCAACGAGTTCTTCTTTCGGTTTGCGTGTACTAATATGGGAGCCAGGAATAAAGCCCCGCAATCCTTCAATCCGAACTAAAGCACCGCCTCGGTTTGTGGCGAAGACTTGAGAACGGACAGTAGCATCTTCGGCTTGCAGTTGGCGGACGCGCTCCCATGCTCGCATATACTCAATGCGACGAATGGAAAGGGTTAACTGCCCATCTTCGTTTTCATCGGTGAGGATAAAAAACTCACGGGTTTCGTCAGACTGTAATACTTCGCCTGGACTTTCCACCCGATTAATTGACATTTCTTGTAGTGGAATGTATGCTGCGGTCTTAGCGCCAATGTCAATCAGAGCGCCCCTTGGCTCCAGACTAAACACTGTTCCCGCCACTACGTCACCGGGACTAAAGTGATAGTCGTATTTATCGAGTAAGGCGGCGAAGTCTTCGTGGGTAAAGCCCACATCTTTTGGTTTGGTTTTCTGATTGATCATGCGAGTTTTATCCTAAAATTGCTCCTATTAAATGGTTGTTTTGCAGCGAGCGCTCTTGTCTTTGATTAGAAACCCTAAGAAACCCGGTTTCTGGTCAATTTTCGTTGGCGATCTAAACTGCTGACTTGACATCATTAGCACTCCTATATACCTGTGCAACACAGCCCATATCGAGCATTACCACGTCCAGTCGATTTGACACTCTCACCATTACATCGCGATTGATGTAGAATATGTCGCCCCTGTGATCAGGTATTTATATTTTGGCTGGACACTTGATCAGAGCGAAAATCACTAATCTCGCCTATCTTGGCATAGTTTGGTAGATTAGCTTTTTTATCCTATCATTTTTTTTTGATTTTGGATCATTATTTTAGGTCACGAGCAAGTTTCCGTTAAGCTGATTAACTGTAACGGGAGTCATTATGGCTCCGACCGAGATAAAATTATGGCTAATTTCCAGGGAATTACTAGGATATTTGACGAGTGCCGATACTTTTTGGCTAACTTTTGTTCTGCTATTCAGGCAATATGTATATCATTTTCAAATATTAGCATACACCTTAGACTGTTAGCAAACTAACTAATGGTGATTGACCCTAGTATTCAGATCCAAGTCAGGATGCGGAACACAAAGAAGAAGAGGCTTCAATTGAGGAATCTTCAGAAGTATAGTTAGAATCTTCTGCTTCTGGGGCCAGTTCAACCCCTTGAACATTGTCTTGATCAGTTTCAAAATGATTCAACGCTTCTGCAAAGTCTCGAATTCCTTGAAATTGTCGATAAACTGAAGCAAAACGCACATAAGCAACTTCACTCAAGGATTTAAGTCGCTGCAAAACCAATTCTCCAATTTCTTGGGTCGGAATTTCCCGTTGGGAACGTTGTTGTAGTTCCGCTTCAATTTCACCAATAATTGATTCTAAATCCGTAGCAGAAAGTCCGGTTTTTTCACAAGCTCGAACCATCCCCCGCAGTAATTTAGAACGGTCAAAGGACTCCCGTTTTCCATCCCGCTTCATCACCGTAATGGGAACAAATTCAATCCGTTCATAGGTGGTAAAGCGATGCTGACATTGGAGACATTCTCGCCGTCGCCGAATGCTTTTACCCGATTCAGAAGGACGTGACTCAAGAACCCGACTATTAGTATACTGGCAAACTGGACACTGCATGATTAACGTCCTTTGAGCGGTTGTTTCACCGAACAGGAGTTTTCTGATCAGTGAGTAAAAAGCACAGTCTTTAACTCTTTAAAATTCCAATACTGAGTTATGAGAACTCAGGGTTTTATTTAAACAGGTGAACACCCTAATCCCTTGGCGCAATTTAGGTAAATCTGGGTTAGCTCGGTGCAAAAAGCGTTAAATCAACCTTAAACCCCATAATTCAGTATTGGAGTGGACGAAGATACTCTGATTGCCAGTTATTTACCAATCCGAGGCGGTTCCCGGAAGGCAATTGCAAAAAAGAGAACTCCCAAAGCCAATGTCAAAACTAAGATGTAAGCAACACTTTCCATGTCAATTTTTCCTAAACCTATTGTTTTCTAACAGTCTACCATTGAGGGAGTGAACTACCCACTGGATTTAGATACATATTACAAGTTTTGGATATTGAAAAAACCGATCAACTTCGATCAACTAATTCACCATAAAGAAAGAGTTGGAAACTTCACGAATAAAGTTCCAACTCTTTCCGGGTTAGGTAGGGTTAAAAATACCCCACAAAAATACCCCACAGGCCCGAACTAGGGATATCCTAGACGGTTTTCTTAACCCGAGTGGTTTTGTCACCCAGTTTTTGGAACAGACCCCACTCCACTTGTTCTTCCAGATCGGCTTCTACCCCAGCGAACACATCGCGGAAGATCGTCCGAGAACCGTGCCAAATATGGCCAAAGAAGAACAATAATGCAAAGCAAGCGTGAGCGTAGGTGAACCAGCCGCGAGTGCTAGTTCTGAATACGCCGTCCGATCCCAAGGTTTCCCGATCAAATTCAAAGGGTTCCCCTTGTTGGGCTAAACGAGCGTATTTCTTGACGGTGGGAGCGTCCTTAAAGGTTTTGCCATTTAACTCTCCACCATAGAAACTGACCGTCACCCCAGCTTGTTCAAAGCTGTAGCGAGACTCAGCCCGACGGAAGGGAATATCAGCCCGAACCACACCGTCTTTATCCGTTAGGACTACCGGGAAGGTTTCAAAGAAGTTGGGAAGACGGCGAACCGATAATTCCCGGCCTTCAGAATCTTTGAACGCGGGATGGCCTAACCAAGTTTTAGCAATACCATCGCCATTATTCATCGGGCCAACCCGGAATAAACCGCCTTTAGCGGGGCTATTGCCCACATAATCATAAAAAGCGAGTTTTTCAGGAATTTTTTCCCAAGCTTGGGCGTAGCTATCCCCACTGGCAACACTAGATTGTACCCGGCGTTGAATTTCCTGTTGGAAATAACCACTATCCCATTGATAACGAGTAGGGCCAAACAATTCTATGGGGGTAGCCGCAGAACCGTACCACATAGTTCCAGCAACAACAAAAGCCGAGAAGAACACGGCGGCAATACTGCTCGATAACACCGTTTCAATGTTCCCCATCCGCAGGGCTTTGTATAACCGTTGGGGCGGACGAACAGACAGATGGAACAGACCCGCAATAATTCCCACAACCCCGGCGGCAATATGGTGAGCCACAATTCCCCCCGCATTAAACGGGTTAAATCCTTCTGGCCCCCAAGCGGGTGCAACACCTTGCACACTGCCTGTAATTCCATAGGGATCGGACACCCACATTCCCGGGCCAAATAACCCGGTTAAGTGGAATGCACCGAAACCAAAGCAAAGCAGACCGGATAAGAACAGGTGAATACCAAACATTTTTGGCAAATCCAAGGCGGGTTCACCTGTACGGGGGTCGGTAAACAGTTCCAGATCCCAAAAGACCCAATGCCAAACGGCAGCGAGGAACAATAAACCAGACAGAATGATATGAGTAGCCGCTACCCCTTCAAAAGACCAAATCCCAGGGTTAGTGACTGATTCTCCAGTGAGACTCCAGCCTCCCCAGGATTGAGTTACTCCTAAGCGGGCCATAAAGGGCATGACGAACATCCCTTGACGCCACATCGGGTTGAGGACGGGATCAGAAGGATCATAAATTGCGAGTTCATACAGGGCCATAGATCCAGCCCAACCTGCCACCAAAGCGGTGTGCATCAGGTGTACAGAGATCAACCGTCCCGGGTCATTCAGAACAACTGTGTGTACACGATACCAGGGTAGTCCCATTGACTACGCTCCTTATAATTGATAATGGTTACTTTTTTTTGACACTCCTCGCTCTAAAGAGACGAGGATTCTTAATTCTGAGTTGATTCTCTAGCTGTTTTAAGAGTTTTCGCCGCTCTTTGTCCAATGTTTTACGCCTAAATGTGTGTCCTAACCGTTTCACAATGGCGAAGGAGTTTAACCTTGACATTTACATTCTAGCAGCAAGCCTAACTAGAAGTTAGGGGTTTAAAACCCAATTTCTTGATAATATCACGAACGCTGACCACAATTAATCCCACACTGACTATAGGCTTTGGTTGATTTGACATTCGGTGGCGGCACTTCCTAGACGCTCTAGGACTTGCTCGGCTGTAATTAAACGGGTAAGAACAACCTGACCAATGGTTTTAGAGGAATCGGTTATTATGCTGATGTCCGGTTTGACTTCTAACATCAAGACGGAATCTTCAACCCGATACAGCCACATCTTTTCCTGTTGATTTTGACCCCAAAGACACAGATCCATTTTTTGAATTTCTGGTGGACGCCGACGCAGAGCTTGATCCCACAGACCCCCCACTCCCCAGACTCGTCCAATTGTCCATCCATCGGTTAAAAAAAAGTATTTCACAGACTTCCTTAAACGAACTAACTTTGGTTCTGAATTTTTTACAATACCGCGAAAAGATCTATCGTTCTCAATTCAGGGGTAGAATTTTTCTAGGTAGGTATCTTAGATCGGTAGACACCGAATCAATCAAACAGTTTGTCTGTTTTGACGTTTTTAGTTTGAGGCTAATATTTTTTCTCCTAAATAGACAGCTTCAAATATTTCTGTAAGGATTCAATTAACTATTTACCTATTTTAATCATGAACAATTCCTATTATTTAGTTCGGTTATACCAATTGTCGGGTTTTGAAACTATGATTCCCTATTTTTTGAAGTTTGTTAATCATCGAATTCGGAATCAAAGTTTGTCTCGATTAATCTTCCTGGTTTCGATTCTATTATCGACCACAGGATTAATATTAATTAATGGTACCGGAGCTTTATCTCAAGAACATCCTGGTTGTTTTCTGAAAACAAAATCAGGACAGGTTATATCTTTAAATGAAGTTTGTGTTTTTCCACAAATTGACCCCAAAACTGCGGTTTCTCCCCTAAAAACACCAGGAGTTTATCAGGCTAAAATTATTAGAAAAGAAAGTGGAATTCCGGTCATCCAAGTGATTTTTAATGACCAAACTCCTTTTGAAATGTTGGTAGATACTGGAGCAAGTGGCACAGTTATTACTTCTATGATGGCAGAACTCTTAGGGGTGATTCCAACCGGGCTAGGTAAAGCGGATACACCTAGTCAAAAGGGAGTTGAATTTGAAATAGGTTCAATTCAGACTATTAATGTTGCTGGAGCTATAAAAAATAATCTGACCGTGGCGATCGCTCCAGCTTTGGATGTGGGTTTACTGGGTCAAAATTTCTTAAGTGGATATGATGTTACTATTAAGGAAGATGTTGTTGAATTTAGAGCCAGAACTTAATCAGTTATCAGTAATCAGTGAAAGAAATAGCCGTTAACTTCTAAACTGATTACTTCTAAACTGATTACTGATTACTAATTATTGAGGAACTCTAAATAGGTTTGACTTAATTCCTTAACAGCTAATTCATAAAATTGTTGGCCATGTTCAGGGGTAGCCAAGGCGGGGTTAGAGCCCATCCGGCCATCAGGATAGTGTTGGCGAAAATCCTCTGGGCCGTAAATAGGATGTCCTTTAGCTACTTCTGATGTCAGGAAACCTTGTTTAATTGAATCAGGATAAACATATTGGGTTAAGGCGACTTCGCTGGGTGTGGCGTGGGAACCTTCTTGATCGCCATAGAGTTCTTTTGCTAACTTATAAACTGAGCTACACATAAACCAATTCCCGATTTGACACTTGACTTGATGGGCTTTGGGTATATTAATATCGGCTAAATTGCTATAGGTTTCAGAAAAAGCCGCCTTCAGCGTAGCAATATTTCCCCCATGTCCATTAATAAAAAAGTAGTGCGTGAACCCAACTTTAGCTAAACTTGTGATATAATCATTGATTACCTGAATTAAAGTAGTTGGTCGCAGACTGATAGTACCTGGAAAAGCCGTGTGGTGTAATGCCATACCAACATTGATAGTCGGGCTAACTAAAGCCTTGGTTGCTTCTCCGACTCCCTTGGCGATCGCTTCGGCGCAAATCGCATCAGTGCCGATCAATCCAGTTGGCCCATGTTGTTCTGTGGAACCAATCGGAATAATGATACCGCTTTGGTGGGTTAGATAAACTTCTACTTCTTGCCAGGTACTCAGATGTAGTAACATTATGTTAAGTTAAGTTAAGATTTACTCTTATTGTACCTGAGTTGTCTGTTCACCAAATCAAAACAAAAGTTAAACCGATTCTAGGAATTGACCCCCTAGTAACCAGAAAGACGACCCGTTCAGAATTTTAATTTTATTAGAATAATTTAACCAAAAGATTACTAAGCCTTTACCTTGTGTTAACCTTCTTCTAATACCATGAAGTCGTCGACCATAATCAGATTCCCAACAACCAGGCAAATTGAGCGTGAACAATGCTTAAAAACCTAGAATCGAAGCCAAATCAGGACAGGTACGGCGACCTCCCAGCAAAATCGGTATCGGTCGTCTTTATGTGAAGGAATTCGTAACGGAGAACACAATTACGTTGGATGGTTGACACTGGACTAACTCCTCAGAATGTCGAGTTACTTGTGGCGACAATAGTCAGTTTCAACAACTTCTACTCATCCAACCCACAAAATTTTTTTATGTTTTCTCCTGAATTAAGCAAGAGTCCTTACCGTTCTGATGTAAGAGAAAATGGTCATATCTTACTTTTGGAAAACGAACAGCCTTGGCGAGAAATGCTTTCCCTAGCTTTGGAAGAACAGGGTTATCGGGTTACGGTGACTTTAGATGGACGGGATGCTCTCCCCTCAATCCAAAACCATAATTATCCCGTCGGGGATTTTCCATTCAACCTTTTAATTATGGACTCGATCAACGGTTTGGATCTGTGTCGTATGTTACGACATCAGGGAAATTCTGTAGCCATTTTAATTATTGGGTTGCGCGAAAGCGCCAATAATTCGGCTTTTTATTTAGAAGCAGGAGCCGATGACTATTTAACTAAACCCTTTGGAATGCGGGAGTTTATGGCGCGTTGTCGGGCCTTAATGCGACGAAGACGCTATTGTCAACTGCCAGAGCCAGTCATGCTGCAATATAAAGAAGTGATTTTGTATCAAGAAGAATGTCGGGTTTTGGTTCGTGGCGAAGAAGTGAAGCTATCTCCCAAACAGTTTCGTTTACTAGAGTTATTTCTGAGTTATCCTCGGCGAGTTTGGTCACGAGAACAGTTATTAGACATAATTTGGGGACAAGATTTTATCGGGGATAGCAAAACCGTTGATGTTCATATTCGCTGGTTACGCGAAAACCTAGAATTAGACCCGAGTAAACCAGAATATGTAATTACAGTTCGGGGGTTTGGCTATCGATTTGGATAAAGTTAGATGAATTACGAATTACGAATTACGAATTACGAATTACGAGTTATTAATCTTTAATTATCAATTCGTAATTATTAGCTCTCAATTCGTAATTATTAATTCTTAATTTGTAATTATTAGTTATTAAATAGGGGGAATATTTGTTGGTATTGAAAATATTTAATATCAATAAATAATAGTTTTAACAGCTTAAAAAGGGAACAGGGAACAGGCAACAGGGAACAGGCAACAGAAAAGACTTATGAATGGAACAGGCAACATCCCTATTCCCCATTCGTAATTCGTAATTCGTAATTCCCTATTCCCCATTCCCCATTCGTAATTCCCTATTCCCCATTCGTAATTCGTAATTCGTAATTCGTAATTCCCTGTTTCCTTTTCAGAATCTAACGAAAATTTATGTCTGTAAATCGTCGTGATTTTCTATTGTTTTTGAGTGCAGGATTTACGACACTAGCCGTCGGTTCCTGTCAAAATTCCTCAAAATCACCTAATATCTTCTCATCCCCGGAACCTAAATTTCCTCAATCTTTACCGTTTAAACCCATCAAAGGGCCACTACCTAATAGCTTAGATTTGATTCAAGCCCAAACTTCTAAATCCGTAATTCCAGTTAGTGATAATTCCCCTTCAGAACAAATTCAAGCCTATAGTACCTATGAAGTCATTGATGATTTAGTTCTACCAGAAGGATTTACCTATGATCTGATTGCCACTTGGGGAGACAAAGTAGGAAATTCTCGATTTGGCTATAACAATGATTATGTTTCCTTTATTTCTACGGGAGAAGATCAAGGTTTTTTAACCGTTAACTTTGAGTACATTAGTTCTGCTGTTTGGTTAGAAACCTATCAACAGATTATCGGTGAACC
>JFJP01034751.1_pt1 | contig 18746 bp, 14 predicted proteins | sample 431651 | NCBI WGS metagenome assembly JFJP01 (sample SAMN02602958, study PRJNA72255) | Microbial mat metagenome, whole genome shotgun sequencing project. | biome: fresh water; feature: sink hole; material: water; isolation source: purple microbial (photo- and chemosynthetic) mats found in...
ACAGCAGGGTAACAAAGGCGGTCAGCGCGACGACAGTCAAGCCGTTGGCCATCATCACCGCGCCGAATGCCTCCGGACCGGCCTGCCGGCCAAGCACGTCGTTCAGATAGATCGGCAAGGCAAACGTATGCTGGTTGTACACGAATGCAGTGAGCACGGAACCCGCAGCGTACAGGATCAAGATGGGGTTGGCACGAAACACAGCCCAGGTTGACGACGGGCCGGTGGGATGGTCAGGGCTCCCTGCTTCGGCCCGGACTCCGGACCTGCCCTCGCGGGCAGGTCCGGTGAGGGATCCGCCTTTGACGAAGACTGCTACTATGGCTGCGGCAGCGAACAAAACGGCCGCGTTGCCGATGAACAATGCGCGGGGTGCCCGGGTAAACAGGAAGCCCGCGATGAGCGGCCCTATCGAGAAACCGATGTTGTTGCCCCAGTACAGCAGGGAGAACGCTTCCTTGCGGCGGTCCGGAGGGGCAACGTCGGCGACGACGGCATTGATGATGGGCCAGGTGCCGTTGAGCACACCCATCGCAAACGCTATGACGAACGGAGTAACGGCGTTGAACCCCATGATGCCGCACGCGACGTACGCACCTGCCGTCGTAACCTGCAGCGCAACGAGCACGTGCGGCCGGTCAAAGCTGTCCCCGAGCTTGCCGCCGAGTATGAGCCCGAAGGCCGCCGCCATGGAGACGACCGACATGAACACGCCGGCCCGCGCCTCGTCGTAGCCAAGCTTCATCGTCAGCATCATCGCGAGGAACGGCCCCACGAACGAGCCCGCGGAGACGACGAGCCTGACTGCGAACAGTGCGTAGATATCGGCCGGAAGCATCGCGCCCTGGGAAACTTTGAAACGCATGAAGAAGATCCTTTCAGTGGATGGGGACAGAGCTGAAAGCTGCCTGGTTCAAGGCTCCGGATTCTAGTGGAGACTAAAGCCGCGCGTCCATCCTGTTGCCCGATTCATAGCGCCTGAGCCCAAGGTTGAAAAGCCCGTACGACAGCCCGACATAGAGCGCCGCCACCAGATACAGCAGGAGAACGAGTCCCCAGTCGAGCGACCTGAACACACGGAGGGGCAAAAACGCCACGAAACCCGAAGGCACTATGGTGTACAGCATCCACCGGAGCCCCGTGCCATAGACGCCTTCGGGGTACAGCGAGAAGGAAAGCATGAATTCGGTCAGCGCCGACGACAAGGCCGACGAGTTGCCGATTAAAAACGCGAGGCTCTCCACCGCCGCGAACGTGGCGGCAAAAATCAAGGCTCCGGGGATGATGAGTGCGGTAAACAGTGCAAACCTCTCGAGCTCTGTCCCCGTCATCATGGCGAGCACGATGTATCCATACGCAAAATCGCCCCAGGCCGAGACTATCGTCTTTGATGCCAGCACATTGAGCCATACATCCTTGGGCTGCAGGAGATACACGTCGAGGCTGCCTTCCATGATGATGCGGCCAAGCTGCCTGACGTTGCCGAATACTATGTGGGCCAGCCCGAACGAGGAAGATACGAGGGCCCACAACAGCATTACGTCGGAGAAGCCATAGCCGCCGACCTTTCCAACCCTGTCCAGAAGCACCTTCCAGAACGCCGCAAACGCCGCGTTGTTGAGCATCATACCGAAAAACTGGAGGATGAAATTCACCCGGTATTCAAGCGTGGCCTTCACGTTGACGAGGAAAGCCGCGGTCATGAAGCGCGCGTAGGCCTTGAACCTGCCCCGAAATCTGGCAACCGGCGCTTGCGCATCTTTGATTTTCATCATCAGCCTCCGTTCACCGAGAGCCTGCGGCTCCCGGATGCGAATACAGCTCGGGCTAGCAGCAGGGCCATGAATACCCAGAGCGCTTGCCTGGCAACGAGGGACAAAGCTTCAGCTGGCGAAAAGGCCACCATGATCCGCGCTGGCGCGTAGGACAGGTACGGAAACGGCGTCCAGACAGCGATGCGTGCAACTTTTTCGGGCAGGAACTCGATGGGGATGAGTGTCCCGACAACCAGCGCAAATTTCTGGAAAATCCAGAAAAAGGCCTCGTTCTCCTCGAGCCAGAACGCCGTCATGGCCAGTGCGATCTGCAGGAAAAAATTCAAAGCCCCGGCGAGGAGCAGCGACACGACGAGGAATCCAGAGCGGGCCGCTTCCAGTGCCAACGAAGAGGAGCCGGCCGGATAGCCGCTTGCAATGGCGGGCGGCAGACCTACGAGCACCAACCCGACCACGAGGCCTTCAGCGAGGATGATGCCTGCTTCCATAAGCGAACCGCCCAGCTTCTCGGCCATACTGTAGCCTATGAAGTCGTACGGCCTTGCGAGGAGGTAGGCAATCTGTCCGCTCTTCATGTCGCGCGACAGCGTCGAGAAGAACCGGCCGAATCCAAAGCTCGGTATTTCCGCGATGATGAAGTACCAGACGGCCATGCTCATAGTGTAGCCCGCAATCTCAGTGGCTCCGGCATACGCGCCAGCCCATACGCGGGAGAAAATGAATACGAAGAGTGCGTAGGTAAACATTGAACCTACAAAATTTCCGGGATAGGCTATCCGCTCGCTCATGGCCGTAGATGCAGCCAGTGCATATTTGCGTAGTGTTTTTTGCAACCTACTCATGAATCACCTCTCCCGTACGGGTTTCAGTTTCCCCCCGCTGCGAACCGAACGCCTGTGCTTCAGTTCCGCTCTTGGTCGCATATATGCTGGCAATGACATTTTCGAGCGGCTCGTCCTCTATCGTTATATCTTCCAGCTCCCCGCGGGACGCCAGAGCACGCACTACCTCAGCCAGCGAATGCTTCCTCGTATCCACTTCGTAGCTGGCAGCCAGGGTGGTGCGCTTTACCGGGGACAGTCCCGGCAGGTCCAGATCGACGGGCAGGGCATAGCGGACGCCGACATGCTTGAGGGACAGAGCTCGGTGCTTCAGGGCTTTCATCGATTCATCTATGACAACCTCACCATGGTGAATGATGATTGCCCGCTTGCAGACCTTCTCGATGTCTCCCATGTCGTGGCTCGTCAGGAAAATGGTGGTATCGTCGATCCTGGCCGCTTCGGCGAGAAGCTGCCTGATCTCGCGCTTGGCGACGATGTCGAGGCCTATGGTCGGCTCGTCGAGGAACAGCACCAGCGGGGACGGAAGGAGGCTCGCAGCCAGTTCGCAGCGGATACGCTCGCCTAGCGACAGCTTCCTGACGGGAACATCCATGTACGGTGCGAGTCCGAAACGCTCCACGAGCTCCGCTTCGCGCCATTTCCGGTCGTCTTCGTCGATTTCGTAGATGGCACCCAGGAGCCTGAAGGAATCAGAGGGAGGCAAGTGAAACCAGAGCTGGCTCTTCTGGCCAAAAACCGCACCGACATACCGTGACAATTCGACACGGTCGCGCGTGGGATCGAGTCCGAGGACGCGTGCCGTGCCTTCTGAAGGCTGGAGTATGCCCATCAGCATCTTGATTGTCGTGGATTTGCCTGCGCCATTAGGGCCAAGGAATGCGACCAGCTCACCTTCCTCCACCTCGAAGGAGACACCCTTCACGGCCTCGATACAGCGGAGCTCGGGTCTGAACAGAGAACGGGCGGCTGAAAACCGGCCGGTGGGCCGGATTCTCGTGGTGAACGTCTTGCCAAGACGATCTGCAGTTATGGCAGTCATATAGAGCTCCCGCGAACACGGGACCGGACGACGCCTGCGGCGAACGCTATCAGAGGGCGGACGGACGGACCCCGAAATCGATCGAGACTCCGTCCTCGGGCTTTTATCCCGTGGGTGTCGCGGCCGTCACGCAGCCGCCAGCGCCGCTCGGTCTCGTCCCCGCAACCTGCGCCTGGCCGGCGCGGGCACGCGGGAGGAACCCCCAGACGCCCTCTCGAAAGTACAATGCATATTCAGTACCGTTTTGGAGAAAACAAGTCAATGATGCTTTTTGTTTCTATATATAGCTGCTAGAAAACTTACAGGGACAGAGCTGCTAAATCGGACTTGCATGAATCGGTGCACCCATGTACGCTTCTCCTCATGCTCCTTGACGATCATCTGGCGCAACCAAACAACCGCCAACGCAAAACTAAAGCCATACTCGCAGGCATTGTGGTGTTTTCCGGTATCTCCGCGTTGTTCCTGATGGCCGGGGTGTCACAGGCGGCCCGTCTGGCCCAGTATGAACGCGGCAGGGTCCTGCTCGAGTCTTCAACCATCCGGGTGGCCATAGAGGGGAACCTCAACGAGCGCATCAGCCTTGAACGTGGCATCGTAGCCTATGTAGCAGCGAATCCGGACCTCGACGCCGGTGCATACGCTGCCTTTGTCGACGTGCTCCACATGAACGACCCCGTCATCATGAACTTTGCCCTGGTTGAGGGAACTACGATAAAGTACGTTCATCCATACGAAGCAAACAAGGCAGCCATCGGCAAGGATCTCGCCATGGTTCCCGATCAGGTACAAGCTGTTCGACAGGCAATGACCAGCCGGGAACCCGTGGTCTCGGGTCCGCATGCACTGGTGCAGGGCGGGACCGGGGTAGTCAGCCGCATGGGAATCTTTCCTCCGGGACCACAAGGCCTGGAGTACTGGGGACAGGCCAGCGTCGTCGTGGACCTGAACGAGATTCTGAGAAGGGCTGGCGCATTCGACCATCCCAACCTTGTTTTCTGGCTCGGATCCAAGGCAGCAACCGGTACAGAACCTGTGCTTCTGTCCGGTGATGATACGATACTCGACGATGAACCCGTAATCCTGGACATCAACCTTCCTGGCGGTGCGCTGTGGTCACTGGCTACTATCCCCAAAGGAGGCTGGGAAACCTTCCGCTGGCTGGCCATCCTCGTCTCCGTCATAGGCATGGCGATAGGTGGCCTGGCTGGATTCGCAGTTTTCAGCCTCATGACGACGCGATCGGCCCTCCGGGAACTTGCCTACCACGACCAGCTGACAGAACTACCGAACCGCAGCCTCTTCTGGGACAGACTCCGGGTGGAAGCAAGCCGCGTTGACCGGGATGGTGCGAACATCTGCCTGTGCATGCTCGACCTCAACGACTTCAAGGCGGTGAACGACGACCACGGACATGATGCCGGGGACAGGCTACTCTCCGGGGTAGCCTCAAGGATGAGCGCCGCGATCAGGAAAAGCGATACCGTGGCGAGGCTCGGCGGCGACGAGTTCGCCGTCATAGCGCCGGTCGACACCCCCGAGGGCGTCGACGAGGTCCGTGCCCGGCTTGCCGCGTGCTTCAAGGAACCTTTCGACCTCGGCGTCGTAACGCGCATTGCCAGCGCGAGTATCGGTTGCGCGGTCTACCCCCGGGATGGCACTGATGTCGAGGCGGTGCTCGCCGTCGCGGACCGGCGCATGTATCAGGAAAAGCATACAGCCAGCTAGGAATCCGTCAGGCTCAGGCCTGCTACCGCTTCCAGAACGTACTGGTGAACAGCACAAGCACCGTATAGACCTCGAGCCGTCCAAGCAACATCATGAACGAAAGCCACCATTTGATATACTCAGGCATGAAAGAAAAATTGCAGGTGGGACCAACGAGTGCCAGGCCCGGGCCGATGTTGCCCAGGGTGGCCATCGTCGCTGTGAGGCTCGTGACGATATCGTAGCCTCCTGACGCCACCACGAGCATCGAGACGAATGCGGCAACCAGGTAGAGGAACACCATCGCGGCAATGTCGTAAATGGCGTTTTTACGAAGGTATTGTCCGTCCATGAACACGCCGTAGACACCCCGCGGGTTGAGCAGGTAACGCATTTCCGATTGACCCATCTTGAGTAGCGTGACGATGCGCGTGACCTTGACACCACCACCTGTCGATCCGGCACAACCACCAATGAACATGGTCACCAGTATCACCGTCTGGGAGAGGGCCGGCCAGCGGGCAAAATCCTTTGTTGCATAACCTGTCGTAGTGAGGATCGAAGACACCTGGAAAGCGGCATACCTTGCGGCGATTCCAGCTGATTCGAAGACACCGGAACGCCGAAGGTCGAAGACGATGATGGCGGATGCGACCGCAAAGATGCCGAGGTACGCCCTGAGCTCGGTATCCTTGGCGACGCGCCGGAAGTCTCCCCGCAGGGCAGCCCAGTAAAGTGAGAAGTTGGCTCCGGCAAGCAGCATGAAGACCGTGATGACTATATCGATGTAGGCCGAGCTGAAGGCACCGACGCTGGCATTCCTTGTCGAGAAGCCACCTGTCCCCATGGTCCCGAATGAATGCGTCAGCGCATCCAGCCACGACATGCCACCCAGCATCAGGAGTCCGGTCAGGATGACAGTCATGGCAAGGTAGATTAGCCAGAGTATCTTGGCGGTCTGTGAGAGGCGGGGCGTGAATTTGTCTACCTGCGGTCCTGGAGCTTCTGCTCCCATGACGGCCCTTCCATTGAGGCCGAGCATGGGCAGGATAGCCACCGTCAGCACCACGATGCCCATTCCGCCCAACCAGTGGGTCATGGAGCGCCACAGGAGCAGCGACGCGGGGAGCACTTCTACATCGGTCAGAATCGACGCACCTGTGGTTGTAAAGCCGGACATGGTCTCGAAGAATGCGTCAACGAACAATTTGATTGAACCATTGATAAGGAAGGGCAATGCGCCGATGATCGTGGACAATATCCAGGCGAGCACGACGAACAGGTAGCCGGTCCGGTGGGAGAGGCTGGCCTTTTTGACCCGAAGAAAGACAATGGAGACGGCCAGCGAACCAAAGCCGATACCGACAGAAAGTCCGAACGACCTGAAGGCCGACATACCCTCGCCGACAGCCAATCCGACTACCATGCAGAGGGACATGAAGCCGGCGACGATGGCCAACAATCCGGACAGAGCCCGAACGAGGGATTTAATCTCCACGAAAGCCGCCAAAAACACTTTCCAGCCCTGCGATGCTCTTCTTCCTGGACACGAGGCCGATGATGTCACCGCCTTTGAGCGTCGTTGCGCCGGTCGGAACAACCATTTCGTCACCCTGCATAACAAAGGCCACGAGCACACCTTTGGGCAGATCTATCTGCTTGAGGGAGAGATCGGAAACGCGGGAACCCGCATCCACGCGCAACTCCACCAATTCGACCGCATCTTCATAAAACTGGTGAATGGTCTTGATGTTTCCTCGTCGCACAATTTCAAGGACGGCTGCTGTAACGACGCCTTTGACGCTCACAAGCGCATCGACATCGAGTTTCCCACTGACCGCCATGTATCGGTCGTTAAGCGTTATGGCGAGGCTTTTCCTGGCGCCGAGGTCTTTTGCCAACTGCGCGGTCAGCACATTGAACGATTGCGATTCCGTGGCGCAGACGACCAGGTCTGCACGGCCGATGCCGAGCCCCTCGAGCACGCCTTCCTCAGAACTGTCACCCAGCACGATTTCCACGCCCTCATGGGCATGCGCTATGCGCTTGCTGTGCTCGGCCGAGGTGTCGAGCAGCGTAACCTGCTTCTTGGTACCGGCCAGCCTCCCGAGAAAGCCTGGCCGGGATCTCGCAAGGAACCGTTCCACAAGCCGCTCGCCTATGCTCGTTGCGCCGATGACAAGCACTCGCTTGGCTGCTGACTTTACACCTGGTACCTGGCCTAGAAAACCGTCGAGGGTCTCGGGGGTACTGAGGAGGTACAGCGTATCCGTTGCTTCCACGATAAAATTGCCATCGGGCACGACCATGCCCCGGTCGCGGACGATGGCCGTGACAAGCACGCCACTTCCCGAACTGGATTTTGCCTCGCGCAGGGATTTTCCGACAAACGTGGGGACAGAGCTTGCAGCAACGGTCCTGAGTTGTAGCCGGCCACCATGCAATGGAATCACGTCTTCGGCAAAACCTTCCTCGACGATGCGGCCGATAGCGTCTGCGGTCTCAGCGGCTGGATTGATGAGCACCTGCAGTCCGAACGCCTTGCGCTGTACTGCTGAAAGTGAGGCATAGAACGGACTTTCTACCCTGGCCAGGGTCCGGACCCCAGGCGATTCTGCGGTGACCAAGCCGCAGGCAACGATGTTCACCTCATCCGTGCCGGTCAACGCAAGGAACCAGTCGGCGTCGGCCGCCCCTGCCTTGCGGAGCGTCTCCGGACGGCTGCCGTCCTCGTTGAGCACCATGCAGTCGAGTTCCTCGCTGGCACGCCTGGCCGCCTCGGGATTCTTCTCCACGATGACGACATCCCGCCGCTCTTCTATCAGCTCATGCGCTATCTGGAGGCCGATCATTCCGGCTCCGATTATTATGATTTTCATCGACGGTACTATAACGTAAAAAATGGTTCTTACGAAAGCAGTCACCTTGACGTTCAACTTATTTGAACGTTAGAGTGTTTAAAAATTCAACCACAAGGAGAGCAACCATGCGAAGCGATTTACGCAGGCTCCTCGATGCGGCCCAGAACGCCGCCAGGGAAGCCTCATGGCTCGGACTGAGGCGCCGCAGCACAAGTGCGTCCTACTACATGGCGAGGGACAGAGCTTTCGATCAGGCCATAAGCGGCGCTGACGACGGAGCCATGGTCGAAGTGCTCTTCAACGGGGAATTTGCATATGCCGCAACCCCGGACCTTACACCCGATGGCATCGCCAGAGCGGCTGCATCAGCTCTGGCCTGTGCCAAGGCAGCCGCCGGACGAGGCGTACATCGCTTTGACCAGTCGGTGCGGCCCCCCACCCGGAGCCGTTATGAGACGCCCCGCAGCCGCAAGTCTCCTGTCGCCCCGGACGGAGTATTCTCCTTCCTGCTCGACGCCTGCGGTGCCCTCAAGCATTCGGACGAGGTCATCCAGACCACAGCGCTCGTCGAAGTCGGCCGCTACGACTACGAGATAGTCTCGACGAATGGTGCCGACATAGAGCAGTCACTGTTCTACATGGGCACCAGTCTGCAGGCCGTTGCCCGCAGGGGGGACGTCGTGCAACTGCGCACGGCTAATGGCCCTCGCGGACTGACCCGCCAGGGAGGCTGGGAACTCTTCGATATTGATGCTCTACTCGCCGACGCAGGCCGCGTGGGTGCCGAAGCCGTTGAACTGCTCGGGGCAGAGACCTGCCCGAGTGACAGGCGCACCCTCGTCCTGACACCCGACCAGATGATGCTGCAGATCCACGAAAGCATTGGCCATCCCCTTGAACTCGACCGCATACTCGGTGACGAGCGCAACTACGCCGGCTCCAGTTTCGTCAAACTCGCCGACTTCGGCTCGTTCCAGTATGGATCCAAGCTGATGAACATCAGCTTCGACCCGACGATTGCTGGAGAACTGGCTTCCTATGGGGCAGACGAGATAGGAAACCTCGCCATCAAGCAGCTGCTCATCAAGGATGGCGTACTTGTACGCGGACTGGGCAGCCTCGAGAGCCAGGCCCGATCCGGCGTGGCCGGCGTCGCCAATCAGCGGGCCACTTCCTGGAACAGGCCTCCCATGGACCGGATGGCGAACCTGAACCTGGAACCAGGCGAGACGTCACTGGAGGCCATGATAGCATCCATAGAAAAAGGCGTGCTCATGCGGACCAACCGCTCCTGGTCGATCGACGACTACCGCAACAAGTTCCAGTTCGGTTGCGAATACGGCACACTCATAGAGAATGGCAAACTGACGAAAACTGTCCGTGATCCCAATTATCGCGGCATTTCCAGCACGTTCTGGCGCAACCTGTCGGCAGTCGGAAACCAGGAAACCTTTGCGGCTTTCGGCACACCGAACTGCGGCAAGGGTGAACCGAACCAGGTGATGTTCGTCGGCCACGCCAGTCCCGTCTGCGCGTTCTCCGACGTCGAAGTATTCGGAGGCGGAAAATGACAAACGATTTCAAGCCACATTTCGAAGTGGTCTCCAACCGTGTGCTCGGGGAACTCCTGCCGGGCGAGCAGGCGGCAATCAGCTACACGGCTGAGCGCACCGCGTTCATGCGCTTCAACAACGGCAAGATCCGCCAGTCCGGCACCGTCGAACAGGCAGACGTCGGAGTGAAGCTCTGGAAGGGTGCCAAGTCCTGGATGTTCCAGCTTGGACTCTCGGGGGACAGAGCTCGCGACGACGAACTGATTGCCCAGACCTTGGGCCAGGCACGCGCTATGATGCCGTTGTTGCCCGATGACCCGTACCAGGCAGTGCCTGAAGCTGCTGAATCGTCAGATGCCAGATATGCTGGATCCTTGATCCCTGAAAGCGAGATACCCGCGCGCGTGCTCGGACCGACGGCCGGGCTCGACTTCACCGGCCTCTACACCCAGGGGCTCGTCTGTCGTGCCGCAGCCAATTCTGCAGGCGCGCAGCACTGGTTCCAGACCGAGACATTCATCGTCGACTATTCAACCTGGTTGCCCAACGGCAGGGCTGTTAAATCATCCTACGCCGGCCGGGAATGGAGCGATGAGGAATACGCCGCGCGAATCGCGACCACACGTTTGTCGCTTGAGAATCTCGACAAGCAAGAGATAGCTCTGTCCCCTGGCAAGTATCGCGCATTCATAACCGCAGATGCCCTGAACGAAGTCGTAACGTTTTTCTCGTGGAATGGCTTCGGCGAGCGCGGACTACGACAAGGCGAGAGCGCTTATATTGCGCTGCGCGAGGGACGCGAGACGATGTCGCCCAGGTTCGGCTTCAGTCAGGACTTCTCACTGGGGGTACAACCTGCGTTCAACGATGATGGAGAACTCGCACCGGAACGACTCGTGATCGTCGCCGGTGGCAAAATAGAGAATACAATCGTAAGCTCCCGCACTGCCAAGCAATACGGAATCACGGCAAACGGAGCTGAAGAAGGAGAAGATGTTCGCTCTGTCTCCATCGACGGAGGCGACCTGCCCGAGGCCAACGCGCTGAGAGCACTGGGCACCGGCATATATGTGTCTAACTTCCATTATCTGAACTGGAGCGATGTCCAGGCGGCCCGCATCACCGGCATGACCAGGTTCGCCTGCCTCTGGGTAGAGGATGGAAAGATCGTCGGCCCCATCAAGGATCTACGCTGGGACGAGTCCCTGTACAACATGCTCGGAGCCAAGCTGGAGGCCGTTACCAAAGAACGTCACTTGCTCGTGGAATCATCTACGTATGAGCACCGACAGGTAGGCGGCAGCTACCTGCCGGGCATACTTGTAGACGGCCTGTCGTTTACCCTCTGATACCAGGCCTTAAGGCCGTCCTCCCGGTCTTAAGGCCTTGATACCCAGCCCCGCGTTCCAGAACGCGGGGCTTTTTCGACAGCTAAATTGACCGTTGATTCCGACAGTCACCACTACAAGCTTCGAACAAGAAGCACGGGTCAGTAGTGTGGAGGCCGCTCTCCGCCAGGCGGGCTGGCCCCCTTTTCAGCTCCGAATTCTGCCAGCCGCCGAGCCATTTCACGCAGGCCTTGCTCAAGCCGCTCGGTCCTGCGACCGTATTCGTAAACCAGTGTGTCAAGGTCGGCCACCATCTTCTCCAAGTACGCCAGTTTAATTTCCATCGGCTCGATACGGTCGTCGTTCATGGGGTTCTCTCCTATCGCAGTACGGCTCAGGAGTCTACAAGGGCTGCGAGCAGTTCCCAGCGGGTCGTCTTTGTTTCGATAAGGGGACAGAGCTCGGCGTACCGGCGCCCAGCGCGCTCCACTTCATCCGCCGCTGCCCCGGATGCAAACAGCACTTCAAGTGCCGCCTTTTCATCTTCAAGAGCCTGGATCTCGTCGAGTATGCCCTCGTACTCCTTACGCTCGGCCCACGTAGGCTTTCGTGGCTTCTCAGCCATATCAGCTCTGTCCCTGGATCGACGCAAGCCCTCAACTTTCTCCGCTTCTGCCTTTTCAGCAAAGGCCCTGGCTTCGGCTTCCGCCTCGAGGTATTCGCGATACTCGCCATACGGCCCGGGGTACAACAAGGCGCGGCCGGACGCATCTATCGCAATCGTCGTCGTAGTAACACCATCCAGGAAAGCACGGTCATGCGAGACAACGATGACGCAACCATCGAAGGCATCGATATAATCCTCAAGCAATTCAATGGTGTCGATGTCCAGGTCATTCGTCGGCTCATCGAGGATGAGCAAATTGGGATGCTCCGCAAGGACCGAAACAAGCTGGAGACGCCGCAACTCTCCACCCGAGAGCGTTGAAAGCCGCTGGTCGTGCATCGTGCGGTCGAAGAGGAAACGCTCCAGCAGGCGTTCCGGGTCAAGTACGGCACCATCGCCAAGTGTCGTAACTTCAGACTTGCTCCGAATGAAATCGACCATGCGGACATCCATAGGCAAGCCCGCCGCAGTCTGCCCGTAGTACGAACAGGCGGTATTGGTGCCGCGGTCAACCGATCCCTCGGAGGGATCCAGGGTGCCGGCTATCATCCCCAGCAGCGTCGTCTTGCCTGACCCGTTCGGGCCGACGACACCGATGCGGTCGCCCTTGACGAATTCGTACGAAAACGGCTCGAAGACCAGCCGCTCTCCGTAGCGTTTGGCTGCCCCCTTGAGTTCGAGGACCTTGCGCCCCAGCCGTCTGGCTTTGGATGAGAACGAGCCCATAGGCACGGGACGATCAAGGGCGGCAGCCTGCATACCCTTGATCAGATCCTTGCGCCGCTCGCTCTTCGTCGCCCTGGCACGGGCGCCACGCATCAGCCACTTCATCTCTATCTTCAGGATGGCTTCGCGACGCGAATCGGCTTTCTCCAGTGAATTCCAGCGTTCGTTCTTCATCTCAATGAAAGTCGAGTAGTCGCCGGGATAGGAAAACACCGACGAACGCTCTATTTCGAGGATGCGACCAGCTACCGCGTCGAGGAAGGCGCGGTCATGCGTGACGACGACGAACGCAAACGCCGCGGAACCCAGCTTGCGCTCCAGCAACTCAATAGCAGCCAGGTCAAGATGGTTTGTCGGCTCGTCCAGCAGCACTAGATCGGCAGCGTCAGCCAGGCAGCGGGCAAGCGCGGCCTTCTTGATCATGCCCCCGGACATGCCGTCCATACTCGCGTCAATGTCGGTAAGCCCGAATTCCGTGCACAACGAAGCAAAGCGCCGCTCAAGCTGAAAACCGCCCTCGCTCTCCATCCTGGCATGTAGCATATCGAGAATGCGACTGTCCGCAGCTCTGTCCCCGCTAGTTCCTCCATTTGAACCTTGGCCTGAAACCCTGGCTTCGTAATCCCGCACGAGTCGCGCCAGATCGGAATCACCACCGTACAGGAATTCGGCTAGCTTTGTCCCCGGAGGCGCTGCGGGCAACTGCGGCAGCAGGGCGACGCGGAGCCCGCGCCTGCGCGCTATCGTACCGTCATCCGGTGCGAGCGCTCCTGAGAGTATGCGGAGGAATGTTGATTTACCGGCACCGTTGCGGCCGACCAATCCGATGCGTTCGCCTTCCTCGATACCGAGCGAGACATCCTGGAACAGCGGCGTGCCTATGAGCGTCTTTGAAACGCCGTCGAGAGATAATATGTTCATGCAGTGATCGGACTATACCCTCTAATCGCCTGAGTGTCACGACACCATGCAGGTAACCGAGTGCACAGCCATAAAGCATGATCCACAATCACCGCGTGCGAAAGGACTTTCCGGACGTCATTGGTCTTTCATGCCTGATCAAGTCTGGCAATGACGAAGAATATGTGTAAAACCTGAAATTCCAGGTACAAGTAATATCGCTATCAACAATAATTTATAAAATAATGCAAATATAGTTTTCAATGCGAATTGCGGTGATAATTCCCGGCTTTGGCCAAGTGGCAAAAATTCCCAAGCCACGGACTCTGTCCATGCAGGAGTTATGGAGGTAAATAAAAGCTTCATGCTCAGTCATCCGGTAAAACACCCGATGCATGCAAATCAAGAGCCGCCCGGGAAAAATCAGTACTGCTTTGAAGCATCCATAAGCATAAGTTGCATATGTTCCGGTACCATCAACCTGAGCAAGGAGTCAGCGCTTGCAATTAGATCTACGTTTCCTGCTCGGTGATGCCAAAGACCGCCGTATCGCCAGTCCCGCTTATCCTCCACCTGGTGCGCTGCCACGGGATTGTCATCGATGTAGCCGAACGTCCGCAGGAACGCCCGGAGCCCGGAAACGATCCGGGAAAAGAACCGGCTACACCAGACATGGCCAACAAGACCGTGGATACGATTATATGCCATGGCAAATACGCTCATAACCCATTGCATTAGCCTGGACAGATTGGTGGTACCTTCTGGCCGCACCAGGAGATGAAAATGATTCCCCATGATGCAGAAATTTTCCAGCTGGAAATCGTACTTGCTCTTGGCACGCAGCAACACCTCTAGAAACAGCTCTTTAATTTCCTGCGAATCAAAAATCATCTCTTTCCGATTCGCACGAGCCGTAACGTGGTACAGCGCACCGTCCTGTAGAATCCTTAGCTTTCTCATAACTCCTGTACGCCAGGCCGCGCACTGGCGCTTTCACTTTAGCACATTTTTATAAAGCTCTGTCCCCGGTTGACTCCTTGTCCCGCGACATCACAAACCATTACCCTTTGTCCATGAACGAACCGATAGCCGCCTTCGACGATCTGTCACCCGAACTGGCCCTTTCCGCGGTCGGCGAGGCCTTTGGTTTTGAACCGGACGGCTCGTTCTTCGCGTATCCCAGCTACGCCAACCGCGTTTACGGCTTGAAAGCCGACTCAGGCGAAGAATATGTGGTCAAGTTCTACCGGCCCGGACGTTGGTCCCATGAGGCAATCATGGAAGAGCACGCCTTCGTTGCGGAACTGGCTACCGCCGAGATACCCGTCGTAGCTCCGCTGGCCGACCTTGGCGGGTTCACGCTGCCCGAGCTCGTGGTGGAAGGCGAAGGTGGCGAGACGGTCTTTCCGTTCGCACTCTTTCCAAAACGGGGAGGCCGCCTTTTCGACGCTGAACGCGAGGAGGACTGGCTGCGCCTCGGAGCGCTCTCGGGCCGCATCCACGCCATCGGGGCAATCCAGCCCTTCCGCCACCGTATCCGCGTGGCACCGGGACTCAGTTCCACGTACTCCCGGGAAATCCTTGAAGGTGGCTCGGTGCATCCCGAGGCCGTGGAGCGGCTTCAACCGCTTCTGGCCAAGGCTGCGTCGATGGTGGACCAGGCACTCGAAGCCGCTGGCGCGGCGAACATCCGCCTACACGGCGACTTCCACCGGGGCAACGTGCTGGACCGCGTCGGTTCGGGCCTCCTGGCGATAGACTTTGACGACGCGGCCTCCGGGCCGGCAGTCCAGGACCTCTGGCTGCTCCTCCCGGGCCAGGCAGACGAGTGCCGGCGCGAACTCGGACTCATCGTCGAAGGCTACGAGGCCTTCATGCCGTTCGACCGCTCGGCTCTGTCCCTCGTGGAACCACTGCGCTTGCTCCGCATGGTCCACTTCATGGCATGGCAGTCCAAGCAGCGATCCGACCGCGGGTTCCTGGACCGCTTTGAAGGCTGGGGATCAAAAAGCTTCTGGATGAACCAGTGCGTAGACCTCACGGACCAGATCGAGCGCATCGAAGCATCCATGCACTGACGGTTTTTTCAAGAATCGGCAAGGACTTAACAAGCACGCGCTTACCGTGTATCCTTGCAGTACTTTATTGAAGGATCGAGTGTAACGAATGGACTATTCAGAACTCAACATGCACCCCGACCTGGCCCGTAGCGTTGCGGACGCCGGCTACATCACGTGCATGCCAGTACAGGCAGCAGTTTTTCCGCACGCATTCGCGGGCGAAGACATCTACGCGCAATCACAGACAGGTACCGGCAAGACCGCCGCCTTCCTCATTTCAATCTTCCAGCGCATCATGACTGACCCTGCAAGCCGACACCGCCGGGTGCTCATTCTCGCACCCACACGTGAACTTGCCGTGCAGATAGAAGCCGAAGCGCAGAAGCTCGGCAAGCACCTACCCATATCAATGGGCAGTTTCTACGGCGGTGTCGCGTACGGCCCGCAGATAGACATGCTCCGCGACGATGTGCAGGTCATTATCGGAACGCCGGGTCGCATCATCGATTTCGTAGAGCAGGGCAAGATGCTGCTCCGCGATGTCGGCTTCCTCGTCGTAGACGAAGCAGACCGCATGTTCGACATGGGCTTCATCGATGACCTCCGCAAGCTCCTGCGTTACCTGCCCCCTCCCAAGGAGCGCCAGACCTTCCTGTTCTCTGCCACCCTCAATTTCCGCATCAAGAATCTGGCGTGGGAATACATGGACGAGCCCCAAGAAATCGTCATAGAAGCGGAGTCCGTCACCGTAGACCTTGTCACCCAGGAGCTCTACCATGTCGGGTCGGACGAGAAATTCCGTGTGCTGCTGGGCCTCCTGGCCCGGGACAAACCGAAGAGCGCCCTTATCTTCTGCAACCAGAAATTCAAAGCCGAAGAGATATCGCGGCGCCTCGGCATCAATGGCTATGAGTGCGAATACATCATGGGCGACCTGCCCCAGGCAAAGCGGCTCCAGGTTATAGAGCGGCTAAAGGCCGGACAACTGTCCATGCTCGTTGCCACCGATGTCGCAGCGCGCGGACTGGACGTCAACGCCCTCGACATGGTCATCAACTATGACGTACCCGCCGACCCCGAGTCCTACGTGCACCGCATCGGCCGCACGGCTAGGGCCGGAGCCGCGGGCAAGGCCATCACGCTGGCTTGCGAGAAATTCGTCTATGGCCTTCCCGCGATTGAAAAGTACATAGAAGTCAAGATTCCTGTATTCCCGGTCAGCCCCGAGCTGTTCGGCGAGGACAAGAGCTCAGGCATACGCTTTGGCCATGCACACGACCGGGCGCGTCCCGGCAGCGACCGTGTCGCAGGGCGCGGCGGCTCATCCTATGGTGGCTCGGCCCATGGCGACAGGCACGGCAGGCCGGCGCAGGAACACGGAGCGCGCCGCGGTCCGGCGGGCCACGGAGAACGGAGTTCCAGCCCTGGCGGACGCGAAGCAGGCTATGCTGGCCGGGGATCCACACAGGGCTCCCGAGGCCAGGCAACCCGCGCACCGCAATCCGGTCCACGCCCTGACCGGCCCGACCTGCGCAGGCCGCCCGAACAAGCCAGGCCGTCTGAAGCCACGCGTCCCGTACAGGTCGGCAGGGATCCGTATGCTGTCAGTTCCGACGAGCGCATGAAGCGTTACAAGGACAAGTATTCCGGAGACCAGGGCCGCTCCCAGGGGCAGGGCCAGGCTCAGGGTGGGTTGCCGGGAAGCGGCAGGCAGCTCCAGGGCAATGCCGGCAACAACGCCGGAACTCCCCGGACTGGCAGGCAGGGAGGGCAGACCGGCAGACACGGAGCAGGGAGGCCTGCCCAGGCCCAGTCACAGAAACCGCAAACGCAACAGTCCAAGCCGGTCACTCCTTCCGTTAAGAAGGCTGGCCTTCTGGACAGGATCAAGCGGATATTCGGCAAGAACAAAGACGCAGACTGAGCATCTACCAGAACTGGATGAAAGCGGGAGGGGAATGGGTAGCACGCACCGACCGACGCTCGAACCGGAGCAGCTCTTTTCCCCTTTCGACCGGACTCTGGGTCGGATCCGTGAACGCCTGTTCGGCCGCTATCGTCTGCTCACCGTCTCAGCATCGGTCACAATCTACGTGGCAAGTGTACTATCCCTCGGCCCGCGTCTTGGTGTCTCCACAAACTACTTCGTCCTCATCCCTGTTATAACCGCTTCGATTGGATACGGCCTCGCCGCCGGGGTGCTGGCCGGCATCGTCGCCCTCCCTGCAAACCTGGCACTCTACGCGATACTTCGCCATCCCGAATATGCACCCGCTTCCAAGCTCATGGCAGAGCTGTCGGGCATCATCGTGGGCACCATCCTCGGATACCTGTCCGACTACCACAGAAAGCTCGACATGGAGCGCTTGCTCCGCAAGGAAATAGAGTTCGAACTCAGGGCAGCCCTTCGCGACCGCGAGACGCTGTTCCGCGAGGTGCACCACCGCGTCAAGAACAACCTCAACCTCATCAAGAGCATAATAGGGCTTCAGTCGCGGCGGTCGAGCGACCAGGCCTTCAAGGAAGCGGCTGCGACACTGATCGGGCGCATCATGTCCATTTCCTTCGTGCATGAGCGGCTCTACCGGACGGCAGAACTGTCGTCAGTCGCCATGAACAACTACCTCAAGGATCTCGTCGGGGCAATATCGATGGCGTCTAGCGGTTCAAGGAAACCCCCGAATGTCACGCTGGGGCTTGCCCAGAGCATCGTTACGATGGATGTGGCAGTACCTATTGGCCTTATAGTCAATGAACTCGTGACCAACGCCCTCAAGCACGCCAAGCCTGCCGATGAAGACCTGAGAATCACCTTACTATTGCAGGATGACGGCAACCGCATCACACTGGTCGTAAGGGACGACGGACAGGGGTTTCCCGGTCTGCAGGAAGGCCTCCCGCTCAGGATCGAGGAAGCTGCCCTGCTGAACAAAGGCAAGCTTGGCCTCACGCTGCTCGAACTGATGTCGACACAACTCGGAGGAAGCGCTTGGTTTCAGCGGAATCAGGGCTGGACGGAATTCCGGATCGAGATCCCCGTCGGTTCCCCGGCCTAGTCGAAGTCGGGCCGGGCCTCAAACCAGCGCCGCCTTCCTCTCCCCCTGCCTCCACGTCCGCCGAAGCCCCCCCGCGCTGAATCAACGAGCTCGACTTCAATCCTGGCGGCTTCTTCCTTCCTTATAAGGAGGTCATAGCCACGGATGCAGACCTGCATGGGTCCGCCGAATCCACCACGCCTGACGACTACACCATCGGTTCCTTCTGTAAAGCCCATGTCAGCAAGCC
>JFJP01038233.1_pt1 | contig 18741 bp, 13 predicted proteins | sample 431651 | NCBI WGS metagenome assembly JFJP01 (sample SAMN02602958, study PRJNA72255) | Microbial mat metagenome, whole genome shotgun sequencing project. | biome: fresh water; feature: sink hole; material: water; isolation source: purple microbial (photo- and chemosynthetic) mats found in...
GTAATTTTTATTGCGTGTGGGGAATTTTTGAACTCAACAGTATCGACAATCTGGATAGTAAATATGTCAATTTAAAATCCAGTACCAATAAAGGAAGGTTCTGCCCCTCTTTTTACCGTTCGGGAATTGAAATTTTGGAAGAATTTACAACCTTTGATGACGATGAACTAATTCAAGAGGATTATTTCGCCATTCCGAAAGAACGAAATCAGGAAACGTTGATGGAACCCTATTATTATTCGTATGACGAAAATGGTAAAGACTCTGTTTTCGAAACTACTGTTGCCATTCCAATTCAAAAAGAAGGTAAATTTATTGGTGTTTCCGGCATCGATTTCAGCTTAAAAAAATACGATGATATAATTGGCGCTTATAAACCATACGAAACCGGGAATGCTATTCTTATCAGTGAACAAGGAATGATTGTTTCGCATCCCGATAAAAAACTTATAGGTAGTGCTTATTTCTATTTAGATGAAAAAGCAGGTGATATAAAAAAAGGGTTTGAGCAAAAAAAGGCATTTCAAATTGAATATTCCGATTCTCAATCGCTCAGCGAATGGATTTCCATTTATACCCCAATTTCGATTGGAAATACAGGAAGCACATGGTGGCTAATTATTAATGTTGAAAAGAATAAACTTACCCAACGGGTTGCTGAGATGAGACGCTCGAACTTAATTACAAGTGGTTTAAGTATTTTAGTAATGATCATTGTTCTGATCATACTCTCACTAACCATAAATAAAATGCTCCACAAAATAAAGGATGAAATATCACAGCTAACTTCCAATATAATAAGCGGGGAGCTTATCACTAGCCGCAACAGGGAAGAAGAAAATGCAGAGTTTTTGCCAATTCTCGACAATATAGATAACATTGCCCACACCTTTGCTAAAATTGTTCAGGAGGTACGAGATACTGCCAGAGAGGCAAATCATTCTGCTCAATTACTGGCGACTGCATTTTCCGATTTCAAAGATCGAATCCGTGAACAGATCGAATCAACTCATGCCATATCGGGAGACATTGAACAAATGGCCCATGCCATGCACCTGAATAACGATAATGCCCGCCAAACAAACTCCATTGCACTTACCGCTGCAAAGCATGCTAAAAGCGTAGAGCAAACCTCTCAAGAAGCCATAGAAATAATGAAAAACATGTCGATTAAGCTGCAGATAATTGACGACATTGCCTTTCAGACCAATATACTTGCACTCAATGCTGCCGTAGAAGCAGCGCGGGCAGGAGATGTTGGCCGGGGTTTTTCGGTAGTTGCTGCTGAAGTACGCAAACTGGCTGAACGAAGCAAAGCTTCAGCCCTGGAAATACTGGAAATTTCGAAAAACAGTGTCCAATTTAATGAGCGATCTGGACAACTTATTCAGGAGCTTATTCCCGAGATTAATAAAACATCGCAGTTGGTGCAGGAAATTTCAGCTTCCAGTAATGAGCAGCAGTCTACTTCCGATCGGATAAACCAATCCATTCAACATCTAAATAAAATATCGCTCGAAAATACAAACGATATAGAGCGGATTGCTGAAAATGCAATGCAATTATCGCATCAGTCGCAACAATTGCTCGACTCAGTTGCCCGGTTCTCTGTATAGAACAAACTATCGCTTATTCATACATTCTTATTTTGGGGTATTAAGAAAACGCTCATTTCCTCACGCACACCCCACTAACTCCCCTAAAGGGGATAACCCCAAAGCACTGTGGGTTAAAATCTTCCCCTTTAGGGGATTGAGGGGTGAGCATGGGCAATTTATCCAACTATTGAGTTTTCTATCAAGCACTATTTAGGGGTAATAGTCCTGGTCTAAATTAGACTACTAAAGTGTTAAATTTAAGCTGAAAATAATTTTATATTGCAAATTGCAATATAACGCGTTAAATTTAACCACTCTTTCAATTTCAAACTATTATGGCGAAGTTTACCAAACAAAATAAAAAGGTTCCGAAAAATAACGATCTTCCGGAATCTCAAAATACCCAAATCACAACTTCGACCATATTTCCAATTATAGGAATCGGAGCTTCAGCAGGTGGCCTGGAAGCTTTGGAACAGTTTTTCAAGAATATGCCTGAAAACAATGGAATGGCATTTGTAGTCATACAACACCTTGACCCCAATCATATTGGACTTTTACCGGAATTATTGCAACGAATTACTTCGATGCAGGTATTTCAGGTAAGCGACAGGCTCAAAGTGAAACCAAATTGTGTGTACGTAATTCCTCCCAATAAAAGTATGTCTATCCTGAATGGGATACTTCACTTGTTTGATCCTGTTGAATCGCGCGGCTTGCGTTTACCTGTCGATATTTTCTTCCGTTCGTTAGCCGAAGATCAACACGAGAAAAGCATTGGTATTATCCTCTCGGGAATGGGTTCGGATGGTAGTTTGGGCCTTAAAGCCATAAAAGAAAAGAATGGTATGGTATTGGTGCAAGATCCTTTTACAGCAAAATTCGACGGAATGCCCCAAAGTGCAACTGAAGCTGTAATTGCAGATATTATTGCACCCGTAGAAGAATTACCTTCTAAATTGATAGCTTCGCTAAAGTTAATCCCTTCGGCGAATAAGGAAGCTGAAAACGAAATCCGAAACAAGAGCAACCTCGACAAGATCATAATCCTGCTCCGTGAGCAATCGGGTCACGACTTTTCGTTGTACAAAAAAAACACCTTATTTCGGAGAATCGAAAGACGCAAAAGCATTCACCAAATAGAAAAGATATCCAATTATGTTCGTTTTTTACAGGAAAATCCAAAAGAAACAGAGATTCTTTTCAAAGAGCTACTGATCGGTGTAACGAGTTTTTTCCGTGATACAGCAGTATGGAAAACGCTTAAAGAAAATATAATACCAAACCTGTTGAACGAGCTGCCCGATGGGTATAATCTCAGGGCATGGGTACCAGGGTGTTCCACCGGTGAAGAAGCCTATTCGCTGGCAATTGTTTTTAAAGAAGTATTGGAGAAACTTAAAAAGAGTAAAAAATTATCGTTGCAAATTTTTGCTACAGATCTCGATCAGGATGCTATTGACAAGGCAAGGAAGGGTTTTTTTCCGAAAAACATTGAATCGGATGTTTCTGCTGAGCGAATCAGGCGGTTTTTTCAGCCTCAAAATGAAGGCTATCATGTAAATACTAACCTGCGAGAAATGATAGTATTTGCGCCACAGAACGTGGTTAAAGATCCTCCGTTTACTAAGCTCGACATAATTACCTGCCGAAATATGCTGATTTACATGGAACCAGAGTTGCAAAAAAAGCTGATGGCACTATTTAATTACAGCTTAAATCCAGGAGGTATTATGGTACTTGGCACGGCCGAAACTCCCGGCACTCAAAACAAAGGGTTTAATGATGCCGATGCCAAATTGAAAATTTATAAACGTTCCTCAACAATTCAGGCTTCTGAACTCATTGATTTTCCCAGTTCCTTTTATCGACACAAAACTATATTCCCCGACAAAATGGTATCCCCAAAAATAGTAGAGAACATTCAGTCGCTTGCCGACCAGATATTATTGCAACGATTTGCCCCAGCCAGTGTTTTTGTCAACGACCAGGGCGATATTTTATATATTACAGGTCGTACCGGAAAATACCTCGAACCAGCTGCCGGTAAAGCGAATTGGAATATTTATGCCATGGCGCGTGAGGGATTACGCCAAGTTTTACCAGGAGCAATCCGGAATGCTGCTAAAAATTATGATCCTGCCATTTTAAAAAATGTGAAAATTGAAAAAACGGAGGGTATTCAGTTTGTCGATGTTACTGTTCAACGCATCGAAAGTCCCGATTCGATAAAAGGAATTGTAATGATCGTTTTTACCGACGTGCCAACATTCATTGAACATTCGGTTACAAAATCGAAAACAGGGAAGCGAAATTCGACCGGACGACAAAAGGAATTGGAAATTGAGCTCCAGCGAAGTTCCGAAGAAATACAAAGTATCCGCGAAGAAATGCAAACTTCGCACGAAGAGTTAAAATCAACGAACGAGGAACTGCAATCAACCAACGAAGAACTGCAATCGACCAACGAGGAGCTTACAACCTCCAAAGAAGAAATGCAAAGCCTGAACGAAGAACTTCAAACAGTAAATTCTGAATTACAGAGCAAGGTAAATGAATTTATCCGCGCCAACGACGATATGAATAACCTGCTAAACAGCACCGAAGTGGCAACTTTATTCCTCGATAAAGAATTGAATATTAGAAGGTTTACCGACCCGGTATCTAAAATTATTAAACTTCGGACTACTGATACCGGACGACCATTTACCGATCTTGTTACGGATTTACATTATCCCGAAATGGATAACCATGCCCGGCAGGTAATCAAAACCCTGGTTACAATAGAAATTGCAACTATTACAACCGATGGGCGCTGGTTTAATGTGCGCATTATGCCCTATCGTACAATCGACGACCGTATTGATGGATTGGTAATTACATTTACCGATATCACAGTAGCCAAAAAATTGGAATTAGAGCTAAAAGCGGCAAATGAAGCACTTCTGCAAACAAAAAAAATTGATTGAAAAGATTCTCTCAATGATTTTCTCTTTAAAAAAAAGCAAAATCTTATCGATTATACAAATTCGATACTAAATAAAATTGTATATAAAAATTTAACTTACTAATTTTAAATAAGTTTATACTTGATTATTTTATTGACATAAAAGCCAATTTTCATTTGAACTATTAAAACCATTGAGAAATAAGCAATAGCGGAAATATTGAAATTTAAGCTCCTTTAATGAAAAACACTGAAAGGAATTCGGAATCAAGTGTACTTCGTAAAAAAGCAGAAGGGTTGTTAAAAAATAAACTACCCGGAACATGTGCAAATCTTTCGGAAACTGATATGCTGAAACTCATTCATGAGCTTCATGTGCATCAGCTGGAACTGGAAATGCAAAACGATGAATTATTACTTGCAAAATCGGCTGCTGAAAATGCCATTGAATTATACGATTTTGCACCTTCGGGTTATTTTACACTTTCAAAAGACGGTAGACTTATAGCGCTAAACCTAACAGGAGCAATGATGTTGGGAATAGAAAGATCGCTTTTACTTAATAAACATTTTCTCCTTTTCGTCTCCGATTCAACCAAATCAATCTTCATCCAGTTCCTGAATAAAATATTTTCTGGTAAAGTCAAAGAAATATGCGAAGTAACGCTTTCTATTAATGGAAATGCTCAATTGCATGTTCAACTAAATGGAGTTATCTCAAAAAATGGTGAAAATTGCCTGCTTACTGCGGTTGATATTAATGAACGAAAAAATTTAGAGGAAAAACTATTAAAGAGTGAAACTCTGCTTAGAGAAACAGAGAAAACAGGTAAAATTGGAGGTTGGCATTTTAATGTAGAAACCTTAATTCAAACCTGGACAGAAGAAACATTCCGCATTTTAGAAATTGATTCAACTGAGGGAGAACCAAGAGTGCCTGAAGGAATAGATTTTTTTGCACCCTCTGCTAAGCCATTTGTCGAAAAAGCGATCCACAGGGCAATTGAATTCGGTGAACCATACGATGAGGAATGGGAAATTATTACAGCAAAAGGAAATAAACGTTGGGTACATGCTGTTGCAAGAGTTCATCAGGAAAAGGGTAAAACTATCAGCCTTTCCGGTTCCTTTCAAGATATTACCGAACGTAAACAAGCTGAAAAAGAGCTGCACGAAACCCAAGCCATTTTAAAAGCAGCTATGGATAATAGTCAGGCCGGAATTGCTATTGCCGATGCTCCAAATGGAACAATACGCTATGTGAATAATGCAGGTTTGCTTATTAGAGGAGGAGACCAACGGGAAGTATTAGAAGATATTGACATAAATCAATATGTAAATAGCTGGCACCTTTTGGATCTTGATGGCAGGCCTCTTAAAAATGATGAAGTTCCTTTGGCTCGCGCAATTATGTTTGGAGAAACATGCAGCCGGGAATTTATTGTTCGAAGGAACCCAGATGATGACCGCATGGTTATAGCCAATGCATCACCAATAAAAGATGACAACGGAAGTGTAGTTGCGGGTATTGTTGTTTTTATGGACATTACCGATCGTAAAAAAGCCGAAGAAGCTTTAAAGTTAAGTAACGAAAAGATTCGTCAATCGGATGATGATCTAAAGAAAGCCCAATCTGTTGCCCACATTGGGAACTGGAAGTGGAATATTAATTCGGGTGAAATAATTTGGTCCGATGAAATGTTTCGATTGTTTGGAATAGACAAGAAAACCTATACTGGCAGACTTAGCGATATAATAACAAAAGTTATTCACCCCGAAGATCTGCACCTTGTTGTTCCTTCGAATGCAGATAGTTTTGCCCTAAAAAAGAGCATTGAATATCGGATTATTTTACCGGACAATTCCATTCGGCATATTGCAGCACAAGCTGGCGAAATAATTGCCGATAGTGAAGGAAAGCCTGAATTCCTTACCGGAGTGGCACAGGATATTACCGATCGCAAACTGGCAGAGTTAGTAATTAACAATAAAAATGAACTATTAATAAAGGCAAATGCCGACAAAGACCTCTTTATATCACTCCTAGCGCACGATATAAAAAGTCCGTTTAGTGGGCTACTTGGATTTTTAAACATGTTATCCGAAAATATTCGTCAATATGATATCGATAAGCTTGAATCGCAAATAAAAATTATTAACACTACAGCACAAAATATTTTTAATCTTCTTGATGATATTTTAATTTGGGGAGGATTGCAATTAGGAAAATTGTCATTTAAACATCAAGAGCTTAACCTGGCAGCTATTTGCACGAATGTTATTGAGAATCTGAAGTTAAATGCAGAAAACAAAAACATTGCAATCAATTTTGATATAGGTGAAGATATAACTGTTTTTGCAGATATCGAAATGTTAAAAACTGTTTTAAGGAATCTCCTGTCGAATGCTATAAAATTCAAAAATAACAGCGGTCAGATTAATATCAATGTTGAAAAAAATGACACATTTACCAAAATTTCAGTATCAGATAATGGCATTGGAATAGCTAAAGACATTTTAGCAAATCTGTTTACAGTGTCGAAAACATATACAACAGCCGGTACTAATAACGAAAGAGGTACTGGGTTAGGATTATTGCTGTGCAAAGAATTTATAGACAAACAAGGAGGTAAAATATGGGCTGAAAGTGAAGTTGACCGAGGCAGTTGCTTTAGCTTTACATTACCTGTAAACAATTGAAATTTGGAGGCCGACATGAAAAATAAAGCAAAAAAACATGATAACAAAACCCTTCGGGAAAATGCCGAAGAGGTAATTAAAAATAAAAAAACAAATGCTAATTCAAAGGGGTCTGAGAACGATATACTTAAACTAATACACGAGCTTCAGGTGCATCAACTTGAACTTGAAATGCAACACGAAGAACTTTTGCAAACAAAGGTGCAGGCTGAACAAGCTACCGAAAAATATTTAGAATTATATGATTTTGCACCAACAGGTTACTTTACAGTTTCACCTACTGCAAAAATCGATGAGTTAAACCTTTTAGCAGCAAAATTGCTGGGTACAGATCGCTCTCATTTAATAAATAAAAACTTTGATTTATTTATTATGAATGATGGTTCAAAACAAAAATTTCATTTATTCCTCGAAAATGTTTTTAGAACCAACACTACTCAAACCTGTGAGGTAAACCTGGTAACAGATAAACCATTTCCATCATGCCTTCTCCTAACTGGTATTGCCAAAGAAAATGATACCCATTGTTTTATTACGGCAACCGATATTACTAATCATAGACAAATAGAACTCGAACTAATACAAGCTAAAGAACATGCTGAGGAAAGCGACCGACTAAAGACAGCTTTTTTGCAAAACATGAGTCACGAAATACGCACACCCATGAATGCAATAAAAGGTTTTTCTGAGTTATTGCTTAAAAATCACAGCAACGAAGTAAAACTCCAAAAATTTACTAAAATTATTGACCGGCGTTGCAATGATTTGCTTGATATTATAAACGATATTCTTGATATCTCAAAGATCGAATCGGGTCAATTACCCGTTTACTTGGAAGAATGCAGCCTCAATGATTTATTTGAAGAGCTTACAATCCAATTTATCGAATATCAGCAACTCAACAGCAAACAACAAATTAAATTTAGTTTGCACGCATTTTGCGACCCTTCAGCCAGTGTAATCATTACCGACAAGATTAAATTAAAACAAATTTTTATTAACCTCCTTACCAATGCATTTAAGTTTACCGATGAAGGGTTCATCGAAGGAGGTTGCAAATTGGAAAAAAATACCCTTATATTTTATGTATCCGATACAGGTATTGGTATACCTTTGGATAAGCAAGATGTTGTTTTTGAACGCTTCACCCAATTATGGCAAGCCGGAAACCGGGCAGTGGGCGGCACCGGTTTGGGTTTATCGATTATTAAAGGTTTGATAAGTTTATTAGGAGGTGAATTATTTCTGATATCAGAGCCTGGTAAAGGCAGCACATTTTCTTTCACATTTCCTTATAAATTAGTGCACCTTATACCTAAAGCTTCTTTTGTTGCAGATGAACCTAAAGTTTATTACTTTCCCGGTAAAACTATTCTGATAGTAGAAGACGAAATTTATAATACTGAATTTATCAAAGAAATTCTTGCGGATACAGAAATAAATATCTTAATAGCAGAAACAGGAAACGAAGCTATTCAAATAGCCACTTCCCAATCAATTGACTTGGTATTGATGGACATTCGCTTACCTGATATGGACGGATATGACGTTACAATCCAAATAAAACAAAAAAGAAATGACTTAAAAATTATAGCTCAAACAGCATATGCAGCTATAAGCGATAAACAAAAAGCCCTTAACTCAGGTTTCAACGACTATATAAGCAAACCCATAAAAGCTGAATTACTTTTATCTATGATTAACAAATATTTATCGAACCTTTAAATTATTTTCGTAAATTATATAGTACGATTCTATATATTGATCACCTTTTAACCAAAAAACAAACACCTCAACTCCCTAAAACCGCTTAACATATTTATGGCAATATGGCGTTCCATTTTTATGGGCGTAATATTGTTGGTGATATTCCTCGGCATTCCAGAATTTGGCAGCAGGAACAATTTCAGTAACTACTTTGAGTCCTTTCGATTTTAAAATCTCCACCAAATTTTCTACAATTGCCTTTTGTCCTTCGTTTTTGTAAAATACTGCCGATCGGTATTGGTCTCCCACATCGGGTCCCTGTCGATCAAGTTGGGTTGGATCGTGAATTTCGAAAAACAGTTTGGCAACCGCTTCATAACTTGTTTTCTGCGGATCGAAAACCACCTCAACAGCTTCGGCAAACCCAGTGGTGTGGCTGCAAACTTCCTGATAGGTTGGATTTGTTCCTCGTCCACCAATATATCCCACTTTGGTGGAAATTACACCAGGGGCTTCCTGCATATAATATTCCACACCCCAGAAACAACCGCCGGCAAAAATTGCAGTATCGGTTTGAGCTATTTGAGTTCCTGCCGGTATAAAATTCAACGAAACAGAATTAACACAATGGCGCGTATTTTTAGAGGTGAACCGCTCGCCTTCAAATACATGTCCTAAATGTCCGCCACATGAATTACAAACTATTTCGACCCTTCGTCCGTCGGCATCGGGGACTCGTTTCACTGCACCGGCAATTTCATCGTCAAAACTGGGCCAGCCACAATCCGATTTAAACTTATCGTCCGATTTATAAAGTGGGGCATTACACCGTTTGCAGGTATAGGTACCCTTTTCGGTAAAACTATTGTATTTGCCAGTAAAAGGTCTTTCCGTGGCTTTATTTAGAATTACGGCTTCCTCTTCGGGGGTTAATGCGTTAAATTTCATATCCGATGCGTTGTTTTTCATATCTGTTGTATTCAATTTTTGCTGAGTGCATCCCGGTAGACTAAAAATGGTTATGCCAATCAGTATTAGCAAGGTTTTCATCTTGATTTTTTTTGAAATGTCAATGTCTTTTTAACCAGTATATGCTATAAAAACAAAAAGAAGGAGGGAATGTTTGGCGGGGAAAAGAGGATGCAAGTTAAATTTTATCGAAAATCACTGTTCAGAAACCAGAATGGCGAGATTTAGGTTACGGTTAGTGCGTTGAAGGTTAATAAATAAAATGTTTTGTTGAAGAATAAATTCCAATAATGGTGGAAACAATTAAAAATGAGGGTATTTTTAAAATTAAATCCAACACTGCAAAACTAACTTTTATGACCCAAAAACGCTATACCCATTTCGGAACCTTCTCGGTGGCTGTTATACTGCCAATTTTAGTGGTTTTTACAACTCTTTTTTTTTCTGTTGAAAACCGCGAAGCACCTGTATTGATTATTTTAGGCGCTATAGCCCTGTTTATGATGGTTACATTAGTTTTCTTTTACAAACTCACCATTGTAATCGACGATACTTCAATTTCCTTTAAACTTGGAATGGGACTTTTTGGCAGGAAATACAACATCGATTCCCTGAAAAATTGCAGGCCTGTCAGGAATTCAATTGTGAATGGAATTGGAGTACGCATGTTGCCAAATGGATGGCTTTATAATGTATCCGGGTTAAAAGCCATCGAATTGTCGTTCAAAAACAAGAAATCGATTGTACGCATTGGAACAGATAAATCGGAAGAGATAGCGAACATCGTTACCAAACTAATTCAAAATGAAAATCCCGATTTGGTTGATGAACCAAATCTTCCAAAATTGAAGAAACGAATGTTTGTCTATATAACCACCCTTGCGTTGGCTCTGGCAATCCCAATTGGCCTGATCATCTATGGGAACCAACCGTTAAAAACGATCGTGAAAGATGACAGTATAGTCATTAAAGGAATGTATGGAATGACCATCAACTATAAAGAAATTAGCAAGATCGATACTATTACAATCCTCCCATCCATCGAATTTAAAAGCAATGGATACGCTTTTGGAAAAATCTGTAAAGGAAACTTTCGACTCAAGGGGATTGGTCAGTCTAAACTCTTTGTGTATTGCGGGGCTCCTCCGTATATCCAATTACGGTTAACCACCAATAGAATGGCGTTTATAAATTTTAAAGAAAGCCATAAAACTATTAGGCTTTACGAGGATTTAAGGGGAGCTATTAAAAATAGAGACTTGTAACCGTGAGTATTTCAGTTTAGCGAAAAATACAAAGCTAATTACTAGCTTTAACCGCCAATTCACAATCAAATGTCCTTGAAATTTTAAACATAATCGGCAACAATGAACAAAATCTGGATAAACAAAGACCGGGGAGAAGATAAGATTATTGCCTTTGGCGACAACAAGCTTTTTAAAGCGAACCCCAGGGATGCAGCTTTTTTTCAGTATGCTGACGATATTGAGAAAAATGCTATACCCAACGATGTCTTAAGCATACCATTTGCCTATATTAAAACCATACAGCATCGCGAAGGCAAAAAGTATTTACAGATTTTTTTTGGGGAGGAATCGGAAGAGTATTTCAGAATAAACGACCCCGATAAATTAAACGAACTATTTCAATATTTCAAAGAGAATATTCCCCGCACAGGATATAGGTTTGAGCAATACAGCGCTCTAAAAGCAGGAAAAAAACCAATGATTGCGGTTGTATTGTTTTCGGCATTGTTTATTTGGACCTTATCCCTTGCTATTCAAATAGAAATGGGTACAGAATATGAGCTTATCGGAAATGGTCGCTCCATAACGGGGATAGTTTTTGGTATAGCAAATCTGGGAGTATACAAAGTGACATTGATTTTTAGCATTATTATTGGACTTGCATTGTTTTCAATGATACGTAAAATGAGAAACCGGCCAGCTGTACACGAAATTTATTTTATTAGGAAGCAATAACTAACTCCAATTATAATACAGTTACCTTGCTAATTTTATCTTCAAAACCAACAATTATGAAAAAAAATATATCCACAATCACACTGCTATTTGCTATAACATCATTATTTATAGTTCTATGTCTTCCTTTTCATAGCTGTGAACCAGTTGATGAGGACATTCCAGACACTTTCAATACCGATACAACAATAATTGGTGTATATAAACCAAACATTTATATCTACCCGGAGAAAACTATATTTCTAAAAGTAAATATTTCATTTCCTAAAGGTGGGAGTATATTTAAATCTATACCAATTTATAACAATGGATGGAATGTTCAGGTTGATCCTTCCGGTAGGATTGATAATGCCTATGATTATTTGTTCTATGAGAGCTACCAACCCGACGAATGGCAGTATAAAACAGGTTGGAGTATTGAAAGAGATAGTTTGCAATCCTTTTTTCAGTACAATATGAGTGTTTATGGTTTTAGTATCAATGAGATTAAAGATTTTATTGACTACTGGATTCCGCGATTGAATACTTATAATTATTTTTTGATTTATCCACAAGAAAAAAAACTGATTGAGAATCTTATTCAAATAAAATTCTCCCATACACCATTAAATATTCAAAGGTTATTTTATGCCATTAAGGGTACAAACAATTTCGTAAAAATTGATGCACACAAAATTGAGAATAAATTTCAACGAGATGGATTTCATGTAACCGAATGGGGAGTAATTTTAAAATAAAGAAAAATCTTGCAACAATAAACGATAAATTGAGTCTCTATATTTAAAATTAATCAATTACAAAAATGTCAGGTAAATGTCGCCCAAATGGCGGGACAAATACAATCCAAATGCGTGAACTGTTTTTTAGTTAATTATAATCTTGCTCAAAAATTTCGATGAATTATGAACCAACCCGATTTAGGAAAAAAAATCGCTGACCTTCGCAAAGCAAAAGGCTTAACACAAGAAGAACTTGTGGATAAATGCAATATAAGTGTGCGTACCCTTCAGCGAATCGAATCGGGCGAAGTAGTCCCCAGAAGTTATACCTTAAAAACAATTTTTGCGGCTTTAGACTATTCCTTTTATGATTCTTCCGAAAACCAACCGGAACTTAATCATTCGGTTCCCATCCACTGGCTCGGGCAACTTTATAAATATGTATTTGATTTATTTAACTTTAAAACAAACACCATGAAAAAAATAACCATTCTTTCCATAACCCTGACATTAATTATAGTTGGGTTATTTGCCATGCTTTCCGATAGCAATGCACAAACAACAGCAAAAGTTAAGAAAGCAATTGAGGAATCGAATAAAAACCTGATTCATTGGATCAATGTTGGTCAGATTGATTCCGCACTGACTTTGTATAGGGAGGATGCCTGTGTATTGCCAACTATCTGCGGAAAAATTGAAATCAGGGAAATGCTCCAATCAGCAGTCGACAATAATTACAAAGTGACTGAAAATTATACCATTTCAGTAAGTATTGGAGATTCAATTGCCGTTGAAAAAGGATACAACGTATACCAATTTTCGGGATCTACCTTTAAATCAAAATACCTGACCGAATGGCATCTGACCAAAGGAAAATGGCTTATCGTGAATGATATTATGAGTAATGAATAGCCTTTATTGACAATTAATTGAATTCTTTAAAATAAAATACTGGATTAATGCCCAATAACGTGTTTCCAGTTATTTTAATTCAAGCTTCAAAAACAAGCCTTCAAGAGCCAAATCGGTTTACCCATTACCTTATAGTTGCCTAAATTTGAGGTATCGCTAAATTTGAAGAATAAAAACAATAACTCCTGGAAAACTTGTCATGCAACTTACCGATAAAATTCATTTACTAAAGCTCGATTTCGAGATACATCTAGCACCTGAAAAGAAATTACAGCGTTTTGTAAACGCATTTATTATATTGGGAGAAAAAATTACACTTATTGATACCGGTGTAAAAAGCAGTGCCCCCGAGATTATTAATTATCTGAGAAGTTGTGGTAGAGATATCTCAGAACTTGAAACCATACTATTATCGCACTCCCATCCCGATCATATTGGTTCGGCAGCCCGGCTAAAAGAATTAAGTGGCTGCAAAATACTGGCGCATGATGGTGAAAAGGACTGGATCGAAAACATTCAGACACAGAATGCCGAACGCCCGGTTCCCGGTTTCTTTAATCTGGTAGATACATCAGTGGAAATTGACATGTTTATCAGTAATGAGCAAACTATAAAAGTTGATCGAAATATCACCTTGAAAATAATTCACTCGCCAGGACACTCTAAAGGCTCCATAAATATTTTATTTCAGGAAGACAGGATATTTTTTACAGCCGATTCCATTCCACTAAAAAATGATATTCCTAATTATGACTGCTATTCCGATTTGGCTTCTACTTTAGAAAACATTAAAACCAGGAATGATTATGACATATTACTCACATCGTGGACCCCACCATTGTTTGAAAAAAGTGAGATTGACACGATTATTTCAGATGGGGAAACCTATATGCGGAGCTTAGACAAGGCTGTAAAAGCAAGTTATCTGGGAGAAGAGCCCCACCCGCTCGAATTCTGCAAAAACACATTAGCAAATCTAGGCTTACCACCTTTTATGGCAATGCCAATTGTAGATAGAGCTTTTAAAAGTCACTTTATTAAATAATCGAAATTATGACAACACAAATCGACAAATCGAAAGAGCAAAATGCTTCCATTATATTAATCAATGACAAACTTCATTTTAAAGGGAGTGTGGAAGGAAATGCCCCGGTATCCATAGATTATATTCCTCCGCATGGGGATAATTTAGGATATACTTCGCTCGAATTATTGCTACTAAGCTTGTCATCGTGCATAGGTAGCGCAATACTCACCTTTTTGCGTAAGATGAAAAAATCTATTGCAGATATTGAAATTCACGCTAAAGGAATACGAAATGAAGAACATCCTACTGGTTTCAAAACCATAATTATTGATATTCTCCTTAAATCGCCCAATGTCAGCAGTGACGACCTAAATAAGGTAATTGCACTTTCGGAGGAGAAATACTGCCCGGTTTGGGCCATGCTAAAGGGGAATGTAGCAATTGAAGTAAAATTTAAAATCAATTAAATGAAAAAAGCAGTTATTATATTTTTAGCAGGTCTGTCTTTTGTAATCATAAACTCCTGTTCTACTTCCAATCAGATAGTCGACCGGAAATTGAAATTCACCTTACAAGGGGGCGCAAATATTGGCGGGATTACTGAAAATACCGACATGAAAGTCGTTCCAAATGTCAAAACTACCCCCAATGGCACTATTGATGCTTTTACAGGCGCTACGAATACCGGCTTTAATTTTGGCATGCATATAAATAAACCTCTCAAAAGAAACCAGCTTGAAACAGGCATCGATTATATGTTTAATAAACAAAAATTCACTTATAAGGATGCCGAAAACTTATTTACCGGTGTTCGAGAGTTGAACGTTTCGCAGGTTATGTTGCCTGTCACCTTTAATTTTATACTTTTCAAAAAACTATTACCGGGAGCCGATATTCAATTGAAAGCTGGTTATTTGGGCCAACTTAATTTTGTTTCGGTAAACGAAAAAGGTACCTTGCCCGAATACTCCATTAATCGGTGGTCAAATGGAGCAACAATTGGTTTATCAGCTTTCCCGTTCCACTTTAAAAACGGAAGTAAGTTAGGTTTTTATTTCGATGGGTATAGAGGAACGCAGATTTACAAAGATTTTTACAATCAGTCCTCCTTCGAAATGCCGGGTTCCAGTTTTATGAAATTTGGATTGAAATTTCAGTTTAAGTAATGCGATCGTTTTCCGAAAAACTAATTATCAAATTATGAAGTACATTTTGGCAGTTTTTATGCTATTTCATGGAGCAATCCATTTACTGGGTTTTGTAAAAGCGTTTGGTTTTGCAAAGGTTGAACAGCTTAACGGTGATATTTCGAGAGTTGCTGGAGTATTTTGGTTACTTGCCTTTCTGTTTTTCCTTGTTGCCGGTATTGCATTCCTTGCAAAAGCAGATTGGTGGTTTATTGTCGCAACTATTGCTGTAATAATTTCCACAATTCTTATCAGTATTTCATGGTCAGATGCTAAGTTTGGTACTATTGCCAATATTATAATTCTGTTTGCCATTGTTATTGGCTATGGAACATGGAATTTTGCCCACAAATATAAAAAAGAAGTCATTACGGATTTAAGCCATGTTTCGGCTACTCCTGCACCGCTTCTTACCGAAAAAGATATTGAAGTATTACCCCAACCGGTTCAGAAATACATACGATATGTAGGTGCAATAGGAAAACCCAAAGTGAACAATTTTAAAATTGAATTTATCGGAAAAATCCGAAAGGATGAACAATCGAAATGGATGACCTTCACAACAGAGCAATACAATTTTTTAGAAGTGGCACACCGTCTGTTTTTTATGAAAGCAGTTATGAAAGGTCTACCTGTTGCAGGATTTCACTGTTTTAAAAATGGTACTGCTTTTATGGATATCCGGCTTTTCTCTTTATTTAAGGTGCAATATATGGACGGTAAAGAAATGGGGATTTCCGAAACGGTAACTTTTTTTAACGACATGTGCTGCATGGCCCCGGCCACTTTGATAGACGATAGAATTTCGTGGCTTGAAGTGAAGGACAATAAGGTAAAAGCTTCTTTTTCAAATAACGGAATTACCATTTCGGCCTGGTTGTATTTTAACGATAAAGGAGAACTTATAAACTTTACCTCCAGCGATCGGTGTGCTGCCGGAGAAAATAATTCCATGAAACAATTACCGTGGTCCACTCCTTTGAAAGATTATAAAGCGATTAACGGTTATAACCTGGCGGGATTTGCCGAGGCTGTTTATACTTACCCCACGGGAGATTTATGTTATGGTACTTTTAGTATCACCAATATTGAATATAATTGTATAAAATAATGAATCAATGTCGTTTAGTCAAGAGTTAGGATTTGACTCCGAAGTGTCACCCAGAGCGATTTCGAAGGGGCCTTTCTTAAGTCATCGACATTAGGCTACTATCCCTTTTGGTGCATATCACTGTGAGAATAACCTGGAAAAAACATCTCTAAATCTGTATTATAAGGGTCAGAGCATGTTTATTTCCAATGTTTTCGTATTTTTATTTCAAATCACCAAATATGAAACGTCGAAACTTCCTAGCTACTTCGGTTCTTGCCAGTGCTGCGGTTACTGTGCCATTGATAAATTCGTGCAATACCAAGCCTTCCCAAAAAGAAGCCATTCCTGATCCTTCCTTTACTTCCCCTCTGGACGAAGCAACTATAACCCAATTGCAGGAATGGATGCAAACTGGTAAATACTCTGCCGAGGATATTCTCAAAATATACCTGGAACGAATTCAACAAATTGATAAAAGTGGCCCGTCGCTTAACAGTATTATTGAACTAAATCCTGATGCTATTGCTATTGCCCGCCAGCGCGACAAGGAACGGAAGGAAGGAAAAGTAAAAGGGCCTTTGCACGGTATTCCAATAGTAATAAAAGATAACATTGATACAGCCGACAGAATGGCTACCTCTGCCGGATCGCTAGCCTTGGCAAAATCAATCGCCACGAAGGATGCTTTTATTGTCTCGCGGCTAGGCGAAGCGGGGGCGGTTATTTTAGGAAAAACAAATTTGAGCGAATGGGCAAATTTCCGGTCGAACCGTTCGTCGAGTGGATGGAGTGGCCGGGGCGGACAAACCCGAAATCCATATATAATTACCCGAAACCCTTGTGGTTCCAGCTCCGGAACTGGAGTCGCGGTTTCAGCCAATTTATGTGCCCTTGGAATTGGAACTGAAACTGATGGCTCTGTAGTTTGTCCGTCATCCGTGAATGGTTTGGTCGGCATCAAGCCAACGTTGGGTTTATGGAGCCGTTCGGGAATTATTCCGATTGCCCACTCTCAGGATACTGCCGGCCCAATGGCACGGACAGTTACCGATGCAGCCATTTTATTAGGAGCATTGATTGGCGAAGATGTTGCTGACACTATTACATTGGATGCAAAAGGAAAAACGTTTGCCGATTACACTCAATTTCTCGACAAAGTAGGCTTAAAAGGCGCAAGAATAGGTATTGCCCGAAACTTCTTCGGATTTCACGAACGGGTAGATGCCTTGATGGAAGAAGTTATTAAGAAGCTGAAAACATTGGGAGCCGAAGTTATTGACCCTGCCAATATCGAATTTACCAAAGAATGTGGAGAAGCGGAATATCAGGTACTCCTTTATGAGTTCAAAGCCGATTTAAATAAATACCTGGCTGGTGTTGCTCCTGAAATTGGAATGAGAACCATGGAAGATATTATCAAATTCAACCTGGATCACTCTAACGAGGAACTTCGATATTTTGGGCAGGAAATTATGCTGGAGGCCAATAAAAAAGGACCGTTAACAGATAAGGATTATTTGAAAGCACTTTCTGATTTACGAAAATATTCGCGGGAACTGGGCATCGATGCTACTTTGAAAAAACACTCTCTCGATGCAATAATTGCTCCAACCGGAGGACCAGCTTGGGTGACCGATTTAATTAACGGCGACCGTTACCTGGGAGGCAGCTCTACACCAGCTGCTTGTGCAGGTTATCCTGCTATTACAGTTCCATCGGGATTTATCGAAGATTTACCGGTTGGAGTTTCGTTTGTAGGAAAAGCCTGGAGCGAACCTCAACTTTTAAAATATGCGTATGCTTTTGAACAAGCTACGAAATTTCGAAAATCGCCAAAATTCCTTTTTTAAATTCGATATTTTTATTTAGGGAAATTATGATTAAGCTTGTATTATAAATA
>JFJP01001948.1_pt1 | contig 18736 bp, 33 predicted proteins | sample 431651 | NCBI WGS metagenome assembly JFJP01 (sample SAMN02602958, study PRJNA72255) | Microbial mat metagenome, whole genome shotgun sequencing project. | biome: fresh water; feature: sink hole; material: water; isolation source: purple microbial (photo- and chemosynthetic) mats found in...
CCCGATCGCCATGGAAGACGGACTGCGCTTCGCCATCCGCGAGGGCGGTCGTACCGTCGGCGCCGGCGTCGTCGCAAAAATCATCGAGTAATCTATTGCAAATCCTTCGAAAGGGCAGGATAATTCCGCCCTTTCGCTTTTAGGTACCTAAAGGTATCTCAGTTCTTTAAGGAAACTTCATGCAAAGCCAGAAAATCCGCATCCGTCTCAAGGCATTTGACTATCGGCTGATTGATCAGTCAGCGTTAGAGATTGTTGAGACTGCGAAACGCACGGGTGCGGTTGTGCGCGGACCTGTACCGCTGCCTACCAGAATAGAGCGCTTCAACATTTTGCGCTCACCCCATGTCAACAAGACCTCAAGAGATCAATTCGAGATTAGAACGCATCTGCGGTTGATGGACATTGTTGACCCGACGGACAAGACTGTAGATGCTCTGATGAAGTTGGATCTGCCAGCCGGTGTTGATGTGGAAATCAAGTTGCAGTAAGCCGAGTTTGTATTTTGCTGTAACTTTTAATTATGGACTGCGCATTGTTTAGCAGTTCGGTGTGAAAGAAGTAACAAACCCAGCCAATCGTAGCTGGATTTAGGAGAAAAAAATGAGTTTAGGCCTTGTTGGTCGCAAGGTCGGCATGACGCGCATTTTTGCTGATGACGGAACTACTGTTCCAGTAACTGTGCTCGATGTGTCGAATAATCGCGTTACCCAAATAAAAACACCCGAAACAGATGGTTATTCCGCTGTTCAAATTGCCTTTGGCAATCGGCGTGCATCACGCGTAGCTAAATCACAGGCAGGGCACTTTGCTAAGGCGGGTGTTGAAGCCGCTACGACTCTTATGGAGTTTCGCTTGCCTGATGCTGATGTTGCCGCATTTAAAGCAGGCGATGTTGTTGCCCCGACTATTTTTTCTGTGGGGCAAAAAGTTGATGTAACTGGAACATCGATTGGTAAGGGTTTTACTGGATCGATCAAGCGCCATCATTTTTCATCCAATAGAGCATCTCATGGCAACTCCGTATCACATAATGCGCCTGGCTCCATTGGTATGGCTCAAGACCCGGGTCGGGTCTTTCCGGGCAAGCGTATGGCCGGGCACCTTGGTGATGTTAAATGCACCACACAAAACCTTGAGGTAGTACGAATAGACGAGGCCCGCCAACTGCTATTGGTGAAGGGGGCAGTTCCGGGTGCGCGAGGCGGTGATGTTGTTGTTCGTCCGGCAGTTAAATCTGCGTCCGGCGATAAGTGAGGGTGCGCATGGAACTCAATCTAATAAATGATCAAGGTAGCGTTGACTCAACAGTCAATGTGTCAGATGTGCTATTCGGGCGAGACTATAACGAAGCATTGGTGCATCAGATAGTTGTTGCATATCAGGCGAATGGCCGAGCAGGTAATCGTGCTCAGTTGACCCGATCAGAAGTTCGCCATAGTACCAAAAAGCCATGGCGTCAAAAGGGTACTGGGCGTGCGCGTATTGGTACCACGGCAAGTCCTTTGTGGCGCAGTGGTGGCCGTGCATTTCCAAATTCGCCTGACGAGAACTTCTCCCACAAAATCAATCGCAAGATGTATCGGGCCGGGATAGCGGCAATTCTGTCTCAGCTTGCGCGAGAAGACCGATTAACTGTAATTGAGAGTTTTACGGTTGATGCGCCGAAAACCCGATTGGTTGTAGAAAAGCTTAAAAAGTTGGGAATAGACTCCGCGTTGGTTGTAACCAATGATTTAAGCGACAACCTGATGCTGGCCGCAAGAAATCTTCCAAATGTGCTGGTTCTTGAGCCTAAACAGGCTGACCCGCTTTCATTGATTCGCTTCCCTCGTGTAGTAATGACTAAGGGGGCAATTGAAAAACTAGAGGAGCTGCTGGGATGAGCGCTACTCAACATAATCAAGAGAGACTGTTGCAAGTGTTACTGGCTCCGCAGATATCAGAAAAAGCAACGATGATTGCGGAGCGTAGTAATCAGGTCATATTTATCGTAACTCCCGATGCAACCAAGCCGGAAATCAAAGCGGCCGTAGAGATGCTTTTCAAAGTCAAGGTTAGTTCTGTGCAGGTAGCTAATGCGAAAGGTAAGGCAAAGCGCTTCGGACGTACCATGGGTCGTCGTAGTGATGTGCGCAAGGCTTTTATCTGTCTTGAGCCTGGCCAGGAAATTAACTTCGCAGAAGGAATTGCATAATGGCTCTTGTAAAAGTCAAGCCCACATCTGCAGGGCGTCGTGCGGTTGTCAAGGTTGTGAATGCCAACCTTCATAAGGGCCGGCCAGTAGATGCTCTGACCGAAAAGAAGACGAGTAAAGCAGGGCGGAATAACCACGGACATATCACCACTCGGCATCAAGGTGGTGGTCACAAGCAGCAATATCGCGTTATCGATTTCAAGCGCAACAAGGATGGAATTGTCGCAAAAGTCGAGCGTATTGAATATGATCCGAACAGATCGGCCAACATTGCGTTATTGTGTTATGCGGATGGTGAACGCCGCTACATCATAGCCCCGAAGAATCTGGTTGTCGGCCAGGAGGTGATGAGTGGTCCGGAGGCGCCGATTAAATCCGGAAACGCTTTGCCAATACGAAACATTCCGGTGGGTAGCACGATTCATTGTATCGAGATAATGCCTGGAAAAGGTGCTCAGATGGCGCGGGCTGCAGGAACGTCTGTGCAACTGCTTGCGCGTGAAGGGACATACGCCCAGGTACGCCTGCGCTCCGGTGAAATACGGCGCATTCACATTGAATGCCGAGCCACTATTGGTGAGGTTGGCAATGAAGAGAACAACCTGCGCAAAATCGGTAAAGCCGGCGCAAATCGGTGGCGCGGTATTCGCCCGACTGTACGTGGTACAGCAATGAACCCGGTTGATCACCCGCATGGCGGTGGTGAAGGTAGAACCGGGGAAGGCCGTGTTCCTGTAAGTCCATGGGGTCAGCCGACTAAGGGCTATCGTACTCGCAGTAACAAGCGCACGGACAATATGATTGTTCAGCGCCGTCATAAGCGCTAAGGGGTAAATAATGGCACGTTCAATCAAAAAGGGTCCCTTCATTGATGACCACCTGCTTAAAAAGGTAGATGCAGCACGCGCTACGAATGACAAGCGGCCCATCAAGACATGGTCACGTCGCTCGACGGTGCTGCCAGATTTCATCGGTCTGACCATTGCCGTGCATAACGGGAAGCAACACATTCCTGTTTATGTTTCAGAAAACATGGTCGGCCACAAGCTTGGCGAATTTGCCCTTACGCGTACCTTTAAAGGACACGCGGCTGGCAAAAAGGCGAAGAAGTAAGGAATATGTCAATGGAAACTAATGCAATTTTGCGTGGCGTACGTTTATCAGCACAAAAAGGCAGGCTAGTGGCCGACCTTGTGCGTGGTAAGTCTGTGGATCAAGCCTTGAATATTCTTGCCTTTTCACCAAAAAAAGGTGCGGTTATTGTGAAGAAGGTTCTTGAATCTGCGATTGCGAATGCTGAGCATAACAACGGTGCAGATATCGACTCCCTGAAAGTGATGCGCATTCACGTTGAGCAGGGTACAGTGCTGAAGCGTTTTACAGCGCGTGCCAAAGGTCGGGGTAACCGAATCAGCAAACAGACCTGCCACATCTACGTGACAGTTGGCGAGTAAGGGGTATTCATGGGACAAAAGATACATCCGACCGGTTTTCGTTTATCTGTCACGCGTGACTGGTCCTCACGGTGGTTCGCAAACTCAAAAGCATTTCCTGCGATGCTGAGGGAGGATATTGCGGTTCGTGATTATTTAAAGAAGAAGCTTGCGCATGCGTCTGTAGGGCGTGTTGTTATCGAGCGACCTGCTAAAAATGCTCGAGTGACAGTATTCAGCGCAAGGCCCGGCGTTGTGATTGGCAAAAAGGGTGAGGATATCGAGCAACTTAAGCTTGATCTCCAGCGGCGTATGGGTGTTCCGGTACATGTGAATATTGAAGAAATCCGAAAACCGGAAACTGATGCTCAGCTAATAGCTGATTCGATTGCCCAGCAACTTGAGAAGCGCATCATGTTTCGCCGTGCCATGAAGCGGGCAATGCAAAATGCCATGCGTCTTGGAGCCCAGGGAATCAAAATCATGAGTGCCGGCAGGCTGAATGGTGCTGAGATAGCGCGCACCGAATGGTACCGTGAGGGTCGTGTTCCCTTGCATACTTTGCGTGCTGACATCGACTACGGAACGTCAGAAGCAAAAACAACATATGGAATTATCGGTATCAAGGTGTGGGTATTCAAGGGGGAAATGTTGGCCCACGGAGAAAGCCCAGCCACAACGGGTGATCAGCTTGGTGATGATCCTGCAAAACGCGCCCGCCGCCCAGGTAAAAATAGTTTTGGTCCAGAAAGTGAAGCGAAAACCGCAGCGCCGAGGCGTACAACTAAAAAATCAGAGTTGGCAGGTGCTGAAATAAAGTTGGAGGCCGCGGGGGCACCTGAAGTGGCAGCCAAACCTCCAGTTAAGAGAGTACGAAAAACAACAGTGAGCATGGCCGGGGCAGACAAGCCGGGCCAGGATGTCAAGGAGTAAGCCAGCATGCTGCAACCTGCACGCAGAAAATATCGTAAAGAGCAAAAGGGTCGGAATACTGGCTTGGCTACCCGTGGCGCTAATGTTAGCTTTGGTGAGTATGGCCTAAAAGCTACTGCCAGAGGCCGTCTAACAGCCCGACAGATTGAAGCTGCCCGCCGCGCGATGACCCGCCATATCAAACGTGGTGGTCGTATCTGGATCAGAATATTTCCGGATAAGCCTATTTCCAAAAAACCAGCAGAAGTCAGAATGGGTAACGGAAAAGGGAATCCGGAATACTGGGTTGCCGAGATTCAGCCTGGCAAGGTTCTCTATGAGATGGATGGGGTTGATGAGACGTTAGCTCGTGAAGCGTTCGCTCTTGCTGCCGCCAAGCTTCCGCTTGCCACAACATTTGTCACGCGTCATTTGGGATAAGCGATGAAATCAACGGAACTAAGACAAAAAAACGAAGCGGATCTCAATAAGGAGCTACTGGATTTGCGAAAGGCACAGTTTTCGCTACGCATGCAGCTTTCCACGCAGCAGCTAAGTAATACCAGCCAAGTAAGAAAGCTGCGTAAGGATATCGCACGAATCAAGACAATTCAGCACGAGAGAGTGATCGCAAAATGAATGATGCTAGCCAGTCGATGCACCGTACCCTTGAGGGGCGGGTAGTAAGTGACAAGATGCAAAAGACAGTGACGGTTCTCATTGAGCGACGAGTTAAACACCCCGTAATCGGTAAAGTCATGATTCGCTCGAAAAAGTACCATGCACACATAGATAGCATTGCTGCCACAGCAGGTGACCTTGTACAGATAGAAGAGTGTGCCCCCCTTGCTAAAACAGTAGCCTGGCGAGTCACTAAAGTAATCGAAAAAGCGCGTGCAGTATAGAAATAATTGTTGACACCACAGGGGCAGATGAATAAAATCCTGACCTCTTTGCTAATGCCAGCCGGAGCAAGATAAAGACCGGTTTGGTAAAGTCCCCACGGCAACACAGTTGGGGTTCCAAAACTGACTGCGTATCCGAAAATTGGATGCAGGTTAAGTTGGAGATACAAATGATTCAAATGCAGTCTCGGCTTAATGTGGCCGACAATACAGGTGCTCGCTCGGTTATGTGTATCAAGGTAATGGGCGGCTCGAAGCGTCGCTACGCCGGTATTGGGGACATAATAAAAGTCAGCATCAAGGATGCGGCGCCACGCGGGCGCGTTAAAAAAGGCGAAGTTTACAGTGCAGTCGTTGTGCGGACTGCTAAGGGTGTAAGGCGCGCCGATGGATCCCTGATTAAATTCGATGGAAATGCAGCGGTCCTGCTCAACAACAAGCTTGAGCCGATAGGTACGCGCATATTTGGGCCGGTCACACGTGAATTACGCGGCGAGCGCTTCATGAAGATCGTCTCTCTTGCTCCTGAAGTACTTTGATTCTGGGGCGATAAGGGAAAATAACATGCAAAAAATACGCAAAGGTGATGACGTAGTCGTCATATCGGGTCGCGATAAAGGGAGGCGGGGTTCTGTAATATCGCGACTAAATGATGAAATGCTGCTGGTAGAGGGTGTGAATAAGGTTAAGAAGCACACCAAGCCGAATCCAATGAAGGGTCAGCAGGGTGGAATTATTGAAAAAGAAATGCCTATACATCTGTCAAATGTAGCGTTATTCAATCCAGTAACGCAAAAAGGCGATAGGGTTGGAGTAAGGCTGCTCGAGGATGGCCGTAAGGTTCGGGTATTTAAATCAAATGGCGAACTGGTCGAGGCATAAGGGGCAGATCATGGCACGCTTACAAGATTTCTATAAAAATGAAGTTGTAAATCAGCTGCGCGAGCAATTCAAGTACTCATCGATTATGGAGGTTCCTCGGATCACCAAGGTAACCCTCAATATGGGTGTTGGCGAAGCAGTTGCTGACAAAAAGGTTCTCGAGAATGCTGTTGGTGATATGACAAAAATCGCCGGACAGAAGCCTGTAGTTACCAAGGCGCGTAAGGCAATTGCAGGGTTTAAGATTCGCGAGGGTTACCCCATAGGTTGTATGGTAACTCTGCGTGGTACTCGTATGTTTGAGTTTCTTGATCGCCTCGTCAGTGTTGCTATGCCGCGCATCCGCGATTTCCGCGGCATTCCAGGAAACAAGGGCTTTGATGGCCGAGGTAACTACAACATTGGTGTCAAGGAGCAGATCATTTTCCCCGAGATCGAGTATGACAAGATCGATGTTTTACGTGGGATGAATATTAGTATTACCACCACGGCGAAAACGGATGCAGAGGCTAAGGCGCTTCTCACTGCATTCAAGTTCCCCTTCAAGAACTGAGGGAGTTATGGCTAAACTTTCACTGAAGAACCGCGAAGCCAAGCGCACGAAATTGGTCGCAAAGTACGCTGCAAAGAGAGCAGAATTAATCGCAATTATCAATAACGCTAAACTCGGTGACGAAGAGCGTTTTGCGGCGCGTCTAAAGTTTCAGCAGCTACCTAGAGATTCCAGTCCGGTTCGACAAAGGATGCGTTGTGCATTGACGGGGCGTCCGAGAGGTGTTTTCAGGAAATTCGGACTATGTCGCAATAAGTTGCGAGAAATTGCTATGCGCGGTGAAGTGCCGGGCATGACCAAAGCTAGCTGGTAAGGGGCGCGCTATGAGTATGACTGATCCAGTTGCTGACATGCTGACGCGGATACGCAATGGCCAAATGGCTGAAAAGCCGGGTGTAACGATGCCATCATCAAAGCTGAAAGAAGCTATTGCTCAGGTTTTGAAAGATGAGGGTTATATCGAAAGCTTTGCAGTGCGTAGTGATGATGGTAAGGCTGAGTTAAATATAGAGCTTAAATATTACGCAGGAAGACCGGTGATTGAACGCATTGAGCGCGTTTCCAGACCGGGGTTGCGTATTTATCGTGGAAAGCAAAACCTTCCAAAGGTCATGAATGGCCTCGGAATTGCCATAGTATCTACACCTAAAGGCGTTATGACTGACCGCAAGGCGCGCAGTGTTAACGTTGGTGGTGAAGTGCTTTGTATCGTGGCGTAAGGGGGATTACATGTCACGCATAGCAAAAAATCCAGTAATCATTCCGGGTGGAGTTGAAGCATCTTTTGTCGATGACAAATTGGTAGTAAAGGGACCATTAGGCTCGCTTACGCAATTTGTTTTGCCTTCAGTTAAGGTCGAGAAAGATGGCAACGCATTATTCAGCCGTGCTATTGACAATGCACCCAACAGTTCGGCAATGTCGGGGACCATGCGAGCATTGATGAATAACATGGTCACAGGAGTGACTAAGGGTTTCGAGAAAAAACTGACGCTGGTTGGTGTCGGCTACAAAGCTCAGGCGCAGGGTGCGAAGCTGAATCTATCCCTTGGGTTTTCTCATCCAGTCGTCCATGACATGCCTAATGGCATTAAAGTAGAAACACCGACCCCAACAGAAATATTGATAAAGGGTATTGACCGTCAGTTGGTCGGCCAGGTTGCTGCCGAGATTCGTGCTTACCGATCACCAGAGCCCTATAAGGGCAAAGGCGTTCGATATGCCGACGAGGTTGTAGTGATCAAAGAAACCAAGAAGAAGTAAGTTTGCTTAGTTAGCGAAATTAAAGGTCGAATCATGAATAAGAAAATAGCTCGTCTGCGCAGGGCGCGCAAAACCCGCGCCAAAATCGCTGAGCTTAAGATGATGCGTCTCAGTGTGTTCAGGAGTAATTGCCATATTTACGCCCAAATCTACTCGGGGTGTGGCACTAAGGTAATTGTTGCAGCTTCAACTGTTGAAGCTGAAGTACGCAAGGAATTACCGAATGGCGGGAATGTTGGTGCAGCTCAATTGATCGGTAAGCTCATTGCAGAGCGGGCCCGGGCTCAAGGTGTGAGCGAAGTCGCATTTGACCGTTCCGGATTCAATTATCATGGGCGCGTCAAAGCGTTGGCCGACGCGGCCCGCGAAGGCGGATTGAAATTCTAAAGCCGGCACAAAGGCGATATCTAAATGGCTAAACCGCAAAACAAAAAACAGCAACAAAACACCGAAGAACGCGATGATGGATTGCGCGAAAAGATGGTGGCAATTAACCGTGTAACTAAAGTCGTCAAAGGCGGCCGTATTCTTGGCTTCGCTGCGTTAACGGTTGTTGGTGATGGTGATGGTGGCGTTGGCATGGGTAAGGGCAAGGCGCGCGAAGTGCCCGTCGCTGTTCAAAAAGCGATGGATGAAGCGCGTCGCAAGCTTTCAAAAGTAAGCTTGCGAGATGGTACATTGCATCATTCAGTGACTGGTAAGCATGGTGCGACTACTGTATTGATGTCCCCGGCGTCTGCGGGTACTGGTGTGATTGCCGGTGGCCCAATGCGTGCCGTGTTTGAGGTTATGGGTGTGACGGATGTTGTGGCTAAAGCCATTGGTTCAACTAACCCATACAATCTTGTGCGCGCAACGATCAAAGGCTTGATGGCCATGAACACCCCCGCCGAAATTGCTGCCAAGCGTGGCAAGTCCGTGCAGGAAATTCTGGAGGCGTAATCATGGCAGGTAAGAAAATTAAGGTCACTCTTGTCAAGAGTGTGATAGGAACAAAGCAGGATCACCGTGCTACGGTACTTGGATTGGGTTTGCGACGACTGAACCATACGACCGAATTGCAGGACACACCTGCGGTACGTGGAATGATCAAAAAAGTAGCATATCTTGTGAAGTGCGAGGATTAATGCAATGCGCCTCAATAATTTAAAACCGGCAGCTGGCGCAAAGCACTCAGCAAAGCGTCCAGGTCGTGGAATTGGAAGTGGTCTGGGTAAAACCGGTGGGCGCGGTCATAAAGGCCAAAAGTCACGCGCTGGAGGTTTTCATAAAGTGGGGTTCGAGGGTGGTCAAATGCCCTTGCAACGTCGATTGCCCAAGCGTGGATTTATATCCCTGACAGCGGGGCGCAATGTTGAGGTTAGACTGTCCGAAATTGAGAAACTGCCGATTGAAGATATCGATTTGCTTACATTAATGCAGGCAGGTGTAATTCCCGCAGAGAGTTTGTCTGCCAAGGTCATCCTTTCGGGAAAACTTACGCGCAAAGTCAATCTTAAAGGTGTCGGGGCAACTAAGGGGGCTCGCGCGGCAATTCTTGCTGCAGGCGGCACCGTTGCTGACATTGCTTCTGTTAACTAAGCGAATAAACCGGAGCAATTGACGTGGCCAATGCCACCCCAGATGCGCGCGCCTTAGGTAAGGCAGGCAAGTTCGGAGATCTATGGCGCCGGCTGTGGTTTTTGCTGGGTGCGCTCGTTGTGTATCGGGTTGGAGCACATATCCCCGTTCCCGGGATTGACCCTGTCCAGCTTGCCGAATTGTTCAATTCCCAGCAGGGCGGCATTCTTGGCGTTTTTAACCTGTTTTCTGGCGGCGCGCTCTCGCGTTTTACAATCTTTGCGCTGGGTATCATGCCCTATATCTCTTCATCAATTATCATGCAATTGATGTCGATAGCCATTCCAACTCTCGAGCAGTTAAAGAAGGAAGGCGAAGCCGGGCGGAGGAAGATTACGCAATATACGCGCTATGGTACTGTTGCATTGGCGTTATTCCAGGCTACAGGGATTGCAATTGCACTCGAAACGCAACCCGGATTGGTGCTTGATCCCGGTATGCTTTTTCGCCTGACAACCATCATGACACTTGTCACTGGAACAATGTTTCTGATGTGGCTGGGCGAACAGATAACCGAGCGTGGCCTCGGCAATGGTATATCCATTATCATTTTCGCCGGTATCGCTGCGGGTTTGCCAAATGCTCTGGGCGGTTTGTTTGAACTGGTTCGTACAGGTGCAATGCACCCGCTGACGTCAATAGTGATCTGTATTTTGGTTGTCGTGGTTACCGGTTTTGTAGTTTTCGTTGAGCGTGGGCAGAGAAAAATTCTTGTGAATTATGCCAAGCGCCAGGTAGGTAACAAAATCTACGGTGGCCAAAGCTCTCACCTGCCACTGAAGCTGAATATGTCTGGAGTAATTCCCCCTATCTTTGCTTCATCGATCATTTTGTTCCCTGCAACTGCAGCAGGTTGGTTTGGATCGGGCGAGGGCATGCACTGGCTGAAAGATATAGCCGCTACGCTATCCCCGGGTCAGCCGATTTATGTGATCTTGTATGCAGCAGCTATAGTGTTCTTTTGTTTCTTCTACACCGCGCTGGTTTTCAATTCAAAAGAAACTGCGGACAATTTGAAAAAGAGCGGTGCATTCGTTCCCGGTTATCGTCCCGGCGATCAAACAGCCCGTTACATTGACAAGATTTTGATGCGATTGACTTTAGTAGGGGCGATTTATATCACTCTAGTGTGTTTGCTGCCGGAGTTCCTGATTCTGAAGTGGAACGTCCCCTTTTATTTTGGCGGCACTTCGCTATTGATTATCGTAGTAGTAACAATGGATTTCATGGCTCAAGTGCAAGCATATGTAATGTCGCACCAGTATGAAAGCTTGTTGAAGAAAGCTAATTTCAAGGGTACAGGGCTGCCGGCCCGTTGAACGAGTTGTATAAACAGGTTCATGTCGAAAGAAGATGCTATTGAGATGCAAGGTGAGGTTCTTGAGAACCTTCCCAATGCAACATTTCGGGTGAAATTGGAGAACGGGCATGTCGTCCTCGGCCATATATCTGGAAAGATGCGTATGCATTACATACGGATACTTCCTGGCGACAAAGTAACGGTGCAGCTAACACCATACGACCTGAACAAAGGCCGTATTGTTTTTAGAGCAAAGTAAATAGTCATACTGAGTTGCGGAGAGAAAAATGAGAGTTCAAGCGTCTGTGAAGCGCATTTGTCGCAAATGCAAGATTATTCGTCGCCATGGCGTTGTCCGTGTGATCTGTACTGATCCGCGTCATAAACAACGTCAAGGTTGAAAAGGTTTCAAAATTCTTATAGAATCACCGGTTCGCATTTTGAGCCGGCCCAATTGACTCAGTTGGTCTACCAATTGAATGTTGTCGAGGATAAGGTAAGCGTATGGCGCGTATTGCAGGCGTAAACATTCCGAATCATCAGCATACCGAGATTGCCCTGACGGCGATCTACGGCATTGGCCGCACACGCGCGCAAAAGATTTGCGACGCTGCGGGTGTAAAACGTTCGATCAAGATCAAGGATCTGACCGAAACAGACATGGATCGCCTGCGTGAAGAGGTAGGTCGTTTCGTGGTTGAGGGTGATCTGCGTCGAGAAGTAACGATGAGCATCAAGCGTCTGATGGACCTTGGGTGCTATCGGGGCGTACGTCATCGGCGCGGGTTGCCGGTGCGTGGTCAACGTACGCGTACTAATGCACGCACGCGCAAGGGCCCCCGCAAGTCGGTTGCCGGCAGCAAAAAATAATCAGCAGGGTATATAAATATGGCCAAAACTACGACCAAAGTACGCAAGAAGGTCAAAAAGAATGTTGCAGAAGGCATCGCACATGTCCATGCGTCTTTTAACAATACGATCATTACGATTACCGACCGCCAGGGAAACGCGCTGTCATGGGCAACTTCTGGTGGAGCGGGTTTTAAGGGTTCGCGCAAATCCACACCTTTTGCTGCTCAAGTCGCTGCCGAGGCAGCAGGTAAGGCAGCTCTGGAGTGTGGGATCAAAAACCTTGAGGTACGTATCAAGGGACCAGGACCGGGCCGTGAGTCTGCTGTCCGAGCTTTGAACGCCTTGGGCATCAAGATCAGCAGCATTACCGATATCACACCGATCCCACACAATGGTTGCCGGCCGCCCAAGCGCCGCCGCATCTAAGGTTGAAGTAAGGAGTTACGCAGAGTGGCACGCAATCTCGATCCAAAATGTCGTCAATGTCGCCGTGAGGGAGAAAAACTTTTCCTCAAGGGTGAAAAGTGCTTCACCGATAAGTGCTCTATCGAGCGCCGTTCATACGCACCTGGCCAGCATGGCCAGAAATCCGGCCAACGTCTTTCTGGCTATGGCCAGCAGCTTCGCGAAAAGCAAAAGATTCGCCGCCTCTATGGTGTTCTGGAGCGCCAGTTCCGCAAAGTATTCGCTGAAGCAAGCCGTCGCAAAGGCCAAACAGGCGAAAACCTTTTGCAACTGCTTGAAGGTCGTCTGGATTCGGTAGCCTACCGTATGGGTTTCGGCGCTTCGCGTGCTGAAGCACGCCAGATCGTTCGCCATAATGGCGTTCTGGTCAATGGCAAGCGAGTGAACATTCCCTCGTTTAACGTCAGCCCCGGTGACACAATCCAGCTGACCGAGGCGACGCGCTTGCACTTGCGGACTAAAGCTGCGATGGAAGCTGCCGAGTCTCGTGGCTTTCCCGAGTGGATCGAAGTTGACATCAAGGCCGCCAAAGGAACATTCAAGGCATACCCGGCACGAGACGAACTGCCCCCTTCCATCAAGGAAGGCCTTGTGGTCGAGTTGTATTCGCGTTAATTCCATTCTTTTGCGCCTGGGGGCATTCTGCCCTCGGGCGCATTTGTCTATTTGAGGAACGAAGATGCAAAGCTACGCGCTTCTTAAACCCCGCATCATCGACGTCCAGCCCCTTTCTCCGGTTCATGCACGTGTTGTGATGGAACCGTTCGAGCGAGGCTATGGCCATACCCTGGGCAATGCGCTCCGCCGCATATTGCTTTCATCGATGCCGGGTGCTGCACCCACTGAAATGACCATTGATGGCGTATTGCATGAGTATTCGACATTGGAGGGCGTACGCGAAGATGTTGTAGACATCATGCTTAACCTCAAGGGTGTGGTGATGCGTCTGCATAATCGAGGTGAATCTACGCTGACCCTGTCGAAAAAGGGTGATGGAACAGAAACCATTGTTACTGCCGCTGATATCCAGGCTAATCATGATGTCGAAATCATTAATCCTGACCATGTTATTGCGCATCTTGCGCCAGGCGGGAAACTCGACATGCAGATCAAGGTCGAAGCAGGTCGCGGCTATGTCCCGGCGAATGTTCGTATTAACGCGAAAGAAAGCAAGAGCATTGGTCGCATTCTTATCGATGCCTCTTTCAGCCCGGTACGCCGTGTAAGTTATCAGGTTGAGGCCGCACGCGTTGAACAACGTACTGACCTTGACAAACTGATCATCGACATTGAGACCAATGGTGCGATCGACCCTGAAGAGTCGATCCGTTACGCTGCCAGTATCCTGATGGATCAGCTTTCGGTCTTCTCTGATCTTGAAGGGACGCCCATTTCGATCGAAGCACCCAAGCAGTCTTCGGTAGATCCTATTTTGTTGCGCCCCGTCGATGATCTCGAGTTGACGGTTCGTTCTGCAAACTGCCTCAAAGCCGAAAATATCTACTACATCGGCGACCTGATCCAGCGCACGGAAACCGAACTGCTGAAGACCCCGAATCTTGGCCGCAAGTCGTTGAATGAAATCAAAGAAGTGCTTGCTTCACGCGGTTTGACTTTGGGTATGAAGCTGGAAAACTGGCCGCCGGTTGGCTTGGAAAAGATGGGCTGATTTTTGCCCTGTAACGAAAAACTCACAATAAAAAGTAACCGGTCGCAGGCATAGCGCGGCGACCGTAAAAAGTGAAAGGAAAATACCATGCGTCACGGTAACGGATTACGCAAACTCAATCGTACTTCATCGCATCGCCAGGCGATGTTGCGCAACATGACGGTTTCCCTGTTGCGCCATGAGGCAATCAAGACCACGCTACCAAAAGCAAAAGAATTACGTCGCGTAGTCGAACCGATTATTACCCTCGGCAAGAAACCCTCGCTGGCTAATCGTCGTCTGGCTTTCGATCGCCTGCGTGACCGCGAGATCGTCGGTAAGGTATTCGATGTGCTTGGTCCCCGCTTTGCCAGCCGCAATGGCGGCTACCTGCGCATTCTTAAAATGGGTTTCCGTGTCGGCGACAATGCGCCGATGGCGTATGTTGAACTGCTCGACCGCCCTGATGACGGTGGTGCTGAAACCCCCAGCGTCGAGTAAGCAAGGACGCCAACAAAAAGCCGGCTTGAAGCCGGCTTTTTTTGGCAGTTCTGGTTCATCAATGACTGAGAATTTTTGACAGAAAAAGCTGCGCACGTTCTGAGCGAGGCGTACCAAAAAACTCTTCCTTGCTTGCATCTTCTACGATACGGCCATGATCCATGAAGATCACCCGATGCGCAACCTTGCGGGCAAAGCCCATTTCATGGCTAACCACCATCATGGTCATACCTTCGGTGGCTAGCTCCACCATGACATCCAGGACCTCGTTGATCATTTCAGGATCGAGAGCCGAGGTCGGTTCGTCAAACAGCATGCAGATAGGATCCATTGCCAGAGCACGGGCAATTGCAACACGCTGTTGCTGCCCACCAGACAATTGACCGGGAAATTTTGTGGCCTGAGTTTTCAGACCAACGCGGTCCAGTAATTTCCATCCACGCTCGTTGGCCTCGTCTTTTCCGCGTCCAAGCACCTTGATCTGACCGATGGTGAGGTTGTCCATGATGGTCATGTGCGGAAACAATTCGAAGTGCTGAAAAACCATACCCACGCGGGAGCGCAATTTGGATAACTGGGTAGTCGGCGCTCCGACAGAAGTACCATCGACGATGACATCACCCTGCTGATAGGATTCCAAGCCGTTGACACATTTGATTAATGTGGATTTCCCGGAACCGGACGGGCCGCACACCACCACAACTTCCCCTTTGGAAATATGCGTGGAGCAGTCTGTGAGAACCTGAAATTGACCATACCATTTGCTGATATTGTTTATTTGGATCATGGGCGTTTAACGGATGATGGCAATACGATTATTCAGGCGTTTAACCAGCCGTGAAAGGGCAAAGCAAATCACGAAATAAATCAGTGCAGCGAAAATATACATCTCGACCGGACGGTTATAGTTTTTGCCGGAGATCTCAGCTGCCTTGAGCAAGTCCTTGGCTCCGATGGCGTAGACCAGAGAGGTGTCCTGAAAAAGAATGATTGTCTGTGTCAGCAACACGGGCAACATGTTGCGGAAAGCCTGCGGAAGCACAATATGGCCCATGGTTTGCGCATACGTCATGCCGATTGCTTGCCCGGCAAAAACCTGCCCTCTAGGCACACTCTGAATGCCGGCACGCATGATCTCGCTGTAATAGGCCGCTTCGAAGGCAGTGAAGGTGATGATGGCTGAGGTTTCGGCACCCATGGGATAACCGGTGATGAGTGGGATGATCAGAAAAAACCACAGGATGACCATCAGCAGGGGGATGGACCGCATCAGGTTGACATACCAGGTTGCGGCCATGGCAAGCGGAGTAAACGGTGAAAGACGGGCGAGCGCGAGGAAGGTTCCGAGAACAATGCCACCCGACATGGCGATCAACGTCAGGGTGACGGTGAACTTCAAGCCCGTCCAAAGGAAAGGTAGGCTGGGCGCCAGAACAGTTAAATCGAGTTCGGTAAAAAAACTCATTTGGCGCTTGCGATAAAACCGGGCACGCGGGTGCGTTGCTCGAGATAGGCCATACCGCGGTTGGCGATGAAGGCACTGATGAAATAGAGGATGGTGACAGCAAGGTAGGTTTCGATACCCTGCTCAGAATCTTCCTGCATCTGGCGGGCCTGGAAAGTCAATTCCATCACCCCGATGGCGAATGCGACAGAGGAGTTCTTGAAAATGTTCATGAACTCGGACGTCAGCGGCGGAATGATGATGCGGAACGCCATCGGCAAGATAACGTAACGATAGGTCTGGGGCAGGGTGAAGCCGATAGCAAGACCGGCCATTTGTTGTCCGCGCGGCAGGCTCTGGATGCCGGCACGTACCTGTTCGGCGACGCGGGCTGAGGTGAAAAGGCCGAGACAGAGCGTGGCGGTGATGAATTCCTTGGCGGGCATGTCCTGTTTTACCCACAGCGAAAAATCGCGCGGCAATAATTCGGGGACGACAAAAAACCAAAGGAACATCTGTACCAGCAGGGGAATGTTGCGGAACAGTTCTACCCATGTTGCAGCAAAAGTGCTCATGGCTTTGGCGGGGGCGGTGCGCAGCGTGCCGATGACGCTGCCAATGACGAGAGCAATCAGCCATGCCGAGAGGGCAACGGCGAGCGTCCAGCCCAGGCCGGTGATCAGCCAGTCAAGATAGGTTTCATCACCCGACTTGACCTGCTCAAGGAAAATGCCCCAGTTCCAGTGGTAGTTCATCGTAAGACGGGGCGGGGCGACAAGTATGCCGTCCCGCCAGCACCGACTTTTCAGATTATTTCTTGTTGTATTGCTCGGCGGGTGCGTCGGTCGGGTTCTGCAGCGCCGCCTTGAGAGTATCGCTCATCGGGAAGTTCATGTTGGCGCCCTTGGGTGGAATCGGACTCATGAACCACTTGGCGTAGAGCTTGTCGATTTCTCCGGTCTTGGCCAAATCCTTGATGACGGTATTGACCAGTCCCTGGAACTGCGGATCTTCCTTGCGGATCATGATCGCGATGGGTTCGATGTTGAGCGTTTCGCCGACGATCGCGTATTCGGAAGGGTTCTTCGAGGTGACGATCAGACCGGCCAGCAGGTTGTCGTCCATGACGAAGGCAACGGCGCGGTCGGTTTCCAGCATCAGGAAGGAATCGGCGTGATCTTTGCCATATACCTCTTTGAAGTTTATGCCTTTACCCTTTTCGTGGGCACGCATCAACTGTACGGATGTGGTGCCGGTGGTGGTGGCGACGGGTTTGCCGCCCAACTGCGACAGACTGTTGATGCCGGAGGATTTCTTGACCGCCATGCGCACATTGGTGATGAACGTTGTCGGAGCAAAAGCTACCTGATTCTGGCGTGCTGCATTGTTGGTGGTGGAACCGCACTCGAGGTCGACAGTGCCATTGGTGACAAGCGGGATGCGGTTTTGCGAAGTGACCGCCTGGTGATTGACCTTGAGCGTCTTCAGGTCGAGCTTGGTCTTGACGGCATCGACGATGCGATTACAGATGTCGATGTGGTAGCCGATGGGTTGCTGCTTGTCATCAAGATAGGAAAGCGGGTAAGAAGATTCACGAATGCCCATGGTGATGGTGCCGGACTCCTTGACCTTGGACAACGTGTCAGCCAACACTGGCTGCGACAGGGCAAGTGCGGAAACAAGGGTCAAACCAAGCGTGAGGGTTTTCTTCATGTAAGTCTCCTGATTGTGGGGTAATAACTATACCGTTTCTGCTGCAGGGCTGGTGTTTTCCTGTTGTTGCAGTGCCCACATTTGCGCATAGGCCGCATCGCGTGCCAGCAGTGCGCGATGGGTGCCGCGCTCGACAATATGGCCGCCATCCAGCACGAGAATCTCGTCGGCATTCATCACCGTGGAGAGCCGGTGGGCGATGATCAGCGTGGTACGGCCGATGGCAGCTTGCTCCAGTTCGGCCTGGATGGCTTTTTCGGTCTTGGAGTCGAGCGCTGAAGTCGCCTCGTCGAAGATCAGGATGGGCGGATTCTTGAGCAGGGCCCGTGCGATGGCGACACGCTGCTTCTCACCGCCCGATAGCTTGAGGCCACGCTCGCCGACGCGGGTCTCGTAGCCGTCAGGCAGGCGTTCGATGAATTCGGCCAGGTGTGCGGCACGCGCCGCCTCCTGCACCTCCTCAAAACTCGCCGTCGGCCGGCCATACTGAATGTTATAGGCCAGCGTGTCGTTGAACAGCACCGTATCCTGCGGCACGATGCCGATGGCGGCGCGCAGCGAGGCTTGTCGCAATTGGCGGATGTCAGTGCCATTGATGCGGATCGCACCGCCATTGACATCGTAGAACCGGAACAGCAGCCGCGCCAGCGTGCTCTTTCCGGAACCGCTGTGGCCGACCACGGCCAGCGTGCGTCCGGCGGGAATCTCGAAGCTCACCTCATGCAGGATGGTGCGGCGGGATTCATAGGAAAAATCAACGCTGTCGAAACGCAGGGCGCAGGGACCGTGTTCAAGGCTGCGGGCGTCGGGAGAATCCTGAATCTCACGGTTTTCGTTCATCAGCGCGAACATGCGCTCGATGTCGGTCAGCGACTGACGGATTTCCCGGTACAGTACGCCGAGAAAGTTGAGCGGAATGTAGAGCTGGATGAGGAAGGCATTCACCAGCACAATGTCGCCAACCGTCATGCTGCCGTTCGCCACGCCGACGGCGGCGCGCCACATCATCAGCGTGACGCCCACCGCGATAATCGCGGCCTGGCCAAGA